>Ga0102830_1000629_pt1 | contig 14660 bp, 10 predicted proteins | sample ColrivemetaGS703_FD_84511 | JGI IMG/M metagenome (GOLD analysis project Ga0102830, IMG submission 84511) | Estuarine microbial communities from the Columbia River estuary - Freshwater metaG S.703 | ecosystem: Environmental > Aquatic > Marine > Intertidal zone > Estuary | place: USA: Columbia...
CACATACATGCCAGCCGGCAGGTTGTCGGTCACCGCGAAGTTGGGCGCGACCACCGCCGTCGAGTTGAGGAAGCTGATGCGCAGGCGCGAACGCTGGCCGGCGCTGATCACCGCCGGGTTGAAGGCCTTGCTCAGGGTGACGCTCTTGCTGGTTTGCAGGGAGGCGCTACCCGACGTGGAGCTGTTGGTCTGGCCCTGGTCGCTGACCAGGGTGCTTTGCGGGATGGTGTTCACCACGGTGCCCGGATTGGTGCTGACCACATCCAGCTCGATCAGGCAGGTCGTGCTGGCGGCCAACGTCGCACCGGCCAGGGCAACGCGGGTGCCGCCCGCCGCAGCCGTGACCACGCCGCCAGGGCAGGTGGTGGTGGCATTGGCCGGACTGGCGACCTGCATGCCGTTGAGCGCGGCGCCGGCCGTGCCGTCGACGGTGAAGTAGTCGGTCACACCCATGCCCGTCAGGGCCTGGCTGCCGTTGGTGACTTCAATGGTCAGGCGCGCGGCCTGGCCCGGCGCGACGCTGGTCGGGTTGATGCTCTTGGACAGGGTCGGAATCTGCGCGCCACTGCGGGTCAAGGTCGCGGAGACCGGCAGGGTATTGCTGATCCCACCATCGGCGGTGACGTTGCCCGCCGGGATGGTGTTGACCCAGTTGCCCGAGCCGCCGTTGTCCACCACGTCGAACAGCACATCGCAGGAGCCCGATGGCGGCAGGCTGGCGCCGGTCATGGACACCGAGGTCGCGCCCGCCGCGCCGCTCAGTACCGGGCTGCCACCGCAGGTGGTGTAGAGGTTGGCGGGGTCGGCCAGTTTCAGCTGGGCCGAGGTCAGCGGGTCGGTCACCGAGACGTTGGTCAGGGTGGCGCTGCTGTCCGAGTTGGTCAGGCGGATGCGCACCTGCGATTTGCCGGCAGCCGTCATCGTGGTCGGCGAGAAGACCTTGGTGGCACTCAGCGCGCCGGTATAGACCAGGGTGGCGGTATTGCTGGTCGCCGCCAGGTTCTTGCTGCCAGTGGGCTGCGCCAGGCTGGCATTGACGTTCGCCGTGTTCGGGTAGCTGCCGGCAGGGCCGACCACATCCACCTGCACCGTACACATGCCCGGCGTGTTGCTGCCCGCGGTACGCGCGGCCAGCACCCCGCCATTGAGCGCCAGCGAACTGCTGCCCGCCGCCGCCGTGATGACACCACCGCAGTTGGTGGAATAGTTCGCCGGGTTGGCGACCTTGAGGCCCGCCGGGAAGGTGTCGCTGACGCTAACGCCAGTGATCGCCTGATCGTTGTAGTTGCGCAGGCGGATACGCATGGTCACCACCGAGCCTTCGGGCCTGGTGTTGCCGGTCTGGGTCGCCACACCACCGTAGTTGGTGTTGTTCCCCGCGTTATAACCACCGGTGTACTGGTAGTTGGTGCCGTTGAAGGTCTTGTCGGCCAGCAGGGGCGCCTGGGAGATGGAGCCGGTGTTGTTCGACGCGCTGCCGTTGCAGGTGTGGTTGGTTTGCGCATCGCTCTGCGAAGCGCCGTACCAGACGCCGCAGCTGGCGATCTGGTTGTTCATGGCCCCCGAACCATTCGGGTCGGTCAGCGCCCAGAAGGTGATCGTGCACTGCCCCGGTGTGTTGCCGGCGGCCGCCGGCAGGGCGGGAATGACGAAGTCCAGCGCCGTGTCGCCTACCGCGTTCGCGGTCGTGGCGCCGCAGTTCGAGGTCGGCGTGCGATCCGCGCCGCCGAACATGCCGGTGAGGAAGGTGGCGCCGTTTTGCAAATTGTCGGCAACGTGCACGTTGTTGCGCGCGGAGCCACCGAAGTTGCTCACCGTCACGCTGAACTGCGCCGGGTTGCCGGGCGCCACCCGGCTTGGGCTTGGGCCTGACTTATCGACGAACAGCTCGTCGATCAGCGTCACCGTCGCGCTTTGCTGCTGGCTGACGATGCCGGGCTGCCCGGTGATCTGTACCGCGCCCTGGGGAATGTTGTTGGTGAAGGTCAGCGGATTGTTGTTGGCGGTAGTGCCGGTGAAGCTCACCGTGATCTGGCAACTGCCGCCTGCCGGGATGCTGTAGCCGCTGGTCTGGATGCCACCGCCCGCCGAATTGGTGAAGGTGTTCGTACCGCCACAGCTGTTGGCGATCGCCGTCGGCGTCAGACGTACGCCGCCCACACCGCCGTTATCGATACTGCTCTCGTTGAACGGGTTGACCGGCAGCGGCGTGCTGCCGCTGTTGCTCAGGGTGATCACGAAAGTACCCGTGCCACCACTGGTCACCCGCACCGGGTTGGCAGACTTCGCCACCGACAGTGGCGAGCGCACGGTGATGGGGTCCTGGGCATTGGCGGCAGGCTTGAGGCCCTGGTCGCTGGAGAACGAGGAAGTCAGCAGTTGGTTGTTGCGGTTGAGCAACTCGTAGCTGCCGTTGGTCTGCAGCGCTCTGACCGACACCACGACCGAGCAGGTGGTGTTCTTGGCGACGGACAGGCCGCTGACCGCGACCTTGGCAGCGGCGCCAGTGGTCAACGCGACGTTGCCGGTATTCCCGCAGCTGCCTGGCGAGACACTGACCACGCTCACCGGCTCGATGATGGCGCCACCTGCGCCAGCGGTGGGGAACACGTCCTCAAAATCCACGCCGGTCAGGTCTACGCCAGTCGATGGGTTGCTGACCGTCAGCGTCAGGTTGACGTTGCTACCGCCCAATACCGCAGTGCCGGAAGCGAAGCTCTTGGCCCAGGTGGGCGGCGAGACGGCGCTGATGGTGAAGTTCTGGCTACCGCCGGTGAAGTTGGTATCGCCGCCGGCATCGGCAACCGCGCCCCCCAGCAACGAGTAGCTCACCGTGGAGGCAGAGCCCGTGTTGGAAACGGCCTTGACCGGAACGTCGATGTAGCAGACTGCGGCGCTCGCCGTTTTGGCAGGCACGGTCATGCCACTCAGACTGAGGGTGCCGCTGCCCGCCGTCACGCTCAGCGTGCCGGCGCATCCCGCCGAGCCCGAGATCTGGTACGTACCATCGAGCGAAACCAGAGTGTTGCCGACGGCGGGGTTCGGAACCAGGTTGGAAAAGTTCACCCCGGTGAGCGGAGTAGCAGAGTCGTTGGTCAGGGTGATCCGCACAGTCGTCGAGGAGCCTGGAGCAACCGACGTGGGGGAGCCCGGCATGTTGTTAACCCCCACCGTGAAGTTGGGGTTCGCTGCCGCCCAGGCATTACTGTTTGCACCCAGCAGGGCTACGGCAACTCCGACACGGGTTAACTGCGCGGACCGATCTACCAGACCACTCAACCCTAATGCCAAGCGCTTTTTCCACGAAACCATGCACTCTCTCCCCACGACGGACGCAAACCAACTAAGGATGATCTGAAATAGCCACCTCTTCAGGAGCAACTTCAGCACTGGCCAACTTTAAAAAGCGGAAAATCGACCAAAAAACGATCCAATCCCCGCTCACACTGGCATTTTCGGATGGCTGCGAGCCCTCGCAGCCATCCTTTCCAGAATTACAGGCGTACCGCTCCCGCGCCGGCGAGCAAATGTCGGCGCGCCATCCACAGATTCGATAGGGCGAACAGCGTGACCAGTTGCGCGGTGTTCTTGGCCAGGCCGCGGAAGCGCACCTTGGTGTAGCCGAACTGGCGTTTGATCACCCGGAACGGGTGTTCGACCTTGGCACGTACCCGGGCCTTGGCCTTCTCGATCTTGCGCTTGGCATTGTACAGCGCGCTTCGCTTATCGCCTGTAGAAATGCTTTTCTGCCGACTGCTGTTCCCGCTGGATTGGACGCTAGTGCGGACCAAACCAGCAAGCTGAGATGACAGCGCATAGGCTGTATCCAGCAGCTCGCGAATTACTTCCCGTTTTAGCGGCTGACCGATCACCGCTAACTGCCAGCGACTGGAGCTAAGAGTACCCTTACGGACACCTGATTGCAGGGCCCGTACCAGGCGATCGACGCTCTGAAAGCTTTGCTCGTCGCTACCTTGCTCATCCTTTTGGCCGGTAGGGGCACCCAGCATGACACCTTGGTGGGTACTTTGCTGCCAGCGTTCGAGCAACTCTGCACCAACCACTTCCTCCCCAAAATTAATCCCCGGCAGGTGGCCCTCCAAAGCACCCCGCAGATTGATCATCCCCTCGTGACCATCACCACCAGCTGCATCAGAGATAATGCCAAAATACAAATCCACACCGTGTTGACTGCCATCCAGCAAATACAGAAAACGCACCGGATTGGCTGGATCAAGACTGGCATAAACGTTTGCCAGTGCATGGCGGTATGCCTGATGGGTTTCTTCGTTGATCTCATCAAGGCGAATCAACCGCGTCTGCGCCCCGCTCAGAAGACTGGGGGAAAAGGCAACACTGGGAATCTGCAGTAAGGAGGGTGTCCGAATTTTTGTGTAACCGGCTCATGAGCGACACTGTCGCAGTAAGTTTTTCAGCAATCCCTGTTCCGTAGCATCTACAGTCGTAAGCTTGGTTTTATTTGTCATAAGCCACTCTTTTGTTTGGTCCTTCAAGCCGATGCTACCTATTTCTATTGCGCATTTTTCATGACTGCTTCCAGCTACACTGTCACGGCTTTTGAACACTGACTGCCAAGCCGCTCAAGCATATCGATGTACGCCAGCCGAGCCGCCTGAATAACGGCGCTGGTTTCCTCACACATCATCACCACCACATCCCCACGCAGTTCATACAGCCGGCTGCGCAGACGACGCGCATTGTCACGATGCTCGCGCTCCCAGCTTTCTGAACAGGGGTCGCGGGACAGGAACAGCAGGCCAATAAACCCAGGCTTTGCCCGCTCTATAGCCTGATGAATGAGCTCACTGGCATGGCATCGTAACTTCATTCCCTTGCGCAGCCCCTTGAGGTCGATCATGCCGCAGTCGAAATCATCCTGGCTTACACCCGCTGCATGCAATGTCGCCAACTGCTTTTCAAAAAAGCCAAGCACATGTCGCTCAAAGGCGTCGTCGTAGCTTAAGGCAAGCATGCTGGCCAAGGCGGTTTGTGTGCTGACAGCCATGTCGAACATAAAGCTGTCGGCGGTGGCGTCTTCAATTTCTGCTTCAAATTTGTCCCAGACCTCGTCAGCCACAACGCAGGCAAGGTCATGCGCCTCCACACGGAGCTCATGCATCCGCTGCAGTTGTTGGGCAAGCAAATTTTCCAATGGCGCGTTCATCGTGTTTCTCCATGCGTTGCTGATTTGTCAGGAGAAAGGATGAGGCGATGATGCGACAGCCGGTGACGCATGCGAACTCAACCCGGCAACGGCACTGCTTAAAAATCCAGCACCTCACCGGGGATGCTTGGCTGCTGGATCAGGCTTTCAGCGCAGTGAAATGACACAGGCCTTCTGGTCAGCTGGCAGACCATGCATCTGAATTGAACACAGTTGCATATATATCAATTGCTAAATTGGCAAACCCTTCATCAAAAACCTTCTCTGCCTGCTTGGGCGGCGCGGGTTTTGTATTGCCAACGAAAACACCTCTCAAAGCAACCGATAGGAAATTGTCATGACTCACTGCCCATTCTGTAAATCCACAAACATCATAAGCCGCCATGCCGGTCGCCAGACCGGTGAACGCATCGGTAGTGTCACGGGTGCCATTGGTGGTGCCGCCAACTCAATTTCCGGCGCAAAACTTGGCTCCATGGTTGGCGCAGTCGGAGGCCCGTTAGGTTTAGCGCTCGGCGGCTTTGCCGGCGCGCTGCTGGGAGGTCTGTTAGGTGCAACAGCCGGAACCGTAGCTGGAAGACAGATCGGCGATATGGCAGACGGCTCCTTCGTCGACAACTGCCAGTGCTTGAGTTGTGGGAGCACCTTTCGCAGCGTTTAAAGCACTCCCGCCGCCCATCATCTCAAGCAATCCCCTACGCACTCGAACCTTACTTATTGGAGACTCCTCCATGGCTCATCTCGTCGAAAGCATGGCCTACGTTGGCGCTACCCCCTGGCACGGCCTGGGCAACAACCTGCCGCAGAAACAGCCCATCGAAGTCTGGCAACGCGAAGCTGGTATGGATTGGCAGATCCTGGAAAGCCCCGTGCACTTCAAGTCGGACGCAATCGGCCATCTGGGCGCGATCCACTCATTCCCCGAGCAGAAGGTGCTCTACCGCTCGGACACCAAGGCACCGCTGTCTGTGGTCTCGCAGCGTTACCACACCGTGCAGCCCAAGGATGTGCTGGAGTTCTACCGGGACCTGACCGAGGTCTCCGGCTACGAGCTGGAAACCGCTGGAGTGCTCAAGGGCGGCCGCAAGTTTTGGGCGCTGGCACGCACCGGACAGGGCGCTGCACTCAAGGGCAACGACCAAGTGAATGGCTACCTGCTGCTGGCCACGTCCTGTGACGGAACTCTGGCCACCACGGCAACGCCCACCACCATCCGCGTAGTCTGCAACAACACACTGACCATTGCCTTGGACGGCACCAGCCGTGCGATCAAGGTGCCGCACAGCACCCGCTTCGACGGCGATCTGGTGAAAAAGCAGCTTGGCATCACCGTCTCGCAATGGGATGACTTCATGTACCGCATGCGCCACCTGGCTGAACGCAAGGTGCAGTGGCATGAGGCACTGGGCTTCTTCATGAACGTGATGTGTGAGACCAGCCCGACCGGTCCGCTTCCTGAACAGCTGCCGAACGAGCGCGCTCTGCGCAAAGTTCAGGAGCTGTACGAAGGCCGTGGCCGGGGCAGCCAGCTGGACTCAGCACGCGGCACTGCCTGGGGCCTGCTCAATGCCGTGACCGAGTACGTCGATCACGAACGCCGGGCGCGCAGCATTGAGTATCGATTGGACTCTGCCTGGTTCGGCCAGGGCGCGCAGATCAAACAACGCGCCTTGGACGCAGCGCTGCAGCTCGCCGCTTAAGCTGATGCGGCATAAACACAACCCCTGATCGCCACAAGGGTGATCAGGGGTTGTTCAGCTGCTCTGCGTTAAATGATCGCCCTTACTCAGGCGCTCACCCAATCCTCGACGCGCAAACCCGGTACTCGCTCGAATTCACGAAGATTATTCGTGACCAGAATTAGTCCCTGGGCACGTGCGTGTCCTGCAATCATCTGATCATACGGGCCAATAGGCTTGCCGATACGAGCCAACTCAGCTCGCAATTGCCCGGAATGAGCCGCTGCCTGAGCGTCGTAAGGCAGTACTTCCAAGCGCGCAGCGAAACCTTCAACGTCCGCCAGATTACGCTCGGGATTAGCGGACTTCTCGGCGCCGTAAATAAGCTCCATCAGGGTGACAGTGCTGATGCTCAGCTGCCCTGAATGGCGCTTGAAGGCTTCCCGCACCTGCTCAGGGCGATTCTTGATCGTGAAAATGCAGATGTTGGTATCAAGCATGTATTTCAGCATCAGAACGCATCTCGCTCTTGATCTGCAGGCTGCTCGCGATCCGCCATGTAGTCAGCGGTCACACCTTCGCCATCGAACCAGACGTCCCAGGCCTCGCCTGCCGGCGTGATGATTCGGGCTCGACCAACTACCACTACATCCACCCGCTTCACATCCTCAGGCAGCGCAACCGCCTTGGGCAAACGCACCGCCTGACTGCGGTTGCTCTGAAAAACTGCACCTTGTTCCATGGAAACCTCCTGGGGATATGCCTTGCGTATAGCCCATTGTGCCAATCAAACGGGATATGTCAACGGCATATCCCCAACTAGCCATCCACCTACCACCATAACCGCCCGGTCAGCCTTGTGCTGGCTGGGCGTTTTTATGCCTGCAGGAGAAACATGATGAAAGCTACTTCATTGAACCGTAGCCCCAGCAAACCCCGCCCAGCCCTACGTCTGATCAGCACCAAGGAATTGCCCCGCGAGGACTGGCTGCAGATCCGCAAGCAAGGCATCGGCAGTTCGGACGCTGCGGCTGCGGTCGGTCTGAACCCCTACAAATCGCAGCTGGAACTCTGGATGGAGAAGACCGGTCGCGATACCACCCTACCCAAGGCTGACCCTCACGACGAGGAAAGCCCGATGTACTGGGGCAACGTGCTGGAACCCATCGTGGCCTGGCATTACAGCAAGCGCACCAAGAACAAGGTACGGCGCATCAACGCCGTGCTGCAGCACCCGGATCCTGAGCTGCCCTGGATGCTGGCCAATATCGACCGCGAGGTGATCGGGGTCGACGATGTGCAAATCCTCGAATGCAAAACCGCCGGCATAAACGGGGCACGTCTCTGGAAAGAAGGCGTGCCCGAGTATGTGCAACTGCAGGTGATGCACCAGCTCGCCGTCACCGGTAAACAGGCGGCGGATGTAGCGGTACTGCTGGGTGGCCAAACGCTGGAGATCCACCGTATCGAACGGGACGAGCAGATGATCACTCGCCTGATCGAGCTGGAGCGCCAGTTTTGGCACTACGTGGAAACCGACACCCCACCGCCGGCCGATGGCACAGCATCCGCTGATGCTGCCCTGCGTTGCCTCTACCCGGAGGACAACGGCCAAGTCGTCGACTTCAGCCAGCATGCTGGCCTGTCAGCGGCTTACATCGAGCTGAAAGCCGTTCGCCAGTCGATTACCGATAAGGAAAAGCGCGAGGCTGAGCTAAAGCAAATGCTGCAGCAGGCCATGGGCGATGCTAGCCGGGCGGAGTTCTCCAACGGTTACATCACCTGGCGCAAGGCCAAGGACAGCATCGGCCTCAATGTCGCGCAACTGCTCAAAGACAAGCCGCACCTGCAGGCCAAGTACCCACTGCTGAAGCCGGGTGCACGGCGCTTCCTGGTCGGCTGAAACCCAACTACTCCATCCCTTCCCTCCCCTTGGCCAGTCCATGCAGTTCGCGCTGCGTGGCTGGCCTTTTTTCATTTCCAGGAGACTCACCATGCTCAAAGGTCTGGCTATCACTCCGCCGGTACTCGGGCGGATTTCCATCGGCAAGGTCATCGAGAAAAACGGCAAGCGCCTGCCGGAGAAGGATGACCAATTCACCATCACATCCCAGGTACAAGGCAAGGACGGCTGGCTATTGCACCCGCTCAATGACGAGCTGCGTCAGGGCAAGGACGACAAGCTGCGCAGCATTCCGGTACGCCTGCTGTTCAACGAACCGGAGCTGAATTTCCGCGCCGACTACACGCTGTTCGACCGGCAATCGGGCCGACCTGTTTGCGTCGGCAATGGTGAGACCTGCAAGCGGGTTACCCAGGACGGCATGCAGTCACTGCCCTGCCCTTCACCGGATGCCTGCCCGCTCGCCAAAGGCGGTGCCTGCAAGCCCTACGGCCGACTGAACGTGGTCATTGGCGATGAGGATCCGCTGGGCAGCTTCGTGTTCCGCACCACCGGCTTCAACAGCATCCGCACCCTCGCCGCTCGCCTGCATTACTTCCAGGCCATCTCGGGTAACCGCCTGGCCTGTCTGCCGCTGGAGTTACGTCTACGCGGGAAGTCGACTCGCCAGAGCCATGGCACGCCGATCTTCTACGCCGATCTGACGGTAAGAGGCGGCATGGACCTGGGTGAAGCACAGGTGACAGACAGCGAAATCGATTCGCGGCGGCAAGATGCCGGCTTCAATCAAGCAGCGTTGGATGAGGCTGCACGACGCGGCTTCGGCAACGGAGCCTTCGAGGACAGCGAGGAGGATGCCAGCGCCATCGTGGAAGAGTTCTACCCCGAGGGTGAAGCCCCTGCTGCAGCAACAATTTCGCAACTCAACCCCACCAAACCCAGCCTGGCTGAAAAGCTTGAGGCACAAACTGCGCGTCAAAACTCACCAACTGATCAAGACCAAGGAGGCCGTCATGCGCCTGCACAAGCTGAAAGCCAGTGACACGACCGGCACCTACTTGGTCGAGTCGCCGGTGACGGAAAACGACATTCTACTGATGGCCAGGCAACTGGCCAGTCTGCGCCTGCGCAAAGGACGTGCCTTGACATCGCCGAAGGAGGTATTCAGTCACCTGCAGGCGCTGCTGGCTGATTATGAGCACGAAGTGTTCGCGCTGCTCATGCTCGACAGCCGGCACCGGGTGATTGCGTTCGAGGAGCTGTTCAGGGGGACTCTCGATGGAGCCAGCGTGTATCCCAGGGAGGTCGTTAAGCTCGCCCTGGAGCACAACGCAGCCGCAATCATCCTGGTGCACAACCACCCCTCAGGTGATCCCGAGCCCAGCCAGGCGGATCGCAATCTCACCACGAAACTGCGGGACGCACTGAATCTCGTCGGTGTGCGCACCCTCGATCACATCGTGGTGGGTCACGAAGGCTGTTTATCGCTGGCGGAACTGGGCTACTTCTGAGCGTTGCTAATTGCCGGGCCAGCGTGGGTAGTCGATAGACTGCCTGCACTGGCACCCTCTTTTTCTTTTCGGTAGCAGGCAACGCAGCAAGAACAGTGAGGTTTCAGCTCAATCACGCAACTGTTATCGATCGGTCACGCTCCCAGCTGTTACCTTTGAGCGTATCCATCTCTATCGCACATGAGCTTTTTCTGACCATACGCTGACAAACTCCTTTTGACTCCCTAGCCGCTATATCGACAAAGCGCTTGGCCTGGCTGCGCCCAGCAAATCCCACCCCGCATCCTTCTTCAGCAGCTCATACACCACCGTCAGGAACACATCGCGCGTCGACTCGTCGCTGAGCAGCTTGGTCGCCATACTGGTGTGGCTGTTCATGGCGGCGGCGATGGCGGAGATGGCTTTCGTGGGCAGGTCGGCCTTCATGGCCTGCTCCATGGTGTTGTTCTTCACCTGGGCCATCACCACGCTGTCGGCGCGCAGCGTCTCGGACACATGCACGGCCAAGGCCACCTGATCGGTGTCGGTGATGTCCTTGCCGAAGGCGTTGTTGAGCTTCTCGATCAGTTCCGTAAGGTACTTCTTCTCGCGGTCGCGGGCGTCGCGCAAGCCGTTGTCGGTCATGCCGTACAGCCCCGGCGTTTCCGCCTGCACGCCAACGCCACTGAGGTTGTCGCCCTTCTTGATCTTGTAGTGGCTAAGTTTTAGGTCACCCAGATCGACCTGCTCTGCCGTGATGCCCTTGAGTCGCTTACGCAGCAGGCGGGCATAGCTGGCGAAGGCCTCCAGGCTGGGGTCGGCGAAGTCGATGAGCTGAGCGATGTACTCGTAGCTGCGCACGAACTTGGTCAGGCTCTCGCTGAAGATCATCAGCTCGTCGCGGGCCTTGCAGTACTCCGAGCGCTGCACGTCGGCGTACTCCATGTCCTTGTCGCTGCCCTCATCGTGGGCCTTCTCCCAGGCCTTTTCCCACTGGTCTATGGCGTCGTTGAGCGTCTTCAGCTTGCCGTTGAAGCGGTCGGTAGCAGATTGCGTCAGCGAGAACAGCTTCTGGTGCGTCACCTTTGGATCGACGATGGCATCGCCGAAGGCCTCTACTTCGGCCTGCTCGTAAATGAACATGCCATCCAGGCGCTGCTTGATGTCGTAGACGATGTTCGGATCCTGGATGTCCGCCACCTGGGCATCGCGGTAAAAGGTCTTGAACGACGCGAGAATCTCTTCGGCTTTGTTGGCAAAGTCGATAACGAAAGTCTTGTCCTTGCCGGGGAAGGTACGATTCAGCCGCGACAGCGTCTGCACCGCCTCCACGCCGGATATTTTTTTGTCCAGGTACATGGCCACCAGCTTCGGCTGGTCGAAGCCGGTCTGGTACTTGTTGGCGACGATCATCACCCGGTAGTCCGGGGTGTCGAACACCTTGCGCATGTCACGGCCATGCAGGCCGGGGTTCAGGTTGGTTTCGCTGAACTGATGATCGGCAGGAAGGCTGGGCTCCTGCACATCCGTGTTGGGCACTTCACCGGAGAAGGCCACCATTGCCAGCACGTTGTCGTAACCCTTGCGCTTGCAGTAGTCCTCCAGCGCCAGGTGGTACTTCACCGCTGCCGCACGCGAGCTGGTCACCACCATGGCCTTGGCCTGACCACCCAGCAGGTGTGCGACGTTCTTGCGGAAGTGTTCAACGATCAGCTCGACCTTCTGCCCCACGTTCACCGGGTTGAGCGACAGCCACTTGGCCAGCTTGCGCCCGGCGCTCTTCTCGTCCACGCGCTTGTCATCGACCATCTCGCTGCCGATTTTGAACGCCACCTCGTAGCTGGTGTAGTTCTTCAGCACATCGAGGATGAAGCCTTCGTCGATGGCCTGTTGCATGGTGTAGAGATGGAACGGTGCCGGCGGGTTGTCGGTGCTGACGGGCTGCGCCGGGTTGAGCGGGCGGCCGAACAGGCTCAGCGTCGAATGCTTGGGCGTGGCGGTGAAGGCGAAGTAGCTGGCATTGCCAGGCCGGCTACGCGAGCTCTGCCATACGGACAGCCGCTCCTCCTTGGATAGCTTCTCCCATTCCGCCTCGCTCTGCCCGGTAAGCACATAGCGCAGGTCATCCGCCGTGCTGCCGCCAGTGGAGCTGTGCGCCTCGTCGATGATGATGGCAAAGCGGCGGTTGCGCAGGCTCTGTTCGCCGAGGATGGCCTTCTGCGCATAGGGGAATGTCTGCAGGGTACAGACGATGATCGGTACGCCATCCAGCATGGCCTTGGCCAACTGCTGACTCTTTGGCAGGCTCGACTGCTGGCGGTCAATGGCGCAGACCACGCCGGCCTGGTGCTCAATCTGCTGGATGGCATCCTGCAGCTGCTGGTCCAGCACCTGGCGGTCGGTCACCACGATCACGCTGTGGAAGTACGGCTCGCCATCCGGGCGACGCACACGGATCAGCGAATGCGCAGTCCAGGCAATGGTATTGGTCTTGCCCGAGCCGGCACTGTGCTGGATCAGGTACGGCTGCCCTGCCCCTTCTACCCGCACCGCGTCGATCATCTTCGTCACGCCTTCCCACTGGTGGAAGCGCGGAAAGATCAGGCCTTCCTTGAAGTAGGTCTTGCCGCCTGCGTCCTGGGCTTCCTTGCGCTCCTGCAGCACAAAGCGGTGGAAGATGTGCAGCCAGTTGTCTTTCTGCAGCACCCGCTCCCAGAAGTAGCTCACCGGGTAGTGGCCGTTCTCGCCCGGCGGGTTGCCGGCGCCGCCATCGTTGCCCCGGTTGAAGGGCAGAAAGAAGGTCGAATCCCCCGCCAGCTTGGTGGTCATGCGGATATCGCTGTCGCTCATGGCAAAGTGCACCACCGCGCCACGCTTGAAGGTCAGCAACGGCTCAAGGCCACCGCTCTTGCGCTCGGATTTGCGGTCCATTCGGTACTGCTGCATGGCGGCCTGAACCGACTGGGTGAAGTCGGTCTTCAGCTCTACCGTGGCCACCGGAATACCGTTGATAAAAAAGGCCAGGTCGATCTCATCCGCCTTGTCCAGCGAGTAACGCAGCTGCGGCACCACGCGCAGGCGGTTGGCCGCATAGCGGGCGATCACCGTATCGTTGCGTGCGTCTTCGGGCAGTGCCTGACTCATGGCCAGAGTACCGCCACCGGCCACGGCAAAACCGTAGCGCAGCACATTCACCGTACCGCCATCGGTCTTGTTTTCCAGCTGCTTGACCAGCCGGTCCAGCACCACATCGCGCGTGCCGGCACCGTTCATGACGCGCAGCTTGTCCATGGCCGCTGGTTGACTGTCTTCCAGCCAGCCCAGCACATCCTCGGGGAACAGTGCCCGCCCCTGGTCATAGTCGGCGGACTTACCCACCAACCAGCCGGCAGCCGCAAGCTGCTCGACGATATGGCGTTCCAGTTCGCATTCGTGGTGGATCTGGCTCATGACATCCCTCTCACATTCATTCCCAAGCACAGCTGCACAGCACTGCTTTGTCTAAAACCTTGTCTAGAGCTTGTCTAAACCTTGTCTTGCCTGGAGCCGGACAGCACCCATCGGCCAGTTTGCTTACTGCCTTGTTTTTCAATGGTTTTATCGCGCTGGGACATGGCATTCAGCAGGTTACGGAACTTGTGCCGCTTCTGCTTCTCGTCTAAGGCATCCGAAAGCTTGTCTAAAACAAGGCCTTTCAAGTCATCCGGGCTGGCAGAGCCAAACTTGCGCAGGTAGTCGAGGATCAGATCCTTGTAGTACGCGTTATCAAAGGCCCTATTGCGGATGTATTCGCCCTTGTTCCCGGTTGCCTGAGCCACTTGCGCCGCCGGGTAGTAATTGGGCTTGCGCCCCTCTATCAGCCCCTGCTTGCGCAACAAAGCCGCAGCGTCGTCGGTGATCGGCAGCTTTTTCTGCACCCGGTCCAGCAGCATTACCGTGTTCAACGGCAGATCTTGCCGCTCGAGCAGCAGGCGCGTGTAGTTCTCGTCGATCACATGACCGTAGATCTCCAGCACTACCTTGTCCGGGGTCGACTTGCTGTAGTCGGGCAACGGGAAGTAGCGCTTGCGCTGGGACTGGGTCATCGTGCTGATACCAAAGCCCATGGTATCGATCATGCTCAGGCTGACCATGGCCTGTGCCAACCAGGGATTACGGTAGCGGCTCGGCGTTACCTCACCACCGAAGTAGTCCTCGGGCTTACCCTCGAAGAAGCCACCGGCATTCTCGAACACCAACCGGTCCACCCGCTCGGTCACCAGGATGCGCGAGCGCAACTGGTAGTCCTGGTGCGCGATGCAGATGTGCAGTGCCTCCAGAATCACCCGGGCGGCGTACTTGCTGCCTTCCGCAGCCAGAAGCCGGTTCTGCGGAAAGAGTTTGTAGACGATATTGCGGATCCG
>Ga0102830_1000632_pt1 | contig 14616 bp, 4 predicted proteins | sample ColrivemetaGS703_FD_84511 | JGI IMG/M metagenome (GOLD analysis project Ga0102830, IMG submission 84511) | Estuarine microbial communities from the Columbia River estuary - Freshwater metaG S.703 | ecosystem: Environmental > Aquatic > Marine > Intertidal zone > Estuary | place: USA: Columbia...
CATAAAGTGCGAAGTTGGATTAGAAAGAACTGCATCCATTGTTGCATCTTCATAATAATTAAATTTTCCAGCCGCTACTCTTCCATCTCTAGTTACGGTGAATTTAATTGCTTTAAGTATATTTGATAAACTTACTGTTTTCATTGCTTATGTGTATTTTATACTGATTCGTTTGTGAAAGATCCAGAGTTAGTATCAGTTAGAGCTGGATCATTTGAGTAAGCAACAAAGTGCATACTACCATCGCGAGTTGTAATAAAGGCAGAACCCGTTCCAGTTGTTCCAGTTGGATTATCATCTCTGTATGTAAAGTTCATATTACCATTATCATCAAAATAAGAGTTAAACCCAATATAGCTGGCAAGTTGTGAGGCAATTGCAACATTCGCTGGAATAAGTTCTCCTTGAGCAGTTAATGTAGTTCTACGTGGCTTAAATAATTCAGTAAGGCCAGAACCAGATGTTGGCAAGCTGCTTTTAGTCATTGAACCAATATTAACTTGGTCAGCTAAATATCTAGTATCAGAAACGCTATCGGTTGTACTTTTGGTTCCATATACGGTAACTGATGAATTTGGAGATCCACCGAAACCTACGGCAGTTGTTTTATCATTTAGACCAAATCTTTTTGCAATAACCTTTTTAGTGTCATTAAGAGTTGATCCAAATACTCCAATTGAAATATCTCCAGTCGCACAAATATCAAAGGCAGCCTTTGTAATAATATATGATATATTTGAAGAATTTATACCAAATGCCAATCTGGTTTTTGAAGAAGCAGTAGCCCTTTCAACTAATAATCCATTTAAATCAAAGATTGCATCATTATCTGCAAAGCTCTTAATTGCTGAAGACCCTCCAGTGTAGAGAGTAACTCCATTGTGTGCAGAACCATCCATTTGGGAAGCTCTAAACTTAAATGCTGAAGTTGCTCCGTTTACCGAATTTGAATAAGATGAATCACCACCTGCATTAAATTCAGATAAGAAGTATGCAACAGATGGGCTTGCCGTTGTATTATTAATTAGCGCGTGTTTAATTCTAAGGTTATTCTCAGCAGCACTCATTTGGTGTTGACCGTTTGGTAACTTATACAAAGAACCTAATTGAATATGATATCTACTTGCAGATTCGTCTGAAGTTGTTACAAAATTAGAATAAATTGTGGTAATTGCTTTGCTAACATCTCCAATCAGAGCATCTACACTGCTATTTGCAACAAAATTGTTTTTATAAACATCTAAATCAAAGTTATTTAAAAATAAAGTTGAATTGTTGTAAGTAGAAGAAGAACCTCCGTAATTAATTCCATTTGGATTAGTATCAGCCAAGTCTGCGCCGGCATTTTTAAGAAATCTAACTATTCCATAATTCTTTTTCTTGGTACTTGCTGTAAAATTGGAGTCATTATCACTAATTGTAAATAATTGCTTATTTAAGAAAAATTCAGTCGATACTGCTAATAGGTCTTGTACATTAAATATTTGAGACCATGCATTAGTGGTTCTTGTATAAAATTTACCGCCAGTTGTAATAAAGATATCGTCAATTACTGCAGTAGTATTTGTAGTTTGGTCTTGTCCGCTAAATATTCTAGAACCCTTTACTCCTCTTGGTCCAATTGGACCAGCTGGGCCGACTCCGCCAGTTGCACCCGCAGGACCAGTTGGTCCAGCCGCGCCAATTCCTAGCTCGATTAACTTAGTAAAGTTAAAATTCAGTTTGTCTGCCAATACGGCTTGGTTATCTGTTGTAAAAACCTCTTTAAGATTTAGTTGTACTGGCATTTTTAAATAAATTTCATTTTTGGTTCAATAATTAAACTTAGCTTGCCGGTCGTTTTTAGAGGAACTCTTAACTGAACGGCTAGTCCGTTTTTAATATTTATTTGGACTCCTTCCAGCTTCTTATATCCTAACGCGTAGCGTTCGGCAGCAGTTTTAGTAATTATTTCTAGACCAGTCGGTTTTCCTTTATCTTCTAGGTACCAGATGTCTAATTGATCAATCGCGTAATTTGGAAGAATATTTTCAATCGCATACTGTTTAACATAGGTATTAAAATCGTAAGATCCTAGCATTTCTGGATTTCTTAGGGTTGGGTCAATATTAAAACTCGCAAGAATTTGTGCATTTAGTCCAAGATCCAAAACCTTTTTTGCAAAAACATTAGTTAAATTTATATCAAGTTGAGCATCTGCGGTATTAACCTTATACAAAATATCAGATTCCCTATTAATATAGTCTGTTGAAATTGAAGGAAATTCTGTAATTTCACCAGCTGTAACTGAATCTATTTCAATTGAAGTCGGAAGAGATGCAAGTTTTGCCATAAAGTAAGAGTCTTCTGCAATACGCCTAGTCCCAAACGCTGGAATAGATTCAGTTTTATTGGTATACTCTAAATGGAATCCATAATCCCAGTTTGATGCCAATAAGTATAAATCTCCACTTGAGATTGGGGTTTCTCCAATTAACTCAAACATTGGCTTATATTTGTCATTACCCTCAAGTTCCAAAATCTTCTTTTCGGAAACTTTAATATGTTCAAACCCTTTAACCTCAAAAAAGCGGTTTGCAATTGGATTAAATTTACAATTCGCATCCTTAACTACTTCTGCATTTAGCGTAGTATCTGGCATAAATGCAGTAACTTCTCTAAATATTGGAGAATAGGTTGAACCGTGTCTTCTTAAGTAAATCGGATTTTGTAAATATGATTCAGCTGCAGTATATCCAACTAAATTTGATGCTTGTCTTTTACTTGTAGTTTCAGCTTGGGTTAATTGGATATTAATAGGAGAAACTGTTGGAAGTTTTAATTTTTCAACAATAGTTGCTTCCTCTAATTCAATATAAAATTGATTTGTACTAACTGTGCCATTTGAATAAGTCGTATATGTAATATTAGAGCGACCTCTTTCGATTGATCGCTTAAATTCATTAAAACTTAGTCTCTTAAATAAACCTTTATAATATGATTCACCGCCCAATAAGAATGCAAAATTAATGTTTTCCCAATGGCTTGTATCTAATGAAGGAATTGAGGAATCTCTCTTAATAATTTTATCAAAATTAAATGTAGTAGTTCCGCTTGAAGTTTGAGAAACTGGTAAACTTGTAAATAGCATTTCTCCTATTCCAGAATCAGAGTTCATTGCTATTCCATTTGGTAAAATTTCTGAAATACCAGATTGATTATCTAATCTATAGATAACCTGATCAATTATCCTAAGTAATCTCTTATTCGTATCTCCAGTATAAGGTAAAATATTAAATGCTGAATTTGTTTCAGATGCTAACAATTGAGCGTTTGGATAAGTATATCCAGTTGCACCAGTCGAAGTATTTTTTAATTCTAAAACATCAATAACGTTTATTAGAGAAGTACTTATTGGCGCAACTCTATTTTGTATAGCAATTGCATGTCTAATTTCAGATTGATAGAAATTAATTGATGCCGCCGTATTTTTTTGGAAAAATTTAATATTTACAGGAGAAGACGTTGCTGTAGCATTTGCAGAAAGGGTTATCTTAGGTTTAGGTTGATTGTTTACATCAAGAACCGCATTATTTACAGCAACGATGAAAGCACCAGCTGGAATACCGGTACCTGTTACATACACCTTATTTGATGCACTATAATTTGCTCCACTTGGATCTCCATATGAAGTTACATCTAGATTTATTCCATCTAATAAGTAAATATCTGGGCTGCCTGAAGTTATCTCTGCAACCTGATTTTGTTTAACAATATTTGATAAAATAGATTTACTAATGGTTAAAGTTGTTCCACTAATTGCAGTAACGGTTGTTCCAAACTGTGACCAACCTGCAATATCAACCTCTGCTCCAATTAAGATTGGAGTTGCTGGAGTTGCGCTTAAAACAATGGTTGAAGAACCTGCTTCAACACTTGCCGTAAGAGGAGTTGGCGTTATTGTACTTCCAATAATGGCTGTTTGATTAACAAATGACGATTTAATGCTATTTGAAGTAATCAATCGATCTTTAATAAATGGATATAGACTTAAGCCAGATGGTAAATATGAATTATTTTCAGTTGTTGTAATACCTTGGCTAGTTCCACCTGGAAGAGTGATTGTATTAAGAGATTGGCCTTGTCCATTTGAACCTAATCCATTTGCGTCAATTGGAAATTCTATGGTAAAGTTTTCAGGATAGGTTTGACCAAATACTTTGGTTGAAGTATTATCCTTAAACGATAGCATACTATTTTTATTAACTTTACTAATTTCATCAACAATTTGGATATCAGTACCCCCGTCTAAAGAAAATATAAAAGGTAAACCATTATAATTAACAAGCGTTGATAAATCAAAGCTATTTACTAAATTTATACTACTAAAACTTTCAGGTAACGTATTATACTTTTTATTTTTTGCATAATACATAAATGCTAGTGTAATGTCAGAAATTGGCTTATTTCCGGCTGGAGTTGAAACAGAGCTTATATTAATTTTATAATCTGAGAATGAATTGTCTATATTATTAAATACATGCTCTTCAGTTGGAGCAAGACCTCCAGTTTTAGTTACAACTAGGCTCTTAGGCGAAGCTACCATACTTGTAACTTTCTTACCTAATCTTAATTCAATTACTAGAGCGATAAATTTAAAATCTCTAGACTCAATGAATTTAAATTGTATTGGGTTTTCTCCTGAATATGGAGTATCTTCAATTACCTTTAAGATTGAGGTAAATCTATAATCATTAAATCTATTTGATTCTCTAACATATTTAAGTGCTCCAGATAATTCTTTTTCTGTAGTATTAGGGACAACTTCTTTAAAAACAAACTTAATTCCTTTAAAAATAGTTTTAGCAAGGCCAGTCAATTTATCCTTTTTAACTTTTGAGAAACGGTATTGAGTTCTAGCACATGGAGTTAAAACTGAGTTATTTAGATAACTTGGAGTAAAAATAAAATAGTCTTCAAAATAACCCTCTTGGGTTACAGCTAAGGTTGGATCAAATGGTGTATCAAAATATAACTTATTTTGTGATGCTGCAGTTATATCATGAATATAGTCGTATAGTGATTCAATATAAAACCACTCATGTGTCATCGAACTTGAATCCGGTTCCGCTTTATTTGGTTCAGGCGAAAAGTTATTTACACCAAATACTGTGTCCGCATTGAGCCTATATGGATTTGATCTAGAATCAAGAGAACCGTCTGCTCCCCATTTACAAATGTATTTAACTAGACGATTTTTTCCAGCATTTTCCAATAAAAATCTTTCATAGTTGGAATCGTACTCAGATGATATTTTTCCACTAGTAAATCTATCTCTATAGATATAGGAAGAAGTCTTGGTTGGACTAGATTCCGCATAATCTGAAGTAATTGTAAAAAATCCTTTAAAGTCTAAAATATCTGGATTGTTCTCTGCAAGTTCTACATCATAAGTTGGAGTATTTACAGAAAGAGTCGGAATAACAAATGGATCGCCAGTTATTTTTGAAAAACTAACAACGGTTGGGGTACTAGTTTTTTCAATTAGGTCTCCATCTTGATATGTAGTTGATCCAATTTTAATATCTCCATTTAATACTCTATACGCAGATTTTCCTAAATTAATCATATTTACACCCTCTGGTATAAAAGACGATTTCCAAACATCACTTAGTTGAATGGATGCATATTGGCTATCAATGTGATCAAAATCAAAGTCTTTAATTGGTATAATTGATAGAGCACTTACGCTAGGTTTAAACTTCTTTTTAAATTGGACTAGGCCAAACTTTAATAGGGCTTCTGTTCCAGCTTCAGTTAGAATGTTTATATTATTATCGTAATAATTAACCGCAAATATTTTATCAACTTCAGTAGTAAAGGTGTTTTCACTAATATAGTCAATGCTCTTTATAATGTTTTCAATTTCAACCCACCCAGATGGAGATTGAACTAAAATATCCGCTTTATTTGCATGCAATTTATCAAAATACTGGCCATCTACTGAAATATGTGAGGCTAGGGCTGAACCTGGCTCAAAGTTTACAACTGGGCAGCCTATAACAATAGTTTGATCAAGATTACCTATACCAAAGGTTAAAGTTTTAATACCAGCGTCGGCAATTAGCGACCCCAACATATAATTGGTTTGATTAATACTTGGAAGAGACTCTCCATAAACAATGTAATCGCTACTAGTTAAGTCAATAGTCGTACTACTAGCAGATCCCAATAAATCTGCTGCAGTTTTTCTAAATTCTGGAGAATCTGATATTGAAATTTTGGGCTCATCTGTAGATGGAATATATTGAGCAGCATATTCCAATGAAACGTTACCTTCGCTGTTTACAACAATAAAAATTCTATTATCCTGCGAGTATGCTTTAAATCCGCTGTTTTGGATAGCATTAATTGCTAAAGTTAAAGATTCTGCAATTTGATGCAAATTAGTTTCCAGGCCCTCTTGTGGAACTACGTCAACACTATAGAAAAATTGATCTGGGCCAAACTCGTTATAGACGGCAAGCGCATCTAAAACTGGAGAACCTCCATAGGAGAATCCTGCAACTGCGCTAATCGTTTCATATCGTTTAGAATTTTGGTTTGTTGCCTTTCCATTAGGATAGTATATTCTAATTTGATCTAGGTGGTTTGGTATGTCATTTAGTGTAATTTCAATAAATGATCTTATTCCGCCCTTAGTATAGTTGGCAGAATCTTCCATAAAAGTTTCAGTTGGTCCGTGTAATAGAGATAAATCAATTGACTTGCTTGTAATCTTTAGTTTAGAGTTTGCAATGTCTACTTGGGAAATCTTATGTAAATTTCCTGACTTATCTTCAATTGAAAGAATACCTGCTCCGCCTAATTCAGTTAATGCAGTCGAAACAGATTGTGGAATTGCATGAAATTTTAAGTCTAATCCATTTGAATTAGTTTGAGTAAATGGTGTTTGAGCATATTCATATGAATTGGGATTAGTTAGAGTTGGTGTATTTAAACCTAACACAGCGTGGTCGCTTAAATCAAAATCCAATTCGGCTAAATCTACAGTATTACAGTAAATTCCAAAGTATCTATTAAATTCAAAATCATCTGATGAATCATCAAATAAAAATTCTAAGTTTAGAATATAAGGGTAAATAATAGAGTTTCGCTCATAACCAAGAGTTACGTATTCTTCAAAATCTGTAATAGTCTTTCCACCAATAATTAATTCCTGTAGATTTTCAAACTTTTCGGTAAAACATCCCGCTTTATAAGCAATACCAGAATACGAAGAAAGTAGACCTCTATTAAAAGGAAAATTTAAAGTATTCTCTGGAAAAAGAGGATTACTTTGCATTTTTTTAATGTACTTTCCTATATGTGAATCTACACCAAGATCAAAGGTTTTAATAATTTGAGCATTATTTAATAGACTTGCAAGGTGAGTTGGTTTATCGTATGGGTAGTTGGATTTAGTTTCGGAAATCGGCAAATTGCTTGCACCAGGTATTTTAAATATTACAAATTTCTCTGGAATTTCTTTATTTAAATAAATTGGAGCAAAGTACTTAAATTTTTCAGCATAACTTTTAGAAATACAATATCTTGCTCCAGAAAAATATTCAGAAAAATCGTATTGGTCTGCAAAATTAGCAGAAGTTGAATTTAATGAAACATTGGTTTTTACATCAAACACAATAGACTCTGGTGTATTACCATTGCTAAAAAATCTATACAAGTTAGAATCATGCTGCGAAGTTGGATCGATTGGATATGCTTTATACTTATCTTTAGCTAATTCTGTATTTGCATCGATTGATTCAAAAAATAAGTTTTGGCCAGAATCTACTACCAGCTTAACATTTCCAGTAAGCTTAGGGTTTGTTCTGACCAATCCAAATGATGTGTCAAAGGGTGTAATCTTTTTATAAGATAATGCCACGTGATTCTACTTAATTTTTATATTACATAAAATTAGTGATCGAAGAATTCATGGATAAATTAAATGCTGAGTTTTTAAGAATATCAGTTAAGTCTGATATGTAAACTCCGCCTCCACCACCTCCACCAGATGAAACTGGTGTAAATATAGTTGGTGATGTAATAATTGTATCACGCTGATGCTTACCACTAACTTGAATATCAAATTCAAACAATCCACTCTTTGTGTAAATGTCCAATCCGATAATTTTTGTATATGTAATGTTGGTTAATTTTTGACCGGTTGACCAGCCTCCAATTTCACCGATTTTATCAGTTGTTCTAAATTGAAAAACTACAGGTACGGTTATTGACGCAGCAGATCCAGCCATAACTGTACGTTTAGACGATCTAGCGTTTGAACCATCTACTGAAATTGATGCATAAGATTGCGGCATCATAAATAAGTATGCACCGCATGTCTTTTTACCGATTAGGTAATCATCACCTGTACCAAATCCCAATTTAATTGGAAAAGTATCTAGTGCAGTGTATAGTGCTCCACCGTATGCAGATGGAGAAACTGGTGTAACTCTTTCTGCTTGAGCGTAATATGGTACTCCAAATTCATTTGTTCCTGCTTCAGCACTTGTATTAAAGTGAATTGCTTGAGAAAAGGGCAAATATTTTTGAGCAGTACTTGTTATAGTATTATTAGAGAATTCATAAACAGAATTTGTAGTTAATCCTAAGAAAATATTGTTAATTGTTGTAGTTGAAACAGGGGAAGAAACTGTACCTAGCACTGAAAAATATGGATGGTCTTTGTGAATACAAAACTCGGTAAGGGTTCCATTTCCTTGACCTACACCATTTGCAACAGTTCCATTCCAAACCTCGGCCGTACTTCCACCAAGTGGAATAGTTGGTAGATAATGTCCTCCCATATAATTAGGTTTTCCAGAAACTGCATTTGTTGATTGACTAAATGTATAGTTTTGGTTTGTAAAATATGAAGATGGATTAGTATTTGATCCAAATGCTGAAGAGTCGATTAAATCTCCATAATATAATTTCTTTCCATTATCTGCACTATAATATCTAGCGTATACATATTGGCTTTTTACTTGAGAAGATTGATAACCTGTTCTTTGAGTAAATGCAGCAAAGCTTGCGCTAGAAACTCCATTTAGGTTTATTGGAGCTTTATCATATCTTAGATATGCATTATATTGAGTATCTGTGTTTGCACCTGGGAAAGAAGTTGGAGCAGCCACGCCAATTCCTCCGCCTAGTGTTGAAATTAATTCTAGTGGGGTTTGTGAAGCATTTCTGATCTTTACTTGATATTCCTTTGATACAATCTTTCCTTTATCTAGAGAACCGTCTGATAATTTAGCAGAGTCTACATAATAACCGGCAAATAGGTCAACAGTTTGTCCGTTTGTAACCTGTACTTCGCTTCCATCTGGTGTAACAATGCTAACAATAAGTTCAGCGCTTGCAGTTGAAAGTGAGGCTTGAATTGCAGAAAGAGAATCTGCAATTTCCTTTAATTTATCATATAAAGAAATTGCAGTACCGTCTGCTAAGAAAAATCCAGATGAAATTGAATCTGTTGTGTGCGAATAATATTTGTCTTTACTACTAAAAGAGGTAGATAAGTGAAGATCTAATCCTCTAGCATTAAGTTCTTCTTGTAAAGCAATTCGACTTTCGTCTGCCATTGCTTGTTGTGCAATTAGAGTATTTTCCTCAGATGATTGAATATTTGATGGAAAATCTACAGTAATAGATTCTGACCAGTCTGATTCAACTGGGTTATCTGGAAAACCTGCTTCAGATAGCGATTTAATTTTAATTTCTACGGATTCGCCTTTTCTAATTGCAATATCTAATTGATTAATATTAACTGAGTTTGGGTCAGCTACGTTTTCTTCTGTCCATTCATATAAACCAGTTGTTGAATTATAAATCTTTTGTTTAGATTTAGTCAAAACTTCAGTCCATGGAGAAAAATATCCGGTGCGCTGGGCTCCAGTTGAATCAGTAAATGTAATAGGGTCAGCCGCTGATGCATCTTTGTTGGAACGTAGATATTTATATTCAATTTTAAATTGAACATTTTTGTGTAGTCGATATGGAGAATCGATATCTGCTGGAATTTCCCAAAAACCTCTAACTCTATATTTAGGCGATACGCTAAATTCCGGTGAAGTTTTTACATTTAGTGAAAGCTCCTTAACTACAGTTGATAATTGAGAAAATGACTGAGCTCGCGCTGCAGTTTTATTATTTAAGTCTGATTGTGCTTTTAAACGAATTGCATCGTTTTGGTTACCGGAAGAATTTATCGTTTGTTTAAGAGTAACAATAGATTTATCAATTTCTCTTAAGTTTGACGTAATTGATTCCTTTTGGGAAACTAGGTTTTTTACAGTTGATGCTGAATCTGTATTTGTTACATGAGAATCAATTTGTAAAACCTTAAAGTTAGCTGCGTTTAGAGTTGGAGGATTTGGTTGAAATCCTAATGAATTAGGAAGTTTCTTTTCTTTAGCAAAAGATAAGAATAATAGACCAAAGTCCGCAACGAAATTATTATAGTATTCGTTTAGTGTTAAATTTTGACCGCTCTGTAAAGTAATTTGTAATTCATTCGTGTAAATTCCAAATCCATTTGATATAAAATCAACTGTTAAGTCCATTTTTGAACTAATTGGCTTAATAAAGATAATTTCTCTTTCATTGTAACCAATATTTACAGCAAGGACAGGAGATCTATATAGTTCCGGTTTAATTCTTAAATTTTCAAAAAGAACAATACCATCTGAACCAAATACTCGTTTTAGAATAACTGACTTATCTTTAGTATCAACTGATTCGACTAAATATTCTGAGTTTTCCTCAGTTATTAATCTTGCACCAACTGATAATTCGCGACGCTGAGCCGCTGGAGTAGATCCAGTAACATCGGTGTATTCTAATTTGTCTAAAACATATTTAATTTTACTGTAACTTAAGATTTCGCCATTAATTGTTTCAGGCACAGTAATTTCAGAAATAGATTGAACTTTAAATGTTCCTCTATATCTATTAATTGCACCAGGCAAATCAACGATATTAGTATCTTCAAAATATGAAATTCCATTATTTACAAGATCTGTTAATAGAGTTGTGTAATTTACAGTATTTTTACCTTTATAATTATTATCGAAGTACGTAATTAAATCTGCATCTTCGCCGACGTTTAGAATAACGCGTCTAACTTCAAATTTTGAAATATCGTCAGATACATAATTTGTAACATCAATTGGTACGTACAAAAGAGGGCTAAGAAAACTTTCAAAAAACCAGTTATTTTTAGTTTTAAATCTAGTAGGTAACCCTAAACTTGCATCACCAATTTTCTCTAAATCAGTTATGGTTTTGGTGATATCGTTTAATTCGAATCTCTTAACGTTTCCTTGATCGTCTTTAACTCCAATTGTACTATTATTCGCATTAAGAAGAGTCTTAAATTTAGTATCAATCTCTTCAATTCTACCGTTCATATATCCAATAGACGGAATAGGAATAGTTGTGCTTGTAGTTGGATCGTCAGAATTAATTTGAGTAACTTCAACTTGACTAGAATTTGTAGTTAAAGCCTGGTTCATTTTTGAAATAAGCTCCTGCGCATTAGCAGTTTGCACACCAAGCGAATTTAAGATCTCTGATAAAGAATTAGTTCCTTCAGCCATTATCGTATTCTATCTATTTTAAAGTCCAAGTTCAATGAATCCGTACAAATTATTTCAAACATAGGACGATTATCGCTGGACCAGCCGTAATCAGTTAACATTCCTATTTTTGTATTGTATGCTTGAGTTACATTTGAAAAATCTAAATTTGTAGATCTAGCTAATGCATCTGTTGCAAGTGTAATTGTATAGCCATTTAGGATAACTGGGTCAGCAAATACTAAACGTAAAACCTGACCTTTTTTCCATTGGGTTAGAGTATCATTGATTTTAAGTACAATGTTACCGGTAAGAGTATGTGAATTTCCTGACTTTTCATGTCTATAATAATTGGTAAATGGTACCAATGGTATTGATGATATTAAAGAAATATCAAATATCGGAGTGATCTCAAAATTATAATCAGGAGTTTCATTGTTAATAGTTACTTGGTTATTAACTGTTCTGCTAACGCCTATGCCTTTTCCGCTTTTTACAACATCAGTATTATATGCAACTTCTAGTGAAGTTTTACCATTTACAAAATTTGTAAGTTGACCCTCAACATTTGTTATTTTCTCAACAACGTTTTTGGTATTTAAGAATAGAGCACTATTTGCAAGCAAAGCTTTTTCTAAACTTGAAAGTCTTGTTTCAATGTCTGATGTTTTGCTTGTAGTAAGTAGGCTGGCTTTAACCTTTTCCCAATCGTTTTGTAATTTAGTAAGTTCACCAATTTTTGCCTCTTGACTAATCGCAACTGTTTGAAATCTATTCATTAAGTCTACAAATAGGTCTAAGCTAAATCCAGCGTTTGCGTTAATATTTTTAACAGGCTGAACTGCAACATCTTCGATTGAAGTATCAAACTTAACATTTAATTTAAATGCATACGAGTTTCCATTAATTTTACTTAATGGATCTGGTTTGTATTTAGTTAGCCTTGGAATTTCAAATTCAAGACCATTTGATTGGATCTTATTTAGGAATAGGACGCCATATAAATTTTTGGCTTTTAACACCTTTGTTACTGGATCAATTACATCATAATAAACTAAAACTGTGTTGAAGTCAAAGTTTTTATTTTGAACGTTAATATCATTAAGTCCGGAAAACGAGGTTTTTGCATTTTGTGTTGCAACTAGATATTGATTAATATTAAAATTAACGCATACTCCATCTAGAGTCGATCTAGTATAGTTAATTGTAGTAGTTGTACCGCCAGCAGTTTTACTTTTTTTAATCTTTTTATTTACTGCTGTATTATATTTCCAAGAAGTAGATGGTGCATCATAAGTTCCGTCTGTATAATATGAATTATTAAGAGTTCCTTGAAACCAATTTTGCGCAGTATATGTACTTCCGGCATACGACGCTTGTTCTAATAAAACCGTTGAATCATCTAAATCATAAAATGCATTTAAACTTAATCCTTGTGGGTGAACCTCACTATATCGGCGGCCTACAATAGTTTCTCTATCTTCTGGCAATTCTGGACTATGTGTAATAGTCATATTTGGTTTATAGTTAGAGTCTGCGATTGAATCAAACATAATATATGGAGTAGATCCAACATTATTTGGGACATGTAGATACAATTCACTATATGAGTTTTCTTTTCCTTTATATGAATTAACAATATCAATTTCTCCAATATATTGGACAACCTTAGTATATGATGAGCCTACTGCTTCGTCTTCTTCTACGAATTTAGTAGAAGCAGATGTTTCAAGAGAATTTGCGGCTCTCCAACGAATTGCACCAGATTCCTTTAACCATTTCCAAAAAACTCTTTCTGATACGTTAAGTGGAAGCTCTCGGTTATATGAATCTTGAGAAATTAAAAGAGCTTCTAAGTTTAGTGCATAGTTTTGGAAACTTTGGGCTAAATTGTAATTTTGGTTGCTTTGATTATAAAGACCTGGATCGGTCATAAGAGTTTCACCTTGAGCTTTAAAAAATAGCTTATTATCTGAAGGAGTTCCATCCGGAGTTCCGACATTAGGTAAATTTAAAAGCACAAAATTAGAAAACTTAAACTGGTTACCACTGTTATTAAATGATAACGTTAAGTCCTCTAATGAACTTTGAAAGGTGTAAAATATACCCTTTCTAGTTGTAATAGGTTTTATAATAGGAGCAACTGCCATTTTGCGCTCAGGATTTTATTTTTAAATGTTATAAATTGCGTTTGAATCGCGAGTTACAACAAGTCTTTGTTGATTTGCACCCCAACTAGATGGAAGGTTTGCGCTGTTTTTAACAGTACCTACGTTCATTAAGGTTACAGAAGAATTAAATAGGTTTGTTGTTAAACCAACGGCCCATTGCGATGCTAAGGTAGTATGAGTTGAATCTAAACCAACTGCATCTTGATCCATAATCGCAAAGTTTTGTCCAATAATTCTAATTTTATGAGTTGCTGAGTTTGTCGCAGCAAATGTTTCATAGGTTCCACTTACATGGGTCGTTGTACCACCAGTTGTATAGGTAATTGCACGTACCATAATTGTAAATTCTTGACCAGGTCTTATTGGAGAGTTTGTATCATTTATTAGAACAATATCAATACCATCGGTAATTGTGCTTTGGAAAGCACTTCCACTATAGAATGCACTTGCGTCTAATGTTAATATAATTAAGGATTTACTTGTTGCAGTTAGAGTAACTTCGGCTTTTGCACGGTTTGCACCAGATACCGCGGCTAGAGTTTTTGTAACATCTTCACGGCTATTTGAGAAACTTCCTGTAATATTAACTGAACCAGCTAGGTTAGCTTGACCATTTGCAGTAATTGCTCCAGTAAAAGCAGATACTCCAGAAATATTGAGACCTGCTGAAGTAATTGAAGAATTGACAACTAGTGTTCCAGTTGTAATCTTACCTACGGTAGCACTGTTAACAGTTTCTGTTTCAAATTTAATTAAATCTGCAGTACCGGTTGCATTTTTAAAGTACAATTGACCATTTTGGATAGTCAACACCTTTGTTTTTAACTCAGTTAATG
>Ga0102830_1000642_pt1 | contig 14399 bp, 22 predicted proteins | sample ColrivemetaGS703_FD_84511 | JGI IMG/M metagenome (GOLD analysis project Ga0102830, IMG submission 84511) | Estuarine microbial communities from the Columbia River estuary - Freshwater metaG S.703 | ecosystem: Environmental > Aquatic > Marine > Intertidal zone > Estuary | place: USA: Columbia...
GGGCAACCTTAACTACCTCACACCCAAGCCGCTGGTTGTGCCCACGACTGACGATGCCGCGGCCCTACTGGACTCATTTGACACGATCTCCGACGACCAGATGGAGGCAGAGACGCACGATGTCGGCTCGCTCTGGACTCGAGCCAGTGAGAAGGCTCACAAGCTTGCCCTGCTCTATGCGTGCAGTCGTGCTGAGCACAGTCGTGAGCTGGTCATCGACGGAGAGGCGGCATCATGGGGAGCAGGTCTTAGCCAGTACCTCACGGCCCGTCTGGTTTGGCTGGCTAGGTCGTGGGTGGCCGATGGTGCCTTCGATGCTAAGCGTCTGCGTGTACTGCGTGCCCTGCGTCGAGCTGGTACTAAGGGCATGTTGCGTAGCGAGCTGACCAGAGCAACGCAGGCACTACGACACGCGGAGCGTGAAGAGATCTTGAATTCACTGGTGACGAGCGGCGAGATCGAGCTAGTTCAAGGTGAAGTTGGAATCAATGGCAAGCGACCGACTCGCTATATCTGCCGTGGTAGTTAGGGGTTAAGTGTCATGGCAGGCAAGTTCACAGATTCACGGCCACTATTAGATAAGTACCTAGACAATACCAAAACAATAGTGGCAATGAATCTGGTGAAGTTGGAAATAGGTGAAACAGGAAACAATATAATATAATAATAATATATATTTAATATTATATTATATTATAGTTATCTTTCTTTAGGAGTATATCTTTGGCTAGCAGAATCCCAATTATGGTTGGCGAGCGGTTGTTTCCCAATAGGGCCAACCTATTTGCTCATTACTCTGCCATCGTCCAGAGCTACGCACACGGGCAGGAGGTCAGCCCTGAGCACGCTGCTGAGTTCACGTCGCTCCTGGTCTCGCAGCATCCCGATGGCGACGAGATCACATCTGACGTGACGGGCTATCGAGTCATCCATGAGCACTCGGTGTTTCGCCGCTCAAAGAACCACGTCGAGATCCTGCGCCAGAGCGTCGAGCCGTGCCTTGTCGGTTGGGTCAAGGCTTGCAGGGGCTTTGCCAGCGTCGATTGGGGGCGCCTAGGGGCTCGATCGGCTATACACGGCCAGATCGTCGAGTTCCGCCAATCATCGCTCCTGCGGGCACCAGAGTGCGCGGAAACCGGCGTCATGCTCGATGAGGATACCGCGGTCGTCGATCACTGGCCCATCACGTTTGCTCAGCTCTACTCCGCATGGTTACGTGAGCGGGGGCTCGACTCGCGCAAGATCTTAGTCACTCACCGGCCTAACACCCCAGTGCAGATGTCAGACCCTGCCCTACGCACAGACTGGCAGGATTATCACGAGACCCACTGCACGCTGCGGATTGTGACCCGCAAGGTCAATTCGCAGAGCTGGCGTGAGGTCATTTGAGCCACGGTGGCCATGTTGGCGTGAGACCAACGGCGACGCTGAGATGGAGCGGGAGGATCTTTATGGGGATTGAGTGTTGCGATAAGTTCAAGATCATCTATCGAGACAACTTTACATGCCGATATTGCGGCTCACGGCCAGGATCGGAGAACCTTGAAGTCGATCACGTAATTCCGCGTTCACGGAACGGGAGCGACAATTTTTGTAACCTTGTTGCGGCTTGTGTCACATGTAACAGGCGGAAGTCAGACAAGATGATTTTTCCGTTCGACATGATCGAGCGGGATGACACTGACGAAGGTTGGAAGGTTCACAAGTCTTTTGGAGTGTTTGCCGTCAAGTTTAATGACGAGGAGGTAGTGATCGAAGACAACATTGGATGGTGGTTTGAAGTTATGCGACTAATCAAAGACCCTAACTTTGCAAAATACTCACTGCCAAAAATGATAAATTTTTACTGGGATTCATTAAAAGTGTGCGACTTTCTGAATTGCATGCAATACATCGAGCAGATGATTGTGATACCAGAGAGGATTGAGACTACATGAGCCACGGTGGCCATGGCCCCTGCTGCTCGTTGTAGCAGGGATTTTCTGCGGGCATGCTGCCGCTGAACTGTCATCCATGGCCACCGTTTAAATCCCCTAGGACCGGCGGCGCGTTAGCCAAGTTTTGCGCCGGGGCTTCGGGGGTGCGGTAGGTACCCGGTCACCTATCGCTCTCACGTGTGTGATCGGACACTAGCCCACTGTCGGAGGTGGGGCGTGAGATGCCGCGCTTTGCGGTTGTTTGATGGAGTTTATGGAGCGTTCTTATGTCAGTAGCTTCAGCGCCAGTCGTTTTGATCCAGTTAGACCTTGTGACTATTGAGCTTCATCTGGAGGGCACATCTCCGCTCATCACGCATGCGTGGTCAGAGAAGGCCAAGAAGATGATGCTCGATAAGCAAATGGGCAAGGCCAGCAAGGGCAAAGAAAAGAAAGATCCAGTAGCAGATTATGAGTCTTCTTTTTATCGCCTGCGAACTGGCGCACCGGGAATGCCAATCCTTGGCATCAAGGCAGCAGCAGTCACGGCATGCACATCGCTAGGCAAGGAGATCAGCAAGGTCGCAGCTAGGCAGTTTTTCCACATTCTGCCTGATCGAGTTGGTGGCGATCTCACCGAGATCTACTTCCCAACTGATTGCCCGCCACGGATGCGAGAAGACATGGTGCGAGTCGGCATGGGCACCGCGGATATTCGGTTTCGCCCAGAGTTTCCACAATGGGGCGTCAAGATCAAATTGCAGTTTAACCGCCGCGCGGTTAGCCAGGAGCAGGTTGTCAATCTTCTAAACTTAGGCGGTTTCTCGGTTGGCGTTTGTGAATGGCGTCCCGAGAAGGATGGCGACAAAGGTCGCTTTACGGTGGTCTCTAAATTTTCATGGGAGTCGTGATATGTACATTTACAAGTCTAATAGAACGGTTGTTGGCATCTCTGCTCAGGATGTTGGCGAGGAGCTCGAGCGCATCAGCGAGAATGGCCCACTAACGCCATCGCTGATTGTCGAGGAAAGCAAGCCAGCAACGGCAGTACTCCACCCGGTGTTCGAGTGGAATAATAAAACCGCTGGCCAATTGTATCGTGAGCATCAGGCACGACTGATCGTCAATGCTGTGGTGGTTGTACCTGAAGCTGATGAGCCACCAGCGGCACCAGTGCAAGCCTTTATTTCAGTCACAACGGGCGAAAATTCTGATCGGCAGTACATGCCAGCTCAGGTAGTCGCCAGCACACCAGTACTGCGTGATCAGCATCTGGCGCATATTAAAAGTAGATTGAAGACGCTGCGACGAGAGTACGCAGGGTTTGTCGAGCTGGCGCAGGTGTGGTCAGCAGTAGATGCTCTCTGATTAAAACATCGTGGGGCTGAGGTTGGACTCAGCCCCTACTTGGCAGGCGGGGCGCGGTCTGGCGTGGATCGGTTGGGCGCGGCGGGGTTTGGCAGGCAAGGCGCGGTTGGGCATGGTTTGGCGTGGACGGGCATGGTCGGGTCTGGCAAGGCAGGCGCGGATCGGCATGGTTTCGTATGGCGCGGAATGGTTGGGCAGGGCTTGGCGAGGCAGGCATGGCGAGGCGGGGCGAGGCCGGGCAAGGCGTGGCACGGCTTGGTTTGGCAGGCTAGGCGGGGTGTGGTCCGGCTTGGTATGGCGAGGCGTGGCAGGCAAGGAGAATCTATATGCGCCCTCTATGGCAGGTAATGGTTGATCATCGTGGTCGCCAGTGGGCCATGATCAGCAACCTCACGGAGGAGGTTGCCCGCGAGCTGAGCACGCAATTGAATCGCTCAGCTAAGGCAGGAAAGCCTATTTTGTTTTGGCCCGAGCATGTCTCACGGACTTGGGCCATTGGCAGGGAGGATACGACAGATGAGCAATCCAGTGATGTGCGATGCCTGGGCGATCGAGATGGCATGGATCGAGATGATCCTGACAATGGAGAAATGGCATGAAGATTGTACCGATAACGACTAAGGTGCGTGGCAATGACGGGCGCATATGGCATGTGCCCTTGCACACCAAGCTGCTCGATTGTGCCCGCTGTGACACCGTCATGAGCGCTAGCCTAGTGACATTGGCGCGGGGTGGTGGTACTCTGCCCCTGATGCGTGGTCGGCTGCCAGACATCGGCGGCAACATGAGACCTTACTGCGAGGCGTGCTATGACGGTGTGAGGATCAATCAATGAGCATTTTGGACAACATCAACAAGGCATTTCTTGTTGGCGACGAGCTGACCGAGCTGGACATCCAGTGGCTGCTCGATGAGGCTGAGGCTGCTGCTCGCATGCGGGCAGCGATCAGGAAAAACTGCACTCTTCGCGCAATGGGCACGGAGATGATCCAAGATTGGGCTCGTGAGGTACTAGGATGATATACGCTATTTGCTCGATTCTATTATGTGGCCAGAGCGCTCAGCAGAGCGCAAACATGAGCGCGGCCCAGGGGCGCATGGCGCATCGTGGCGGGTCGTATCGCTATGAGGGCGTCGGGTTCTCAACAGCCAGCGCGCAAGCCGCTATAAGGAATTGCTGTTACTACGGCCAGCGCACACCGATCGAAATCGGCGTTAGCCGTGGTCGCAACGGCTGGTACGCATGTGTGAGGTACCGATGATGGATGAGCGCTCACCACCGACACGATACGACGAGACGCTCGCTTGGTGCGGCGTCGGGCTGCTCGCCGCGGCCCTTGGCTGGACTCTCTATTGGTGCGTCTGGCTGTTACGTGAGATCCTAGGCTGAGGAGGACATCATGAGCGATCCGATTAGCCCTGATCACTATCGACCTCGAGACGGCAGCAACATCGACTGTGCTGCCGCGCAGCGGGCAGGGCTTGGCCTTGCTGGTTATCGATCCTACCTAGCAGGATGTGCGGCCAAGTATCTCTGGCGGCACACCGAGAAGAACGGCATCGAAGATCTGCGCAAATCGGTGCAGTGCATCCATATGCTAATCGATACCTACGAGGGCAGCACATGACGCACCTACAGCTACTGATCGAGTCGCAGCAGCGAGTCATGAAACTCGAGCGCCACATCGGGCAAATCAACAAGGGAGTCGATGTCGTTGATGTGCTTCACAAGCAGATCAGCGCATACCAGAAAGAAATCAGGAGGTTACTCAATCGGCTATTTCGTTATTCGATGGATGATGGCACTGAGCATCAGCATCGTTACGCTCTACTGGTACCTAGCCTCGAGACCAAGGGCGAGGGTCGATACACCACCATCACGACATTGGCCGACAAGGACGAGGCGCTCAGCCTCGCGCATGAAATGCTCACGCTATACGACCTGCACTGCGAAGTCATGGATACCGAGACGCAGAATATCCTAGATACCTAGTCTCGACGCAGCACGGTGAGACCATTGTTGTTCTGGCGGATCAGCTCGATCCGCCATTTATTATTGGCATCGATGAACTCGTCAATAGCCATCAGCAGCCCTGACTTGCCCGCATAGGTCGGCCTAGCCAGTGGCGAGGCATGAGCGTAGATGGGCTCATCCTGATGCCCGTAGGTCACTGTGTCATGTAAGATAATCACGCCATTTTTTCTTATACGATCGGCGTGTTTTGCGAGCTCGCCGCGTAACTGAGCGTAGGTGTGCAACGTGTCAATGAACAGCAGATCGGTCTCCTCGATGACACTCATCGTCAGCACATCTGCCCGGCGGAACTCATACTCGATGCCAGCAGATGCCGCGTGCTCAGCGACGAGGCTCGTGTCCACATGCACGATGTCATAGCTGATCATGCGCTGAGGCAGCCCCGCCAGCAGAGCCCACGTGGAGATCACGCCACGCACACCCATCTCGGTGATGTGCTCCTGATTCCACGCATAATCACGCAAAATGCTCAGGTGCTGGTTGATGTCGCTTGGCGTGTCCCGCACACGGGCATACTCGGTCAGTATCGACATGATGGTCATCTCTTCACCGGCAGGTAGTCCGTGTACTCGTACGGCCAGTGCGGCCTGAGCTCGACGATGCCGCGTGTCGTGTTGTGCTGTCGTAAATGGTTGGCAGCCATCTCGGACACGATGTTGGTGCTCCAGCCGCTGGCGTGGTAGCCCCCAGACGTGCCCCATCTGTAGATATAGAACCGATCCTTGTCCTCGATCTCCTGCGTGATGGTGCCGTAGCGCTTGCGCAGTTCATCGAAGAGCAGAACGTCTATTGATCCAGTATCTCTCACCTCGCTGTACCTGCCGATTGAGTCAAACACCTCACGACTCATCATAAGGTTGCAGTGGTAGAGATTGCGTGATGGTGTGATCTTGCGGACATCCTCCTCGAACCATGCACTAGCCGTGTGATAGATGCGATTACTGTCAAGATGCTCGACGCTGTAGCTTAGTCGCCACGGCAGGTAGATGTCATCATCTTCCCAGATCGCTAATAGGTCGCCGGTGGCCATGGATGCAGTCGCGTTGAACTTTGCCCCGAGCGGGCGAATCTGATCTGCCACGTTGTAGATCTTGACCTGCGGATGAGCGAATACCAGCGTCTGCTCGCTGTAATCGTTAAGGATTATGAGCTCTTTCTCGCCCTGATAATCCTGCCGGAGAAATGACTCGATAGCGTGCTCTAGCTGGCGAGGCCTGCCATATGTTGGGCACAAGCAAGAGATCTTTGGCAGCATAACTCACCCCTGAGGTCGTGATCGTACTCTCTCAAGCCATGCCGCGGCATCGACTCTCACCAGCGGATTGTGGCTGCGCCAGTCTGAATAGTGGCCAAATATGAAGTGACAATCCTCGCACAGCGTCATGAGATTGCCGGGCGCCAGCTCGAGCTCAGGATGCAGGTGATAGGGCATCACATGGTGTACCTCAAGCGAGGTCACACGGTCGCATGCTTCGCATTTCTGCTGCGCCTCGAGGTGTTTGCGCCTTACCGCTGACCATCTTGGAGATCGAGGAGTGCCGCCATAGACATCGGCAATGCCGGGCGATGTCAGCAGTCGATCGAGCCAGCGAGCAAGAAAGTTAAACATTGGCTGCCTCGAGCACATGGGTACGAATCAGGTCAGTGCAAAACTCAGCCAGCATTCGCCAGCCGTGACCGTCTGGATACTCAGGGTCGGCAAGGATGGCATCACATGCCTCCTCAGCCCATACGCGTAGCAGTTTTGGATCGGGGATTGGCTGACCGGGGCGTACCTTGATCGCCTGCAAGGTGTGCGCCTTGACCAGCGCCTCGCTCAATACTGTGGTTGCGCTGGTCAGGCATAGCTGAGACCAGCCCTCCTGCCCGCGCGCCAGTCGTCGTACTCGCTCGATGTGCTCGACCATATCAGCCTCCTATATGATCCATGAGATCTTGCGTGTCGGGAATCCCTCGACGTTGGAGAATATCCAGCAGTCACCAGACTTGAGCATCGCCTCGATGGTGCTGCTGCTCGCGTAAAATCCTTCTGGCCCAGGACTGCCCGGTCCTACTGGCCCAGTATGCGATGATGCGCCCCATGAGTTATCGATGCGCCCATACTCGCGGCCAGTGATGGTGGCGTAGCCGCATAGGCACATGCAGTGCTGCCATGTGCCAGCGGCCATGGCGATGCCGTTGGTATCTCGAGTCATTGTGAAGCCCTGCGAAGAGCACATTGCTATGCCGTAGCCGTTGGCCAACGCTTTTTTCGCGTCGAGCCAATTGCGCACTCGTGTGACGGCTCGCACCGGGTGTATTTTTGCGATCTGCTCCAGCTCGAGCGGCACACCCTTGCTGCCGTATTCACGACAACGAGACTCTGAGTATTCCCGCAGATCGATGCCCAGATACTCCTCACGACCGAGCACGCCCCAATCACGCACCCAAGCCGCAGCGTTAGCGCCGATCGCACCATCACCCTTGATGCTGCCACCACCGACCTCGACGCGGGCACCACCATAGATCGGCTCGGTTGCGAGTGGTATGTACTGCTCAGACTCGCCAGCGACGATCTCGGCGCACATGGTGTACTCAATTGCCCGCGCAGTGCCGAATGCTACGCAAGAGCCAACCTTGCCCTGATTACGTGGAGGCAGGAGAGCGCCAGTGGCCTTGCGGGCGAGATCCCAGAGATAAACGTGATCGGGCAGATCCTCGATAGGAGTCGAGCCGATTGGGGTACTACTGATGTCTGCATCGACGCAGGTTGCGACGATGTCATCGACTGCCTGACGATCATCTACCCATCCCGGCACATACTGGCTATTCATCGGATGGTCTCCAAAGCTGACACGATGCGGGCTGATAATGTGATCGCTGCGTCGCGTAGCTCGGGCGTCAGGGCTCGATCGTCTGCGCCCATGACTGCGGTCCACTCGACCGCGATGCGCTCACGCACGGGCGACAGAGCAGCGTCAGCGATGCCAGCCGTCTTGCGAGCGGCGACCATGGCGGAGTAGAGTTGCTCGGTGGTCGTGATCGTCGGTGACCGTATCGTCGCAGGCGCTGCCCGATAGAGCGTCAGCAGTCGTGCGAGCGTTGCGGCCTTGTCTCGCTCCTGCGATCCGCCGTAGATGCCAGCAAGGGCATCGGCCAGCGGATCGACGATCGGTGATGGTGGTGATGGTGGTGATGCGCCCCCGATGATCACGGTCGTGATGACTGGCTCAGTTGGCACATCGGCAACGCTGGTATATGCGAGCAGGCGATACCTGCCGGGTCGTGCGCTTGTGACCACGGTCGCTCTTTGATTAGCTAGCAGGCTAGACGGAAATACCTGCAATCCCTGATCGAGCGCTACGTATCTGACAACCTTGCCCTCAGTCGTTGCGATCACCGTCACAAACTCAGCCACCTCGCCGCGCACCTCAGCAGGTACGACGAGCTGACCTAGTACGAGCAGCGCTGCGAGCATCATTGTGGCGTTATCCCTGAGTTGCGGGGTTGAGGTCTGCACCCTAGTGTATCGATTTTTGCGCTGATGACAGTTGCCGTATCGGCAAGATCGTGCTGAGTAGACGAGATGTCCTTGATGCTGCCTCTCAATTCTTTGAGAAACTCCCGGTGATCATCTCGCACCGGGATGAGTATATTCTGCGCCAGCCACCATGCGGCAGCACTGACTCCGCAGAGCACAACGTAGAGCAGCCAGACATGAGGGCCGAATGATTGACTAACAGCATCCATGACTGACTCCTAGTCGTGAGTTTTGACGGCTGGCACATGGTCGTACCTGCCGTCGAAAATTTGCGGGTAGATCTCGAGCACCTGCATTTCAACCTCAAGCCGTTGAGCTTGAGGTAGCTTACGTCCAAAATACTCTCTAAATTGGCTGATATTCCAGCCCATTTCGTATGCGCCGATGAGGTAGTTGCGCAGCTTGTCGTTGAGGGTCAGCGAGTAGGGAACGGCACCGAATCGCGGGAAACGATGGCACCATCCAAGCCATGGCTGATACATTACCTTGCCACCATGGAGACGGACTTTGTCGTGTATATAAACCTCTTCGCCTGCGAATCCCCTGAAATGCTGCGAGAACTTTGGCCAATCGGCTCGACGCATAAACGACAGAGCGCTGCCATGGGCATGCACTTCGCGCGTCTCGCTGACCGGGTAGCGACTATCGACTAGCCACGTGCCAAAAAAATCACCACGTAGCTCAGGGCTCAGCTCGGTGGCGATGATATTGCCCGCCTCACTGCGCAATGGCCCGACCCACATATCACGACCGACCGCGTCAGCGCGTGCAGCAGCTACGAGCGCCTCGACCGCTCCTGGCACCAGTAGAACATGGCAGTCGATGACGAGGACGTGAGAGCCCTGCGCATGTTCCCACACGCTATTTTTAGCGTGTGCTGGGCCCATGTTTTTCGGCGCGTGAACGTATCGAGCTCTGGAATTGCCACAAACATGATGAATATCGCCACGATTAGGCTCGGGATGATCGTCGACGACCAGCAGCTCCACGCCGTCGAGAGCATGGTGCATGCGCAGCGAGGATAGGGTCCACCAGACGCCCTGCGGGTCGTCATAGGTTGCCATCCCGATCGTTAGGTCAATTCGCATCTGGTACTCTCGGCTCGTAGTCATCGCATGTGATGCAGTTGCGATGCGACTGATCCCGCGATGATATCCTACAGCGATCATGTCTACCACACACGTGCAGGATTGCCAATGTGCCACCGCATCCACAGCTAGGCTTAGCCTCGAGCGCTTCGCCCAGATGCTGGCATGGCGAGGCCATGTGAAGCTTGATTTTGCGCAGCATCTCGAGCTGATCCGGCGTTGGCCCTGCCGCTGGCGGAGTCGCACCCGTAGTCGTGACCGATGTCGCCACGGTTGTCGGATCTCCGCCCCAGAGCGCTCGATATCTTGGGTCGTGATCGAAGAGCCAGCAAAGGCGGCATCCGTCACGCGGTGGTATGTGGTTGCAGGGTTTCATTCGGTAACTATTACCTTGAAGGTGGTATTTGCTAAAGCAAGACCGTGATTTACAAAAGTTCCGTGCATTGAAACATTTGCGCATTTAGAAGAAAAACTTATATTGTTTTCAATGTAAATAGGTTTGCTGCAATTAGATGGTAAATTTTGAAAAATTTCAAGTGTTAATCCAGACACATCATTACCACAAAATGTCCTACATGCTCCATTAACATATTGATTAACCAAGAAAAAAATGTCTAAATATATTTTGCAAGACGGAAAGCACCCATCGCCAAAAACTAGTTGCATTGCAATGCCAACATTATCGGAACATCTGTAATCTGGATTTGAACAATTTGAATCAGTTACAACATATCCTTGACCTTTACAAGCGGGCAAATCATATCCACCCATTACATCTGAGCCAACGCATCCAGTACCAAAATATGTTGGAATAGGTCCTTTTGTTTGATAACCGTAGTAAAAGCAAGAGTTTGGATCGGAAACAATTTTTATAAAATAATCTATAGGTATTGTAACTCCATCAATACATGGGTATGCGTTATTTGGATCTTGAAAAGTGATATATAACTTTTTTGGTAAAATTGCTTGAGAACAACAGAATTTGTATTGTATCGGGCAACAATCCGCATTCCCGCAACATTTTGTGCACGTCAACCTCTTGCAAGCTGGCGTCGCTATCTCGCCATCCGTCGTGCCATTGCTGGCAGGATACGAGCACGAACACCCCGTCGAGCATGTGCCGTTACCGCCAGAGACTTTGATCCATTTCTGCAATTCTGCGCGCCATTGCCATGTGCATGAGCCGGTGCAGGGTTGCTCGGTTGTGGTCGTCGTCGTCGTCGATGATGTCGTGGTGCCCGTGCTGGTCGTGGTCGTAGTGGTCGGCGGCGCAGTGCTGGTTGTGCTGGTTGTCGTGCTAGTCGTAGTAGTCGTCGAGGGCGGCTCAGTGTTGCAAGATACTACATATACCTCTCCGTAATAGGAGCCTGGATATGGCGGTGGCTCGAAGCAAAAGCACCCTGGATTCTCGGTGCATGTGTCGGTATCTAGCACCCAAATAGTGTTATTCCAAACGTAAATACATAGACCGGGACATGGGCCTGATGTGCCTGTCGTGGTCGTCGTAGTCGGTGCCGCAGTCGTGGTTGTGGTGGTCGTTGTGCTTGTCGTGGTCGTGCTGGTAGTCGTGCTCGAGGTTGTCGATGACGAGCTACTAGACGAGCTACTACTCGACGTGCTCGAGGTCGTTGGAGGCATCGTACTCATCAGTACATGCCTCCCGTGGAGGTCGTGCTAGTCGTCGTTGGTGCCGCGGTACTGGTCGTGGTGGTTGTTGTGCTCGATGTCGTACTGGTCGTGGTGGTTGTTGTGCTCGATGTCGTGCTGGTCGTGGTGGTGGTTGTTGTTGTGCAGTAGTAGGCACATGGTACGCATATTGTCGTGTATACGGGCGTGATTGTGCCATCGACGCAGGAGATGGATGATACATAGTCATAGGTCAGCACTGCGCATGTCGTGGTCGTGCCAGTAGTGCCCGACAGATCGAGCATGTACACCGGATTGCCGTAGCTGTTGATGCCCGCGTACCGCCCCAAGTATCTTTGCACTGACGGCACGCCGCCGTTGATGTCCTTGATTTTGATATCGACATCGTCGGTCCACGTGTCAGTATCGGCAACGTAGGTCATCAGCTTGCCTGGATAGTACCCAGATGTTGGCGTTGTCGATGTGACACGCACCACATGCACGATCGGGTAGCTCGGCCCGGATCGTGGCATGACGTTGCGGTCACGATTGGCCAGATTGCCCGCCTCATACTCACGCAGGAGCGTGGCGAGGCGCGCGATTGATTGGTCGTCTAGGAGATAGCCAGCCATAGTCTACGGGCCTCCTAGAGTGATGGAAACGTGGTGCGCGGGTAAATGTCGAACGTCAACGGGATAGGACTACTCGCAGGTGCCAGCGGCAGCCCTGCGCCGTCGAGATTCACTGGTACTGTGACGTTGACGCCGTTGTAGTCAATAGGGCTGCGAACGCCTGCGACGAGCTTGAACATGCCCATATCGTTGACGACATGCGTCCAGCCGTTAGGACGGTACTCGAAGACAAGCGTCCAGCGCCAATAGCTGACGTTGTTCTCGTATACCAGATTGGCGGTAACACTATTGAGCTTGGCGAGTGCTGTGCCAATAACATAGGGGCCGACCGTGTAGGAGCTTGCATTGACCGTGCCGATTGATCCGATCCACGCTGCTGATGGTGAGCTTGTGGAGTTGAGCCCTACCGTGATCGATGCGCCGCCCTTGACGATCTCAGGCACGGGCAAAAACGGATCTTTGGCAGAGTTGCGGATCAGCGTACCAGAGCGATCGAACATCACGCCGAGCGGGTACGATGTCGTCGAGACGCTGTAATCCCTCGGCCTAGAGAGCGGATTTTCCACACGATCCGCGGGCGCTTGGCCAGTCTGCTGAGTCTCGACGGCAGGGTCGCCCGATGGGGCAGATGCTGCCGATGGTGCATCGATGTTGTATCCGTAATTGACCGATATGCGCCAGAGCGTAGGATCACCCTGATCCTGAGACGGGCTGATGCTGAGGCAGTACGCGTCAGAGTCCTCATTGTGCGCGCTAAATATGATCGGCAGCGATGGATGCGATGCGGCATATGCTGGCCCGTACGATGCGTCGCTGGTGCGCACCAGAAATACACGAGTATACGTGCGATTGAATTTTTGATCGACGCTGGCCGTGCGCCCCTCGGCGACCTCGGTAAACAGTGTATACGCCATGTCGCCTCCTTTATTTTGGGATCACCAGAGTGCCGGGCTTGATGATGTTGGCCTTCTCAGCGGCTGCCACTAGACGCTTCATTTGCTCAGCCTGAATCGCATCCTGCCGCGCAGCCTCAGCAGCAGCAGCGACCAGTTGCTTCTGCGGGTCGGCCTGAGCATTTGTCGCCTCGACTCTCGCCCTAATCTGAGCCTCAGCAGCACCGGCAGAACCAGCGACAAACGCCTGGGCAGTGCCTGCCTGGGGAGTCGCAAATTGCTTGACCATGTCTTGGAGTTGCTTGCCGACTACCCTAGTTTGTGCTGCTCGCAGCTTGTCGGCGGATTCTTTAGAGCCCTTGGCGGCTTGCGCCATCATGGTTTCGAGATTGCCAATTGTCTCAGCAAATTTCTCGGTGATGCTCATATTGTTTTTGAGAATATCTCGAGTCATGTTGGCGTTGTCTTTGGTCGCATTGTCAAAGTCAAGCGTGAGCAACGCCGTCTCTCGAGCCTGCTCCTCAAGCGCAGCAGTGCAGGCCTTGGTCTCTTCTTCAAGATTTTTTGCGGCCTCAGCCTCAAGCATTCTCTCTTGTGCCAATTTGCTCTCTGCTGCGGCCTTAGCTGTCGCCTCAGCCTTTGCGGCCATCTCAGCCCTAAGTTTTTCAGCCTTGGCTTGAGCTTCAATAGCTGGCATTAATTCGCTTGGCTTAATTGCAGGGCTTACCAGCTCTGACTTGGCGTGTACTCCTGGGCCAGTCAGGCCGAACGTGAGCATGTTTAAAAAGTCATCGTCAATTGCTTTCTCTTCACGCAAACGGGCATCATGCCGTTTTTTGGCAGCTTCAGAGTTTGGATCTTCGCCCGGCAGGGCACTGGTGAATTCAAACTTTACAGCATCGCTAATGTTCTTTGGCGTTGGCAGGCCTTTGTAATCTTCCATGAGCTGACGTATGCCAGCGACGACATCGTCGAACATGGTCTTGAGCTGCGTGACGCCCTCGATCAATTTGTTGACAACGTCTTTGGCAATTTGCTTACTCGAGTCGAATATAGACGCTAGCCCTGATGCTTTGTCTTTGGGATCGATAACGGGCACGAATGCTGCGGCGATCTCCTGAACAACCTCTTTGACGCCCTGAAACGCACCCTTGAGCGCAGCGAATGCCTTCTCTGGCTGGATGATGGCGAGCATTTGCTTGCCGATTTCTGTGAGCAGATCGTTGAAACCAGCGGTAACTTGACGCAGCATGCCTTCAAACGAGTTGGCCATTTTGCTTGCGGTATCTGCTGCCTCTTTAGTATTTGATGCTGCGAATAC
>Ga0102830_1000645_pt1 | contig 14385 bp, 15 predicted proteins | sample ColrivemetaGS703_FD_84511 | JGI IMG/M metagenome (GOLD analysis project Ga0102830, IMG submission 84511) | Estuarine microbial communities from the Columbia River estuary - Freshwater metaG S.703 | ecosystem: Environmental > Aquatic > Marine > Intertidal zone > Estuary | place: USA: Columbia...
AATATAGTATTTGGCAAGAGTATGGTTTTGGTATGATAATTTAAATTATCAATTAAAAACCATAAATTTCTATCTATTACTCTGTTGAAATAATGATTTAGACAACTCATTTTGCTTATCGTAATAACATCTGTATATTTTAGTATCTTTGATAAAATTTCTATCGGTGCATTTTCTAAAGTACAAGACATCTTTGTTATTAAAAGTATTTTTTAAACTTTTTATTTTAACTTAACTTAAATAAAATATAACTTTATATATATCAAACACTAACCAAGTTTTCGTATTTGATGCCTTGATTAATTCTATAATTTCATTTTGATTATTATGATCAGTTATCATTAATAAAGTTTTCATTGGGTTTTTATCATTTAAAAATATTAAACTGTCAGATGTTATAAAGTTATCATAATCAAAATGGTGATATAAATCATTACTACTATTAATACATACTATATTATAACCAATTGATTTATATTTTTCCAAGAAATCATTAACAAGATGTATATAAGTATTCCAATAATTTGATATATATGTATAAGTACTATCATCATATATATTGTCTACTATTTCTTCATATAATACATCAACTATTTGTTGTGTTATCCATTCGTTGTTATTAATAATAAATGATAAAAATGTTGAAGTATTTATATATTTTATATGATGTAATTGTAATTGTAATTTTTTACATAATGTATCAAGTGAATTTATATTAAAAATATTACAGGTTGTATTTTTTAAATTTAATAATTCAATCGATGATAAAATTTTACTATGTATATGCTGTGATATAATCAAAGAATTCTTTTTACAAAGTTTTTTACAATTATTTAGTATAAATCCAGGATTTTCATTATTTGTCAAAGTGTCATTTAATATAATAATATCAAAATTATCATAATCTTTTTTTATAATGTCTGTAATATAATCCGTTAAATTGTATTTATAATGTACGTGTGTAGAGAAAAAACTAGAATTATAAAACGGTGAAACAGAAACAGTTTTTATATTATATTTACTAATTTTATCTAATAACGATGAATAAATCCTATCTATAAATTCGGAGGTCTTGTCATTTACAACTAATATTTTTATGTCATTTGTATTGAAATCAGAATATGATATAATATTTTTTATAATTTCTTCATTTATATATTCTTTATTGTATTCTTTATTATGGTATTGTTTATTATGGTATTGTTTATTTTGATTTACTGATTGATTGTTGTATTGTTTATTTTGATCTGTTGATTCGTTTTTATTCTTTTGTATATGAAAACAAATTGTACAATATAAAAAATCCTTGTATATTATATTTTGTTTGTTATCGTTACAAACAACACAATATAACATATTATCTTATATTTTAAAATATAAAAAATATAAAACTTTTAGACCTACTATTTTATTTTAAAGTATGTTGAACCATAATACTAACTAATTCTGGAAATGATGTCTTTGGAGTCCATCCTAAAGTATTAATAGCTTTACTTGCATCACCAATTAAATGTTCTATATCAATTGGTCTATAATATTTAGGATTGATTTGTACTAATAAATCACCTGTTAGTACATTGTAACCCTTTTCATCGATTCCCTCTCCCCTCCATTCGATTTGAATACCGATTTCTTTAAATGCTAATTCTACAAATTCTCTTACACTGTGTTCTTCACCTGTAGCCAAAAGATAATTGTCTGGAATAGTATGTTGCATCATTAAATAAATTCCATATACATAATCTTTTGCATACCCCCAATCACGTTTTGCATTTAGATTTCCTAATTCTAATGGCTTTGATGATTTACCTTTGTAATAATTACCTACATAAGTTGCAATTTTTTGTGTTACAAATGTCCTACCTCTTCTTTCACCTTCGTGATTTAAAAGAACACTTGAAACAACAAACATCCCATATGCATCTCTATAGTAATTACAAATATGATGTGCTGCTAATTTAGAAATACCATATGGACTAACTGGATTCATTGGAGAATTTTCTGTCAACATTTCAGAACCATCTGTAGTATTACCATACATTTCACTAGTACTAGCTTGATAAATTTTAGTTGTTTTATCTAAACCTAAAATCTTTACAGCCTGTAAAATATTCAAGATACCTACTGTATTTGTTTGTAAAGTATAGTTTTCTAATTCAAATGATACTCTAACGTGACTCATTGCTGCCAAGTTATAAATTTCATCTGGTTTAACTGTTTGAATAATTGATGTAATATTTCCCATATCTGTCAAATCTCCGTGATGTAATGTAATTTTATCAAAAATATGTTCAATTCTTTGTGTATTAAAATTTGATGCTCTTCTAATAATACCGTGAACTTCGTAACCAAGATCTATTAATAATTCTGCCAATAAAGAACCATCTTGACCTCCGATACCAGTAATTAATGCAGTTTTTTGAAATTCCATTTTAAAATATAATAAACTATTCTTTTTAAATTCAATTTTAAAACGTAATTTAGTAATCAATATAAATATTATAATTAAGATGATGTAGAGTTTACGTTTTCTAAACTGGTATCATCATCGTCGTCAATTTCAGTGTCAACTTCATTTTTAAAATTTTCAAAATTATTATGAACAAAATCTTCGTTATATGTATACGTGTTAGTTTGATTGTTTACAAGATTTCTTCTTGTATAATATGTATAAGCTGGTACTGCCAATGTAGAAGTTACAAGTACAGCACTCAATTGAGCCAAAGTTTGAATAAATTGTTTCATAAATAGATTATAATATTCGTCTGTTTCGGACATTTTATAAAATATATAATCATATATTTTTAAATAAATTTATTTATTGGTATATAAAAAGAATGTCATATTGTTCACCTAATATTGATATAACAGATCATTATACGTGTTTTGAATATGATGAATTGATTCATATAGCAGAGGCATTTAATAAATACATAAAATCCAAGAGATGTCCTCGATTACAATATTCAAACAAGGATATTAAATGTGAAATGAAGGAAATATCATTTTCAAAATCTAAAAAAAAATTATGGTATTCTATTTATAATAGATTAAAAAATATATGTTCATATGAATACTGTTGGTTAGATTTGGATTTTATAAATGAGATTGATGATAAAAATCTAAGAGAAAAGATAAAATACTTTACTTTTAAACCAAAAATGACAAAAACAAAAAGAGATTGGTTAAATACACAGGATATAAATAATGTATTACAACAATATCAAGAATTATTCCCTACTTTTAAATTTATAGGTGCTTTACCATCTGATTTTTATAAAGTTACAACAGTTGATTATAATCAAGTATTAAAATATGATAAAATTGGTTTGGTTTTTAATTTAGATGAACATAATCAACCTGGTAGTCATTGGGTTGCATTTTTAGTAGATAATAAAATGGGTACTTTAGAATATTATGATTCTGTAGGTAAATTACCCAACAAAAATATTCAAACTTTTATAAATGAAATGTCTGAATATTTAAAAAAGAATGGTTATAATTATAATAAATTGTATAATACTAAGAAACATCAATACGAAAACACTGAATGCGGAGTGTACTCTATTTATTTTTTAATACAACGTTTGTTTGGATTCGATTTCGAATATGTTACAAAAAAAGTTGTTAAAGATAAACAAATGAATAGATTTAGAAATGTTATATTTAGACCAAGAAGAAACAAAAAGAAAACATAAAATTAATAACAAAAAAAAGTTTTTAAATAATTCAAATTATAAATTAGTGTATCATCTTTATATTTAATGATGTTTATATCATCAAATCTATCGTATATAACAATATTATCTAATAATAATGATAATATATTGTAAGAAATATCTTCAGATTCATCATTTATAAATTTATAAAATCCTGTATTATCACATATAGAAAAATATTTATCTTTATATTTATAAAGTGCAAAAAATATATCTTCTGTATGATTTTTCCAAAAAAATAATCTAATAACAGGGTGTTTAAAAATATTAAATGTTTTGTATTCTATATCATCTTCATTTAGTACATATCTTTTTAATTTATTTATATATTCTATTCTATTCATATTAACATTTCTTAATTTATCATAACCTTTCATTTAATATTGTACTATTTGTATTAAATAAATTAATTACTTTTAATTTAAATAATAATATTCTTTTATACTTGTTCTTTTTCTAAAATTTCTTTGATACGTCGTTTGTATTTATCTTGTATAATTCCACTTAAATTATGAATTGTTTTAGAACCAGATGTAATATACATATCTGGCCAAATAGCGTGACAAAAAAAATAAAACCCAGATTTCCAACTTTTAAAACAATAACCCATTGAATCACAAAAATGCTCCCAATAAGTCTGATTTGCAAATTCTAAATGTTTGAAAAAATGTGTATCGTTATAATTAAAAGATTCCATATCTATTCCATATTCGTTTTCATTTTGCTTTTCAGTTTGAGTCGCAATCGAAATCATATATACTGTATTAATATTATCGTCTTCTATATTATACATATTTACTAATTTTTCATATAACCACATATTAATATATGTTTTTAAATATAATTTATTATTTAATCAAATTCCATTTATTATTTAATCAAATTCCATTTATTATTTAATCAAATTCCATTTATTATTTAATCAAATTCCATTTATTATTTAATCAAATTCCATTTATTCGTTGTAATTTTTTAAAAATTTTTGTATTTTATGTACATCTTCCAAAATATAAATATCATCTATAGAATAAATAGGTCTTGATTCCAAGTTGTCGATAATATTCTTGAAATATTGATTATCGATAAATAAATTTTTACAAAGATCAATTAACTTTGTAATTTCGTATTCAAATACGCCAAATAAAACGATTTCTCTAATCAAATTCAGAATATTTGATTTTTTTTTTAAAAAAATATTTTTAGAATTTTGCGAATAATAATCCATTTACAGTATTATTTAAATTGTATTGTAAATGAAATAAAATCAATTTTTTATCCTTTTTTAACAAATTTCCATCTTTCCCATTCACCATCTGGAGTACTACTTAATCGTGCATCCCAAGCATTTCCAGCTTGTAAAGCACCTCGATTAAATGAATTTTCTATACTATAATTTTTATCAGTTCTAACTGCATTATCCATAAGATTTTTGATATCAGCTACATCGACACAAATACTACCATCAGAATTACATAGATTTGCTCCAGGAGGTGTTAACAGTTTACCGTTTTTATTACTAAAAATTTTATCGTAACTAGTACAATTTGTATTATCTTTATTGCAAATCGTATTTGTATAAACAGCATTCGTTGCTTTCAAATTCTGTGCTTGAACCTCACCCTTTGCTTTTACGTTACCAGATCCACCTTGAATACCGAAAAGAGGACTCCAACCATCACTAAACACACCCCATTCATTTGTTGCTTGGATATGTGTACCAAGAACTACTCCTGTTGTATCGGTCCATTGTTTTTTATTATTTGGTACAAGACCCATACCTGTATACGTACCACCTTCAGCTTTTCCAAAAGATAAACTGTAAATATTACTATCCTTGGCATCATTTGTATCACCGATTTGAATACTAGGATTAAATGTATCATCTTTTTTTGCAATGATTCCAGTTACTGTCATAATTCCGCTTTCGTTAGCTTGTGCTATTATATTCCACGGACCCCAATTAGAGTCATTAGTAGAATTTCTATAATACACATTTTCACCATATGCTTTTTGTACAACTGGACCACCTGATTCGTCAGGCCAACTTACAATAGTTTCAAGAACATTGTATTCTTTTGTAGAAGGTGTTTTAATTGCTGTTCGTAATTTAAATTCTCTATATACACCACCACCATTACTAACTTTTACTTTATTTCTATAAAACGATGGAGGTGAATCAACACTTCTAGTATCATTAACTGTTAAGATATCAGTGAAGCTATAACACTTAGTATTATCTCTATTACAAATCCCATTTGTATAAATAGAGTTACTTGCTATCAAATTCTCTGCTGTAAGTTTTTTTGCTGTTATACTACCATCTTTGTAAAAAATTGTAGAATTACCCCAATTCCAATCGGTTTTTGCATCATTTGCTGGAGTAATATACATCTCTGTACGACCATCATCTGGTGTGTGTAAAGTCCACCTACTACTAGCACCATCCATAATAACATCACCCTTTACAAATGCATTTCCCTCTGCTGTAATATTACCATTACCATTAAAGTCTTTAGTAATAGTTACACCATCTTTAGATGCTAAATATAACTTTTCATCAGATACAATATTAGCTCTACCTGCAGAATAAATTCGTCCTTTTGCTGGTATATTAATACCTACTTTGTCATCTGGTTTAGCTGTACCATCATATTTTTTACTAGATACATTACATAGCTCTCCATCAGCACACCAAAGTGTTTTGTTTTCGAATGCAGTTTTTACAGCAGTGGGATCTCCAAGACTACCAGGATCTCCTTTTAGTTTAGCTTTATAAGTAGCATTTGTTGTTAATAAATCAGCTATTGCTTTTTGAAATGCATCTCGACCTGCTACTTCAGTTCCTAATGTTGTTTTTGTAACTGTATTACTAGCAATTGATTCACCTATAGTCTGAGCTAATTTGGTATTTATTGCTACTTGATTACCTAATGAAGTTAAGAATTGATTGTTATCAGATAATAAATCTGAAATACTTGTTATATCTTCTGATTGAAATGCCAGATTACCTATATCACCTTTATCACCTTTAAGTCCTTGAGGCCCCTGTGAACCTGTATCACCTTTGTCACCTTTGTCACCTTTAAGTCCCTGTGGACCTGTATCACCTTTAAGTCCCTGTGGTCCTATATCACCTTTAAGTCCTTGGGGTCCTGTATCACCTTTAAGTCCTTGTGGTCCTATATCACCTTTAAGTCCCTGTGGACCTATATCGCCTTTAAGTCCTTGAGGTCCCTGTGGTCCTTCTGGTCCTTCTGGTCCTTCTGGTCCTTTGGGTCCTATTGGTCCTGATTGCGCCTGTCCCATATTTTATATATTATTAATAATAAAAAAAAAATCTAAAATTAATAATTAATTCTTTAGAATACATAATTTGTTATCTTTGTTATTTCAAGCAAAGCATCTAAATGCAGCATTTTTGATAAATTGGAGTTGTGTCATTTTCACCCTTATATCTTTATCTATCTTTATCTTCCTATCTTTATCTTTCTTTTTCCTTTTGGTTGAAATTTGTTGTCGGTTAAAGATAAAAAAGATTAATTTATAGATAATTGACGTATTTTTGTATCATCTATACAATTATTATAAATATCTTCTTCAACTGTATCTTTTATAATAAAACGATGAATTTCAATTGGACGTTTTTGACCTAATCTATCAGCTCTACCAATAGCTTGTGATTCTATATTTCCACGATATTCCTTATTTCCATAAATTGGTTCTAATAATATAATTTTGTTTGCAATTGTTAAATTAATACCACTTGCAGCATTTCTAGAAGATAATAATATAACATTTACATCATCATTTTTAAAGAAATTTGAAATTGAATGTTTCCTTTGATATACAGTTCCTTTACAATAAACGATTTTTAAACCAGTATTTGTAAGCATATTACCGACTTTAGTTAACATTTCATCCCATTGAGAGAATAAAATGACTTTATCTTGTTTTTTAATAGAATTTTTTAGAAAATAAACAATTGAACCAATTTTTGTAGATTTTGTTTTTTGAATATAACTATTGATATCGTCCAATTCAGATGTTTCTTCTGTAATTTCATTTAATAAATATAATTCTGTATTAGATAATAATGTATTACAAGTAGGACATTTTATTTTATCATCTCTTGTAACTTTTACTTGATGTGTTTCATATATACAATCCCAACAGAATTTATGACCACATTTTGTAATTGCAATAGAATCCTTGTCAATATCATCTAAACAAATAGGACATGTTATTTCTTCTTGATCTAAAATTTTTAATTTTTGGATTGATGTTTCTAAATAATTATATGTTCTTTTTATGTTATCGTGATTTTTCTTAGTTATAGTTAATTGACGTTTAGCATTATTTAATTTAATTCGCATACCGTTTACATATTCTTGTTCAATTTCTGTAAATGGCTCTGTAATTTTTTCTAAATTTGTTTCACATTCATTAATTTCGGTTTGAAAATTACAAAGTTTTAATCCTTCCTTTTTTAATAATTCTTTATTATAATCCAATAAACATATTTGAATTTCATCGAATGTTTTACAATTTTTGATAATTTGTTTTGTATCATTATTCAATTCAGAATGACAACATAATTTGATTAAAAAATCGTAATTATTTTTATTTCCGTGAACATAACTATCATAAATACCCCTTTCGTGTTTTGTAAAATTTAATAAATGAACTTTTTCCAAGATAATATTTTTATTATATTCTTGTTTTATAGATTCTTTAGTATTTCTTCTAAATAAAAAAGAACATTTATTAATTATATCAGAATTCATTCCTAAACGTAATAAATCTGATGTAGAGAAATCATTATTAGACCAAATTGACTTGTTGAGATTATACAAATTACCATAATTTGTATTATATGACATCAAGTTAATAAAACTTGTTATATTATTCGCAAAAGGTGTTCCTGATATATTCCACCTATATATACTGTTTAAAAATTCTATTTGTGTTTTAATATTTGAACCATTTTTCATATTTTGTATTTCGTGCACTTCATCTAACACAACTCGATTCCAATAAAATATATTTAAGGGTTTTAAAGTATTGTTTAATAAAGATTTTTTTTCTTCTATATTCATATCTTTATCGATATTTATACCTGCTTTAGAAAAGTATTTATCTAAAGTCATACCATAGAAACCATGTGTATATTTTTTATTTAATAAAAAATTATAAGATATGATTACAATATCTGCAAACAAAATATCACCTAACGTAACGTTTGTATATTGATCATGTGTAACTATTAAAACTATTTTATGATTACCATTGAATTTTGAATAATATTCTTGAACCCATTGGTCACATAAATGATTTGGACAAATAATAATAGATGCATTTGTTTTAAAATATTCCTTGTTTTTATACACGTGAATGTAATTTCTAATATTAAAATTATCCAAATTACGATAATTAATAGATCTCTTATCCACAAAAACTGTATTTTTATGTTCTTTACAGAATAAATCTGTAATATTTTTTTTTGTACAGTTTACCCCCTTGTTTTTACCACGTTTATAAAAATAATTACAATGTTTATTAAATTCAAGGTAATTAGAATAATAATCATCTGTTTTTTTATTTTCATTTAAAATATGATACAACATTATCAATGTTTTACCCAAACCAACTTCTGATATCAAATTACCACCCTTATATATTATTTCATCTTTGTTATTGACAATGTGATCTTCTGAATAAATATTATGATAATAAATATTATTGTTATCTATAAGAAATTCATTTTCTAAAACATAATACATATTAGAGTATTTATATTCTATTTTATTTGTATCGTTTAAAACAGAATTTTCAATATTTTGTATCCAAGCTATATCTTTTTTCTGATAATTGTATAAAAAAACATCCTCTTTTAATAAATTTTCGTTTGTATTTTGTGTATTTTGTATATTCGTATTACATTCTGTTATTATAGGACTTGTATTTATTATATTTTGTAAATCCTGGTCTGATTTTATTATTATTTCATTTAATTTTTGTTCAGATAAAACTTTAATAAATAATGGAGTGTATGGATCTTTTTTATATTTTATGTTATTGATAATTTTATTTGACATGTAATATGTTATATAATACTTTACTATATCAAACTCCACTTGTTTTTCTAATTTAGCAATAATAATTGCATTTTTATAATTTTTTGCTCCATCGTTTATAAAATAATAATTAGTACGTAATATAGTTAAAATATCCTCCCTTTTCATTTCTTCAATTGTCCTGTAATCAATGTATGGATAAATTATATAATTTGATAAATATGAACAAAAACGTATATTTGGTTCAGAAATTTCTGTTCTTGGTGTATTATAAAAATTATATGAAAATCTATCATCTCTATATCTTTCAGGGATATCATTTTTATCTAAAATATATAATTTTTTAAAATCACCATATACTAATCTTATATCTTCATCATTGATTGGTTTTATTAAATTTATTTGTTTACTAAAAATTTTAGTAAATTCATTTAAATAATTATTCATATTTATACTATAAATAGAAAATTTTAAATCAAATCAAATATTAATTTATATTGAATAAAATTGATCAAATATAAATTAGGATACTCTAAGATTGTTAATAGCTAAGATTGTTAATAGCTAAGATTGTTTAATTTATTATAATTTAATTTTTGGTATAACATATTGACGTAATACAAGATATATTACTAATAATATAAAACATCTAATTAAAATTAATGAAAGGGATTGTTGTTCTGATACATATGATTTTATAAATGGTATGATTTTTATAAATGGATCTAAATCATTTCTTGAAGATAATATTAATATTACAAATAGTAGTAAATTCTCTTCGTTTATTTCATCTTTTATAAATGTAAAAAAGTTTTTATCTTCAACACCGTCTTCAAATTTTACTTTTTTTTTAATATTTAAACTAATATTCGAATTAGTTTTATGTAAATCTAAATCCTCTGATGGTATATGTTTATTTTTTATTGTATTTTCTTTAACAATTTCATCTTCTTGGTTATGGCGAAAGTTATTTTCTATAGTATGAATGTCATTGATAATATCTTCTGGAATTGATCCAGGTAAATCATCTATACGAGTAGACATTGACATTTTTGATTATTATATTATTAAATAATCAAAAAAAATACTTATTCGAAACAAATTAAAAACCTGATTTAAAATATAAAGCAGTTGTTTCATCAAAATCATCTGGTATTTTTGTAAATGTTTCAAAAAATTTATCATTTAATAAATCGAATGGTGTTGGTAATTTAAATATATCTTCTATACCATTTATTAATCTCCCCTCACTTATATACAATGTAGTTGATTCAGATGAATATTTTGATGTACTTTCTGATGTACTTTCTGATGTACTTTCAGATGTACTTTCAGATGTACTTTCAGATGTACTTTCTGATGTACTTTCTGATGTACTTTTAGATGATCTTGTATTGGATGATTTTTTATCTTTTATGGAAATATCAGATGAACTAGAAGATGAACTTGAATTTGAAGATGAATCTGAAGATGAATTTGAAGATGAACTTGAAGATGAACTTGAAGATGAACTTGAATCTTCGTCTTCTGGAATTAATTCCCTAGGATATAATTCTATAATCCAGTCATATAATTCTTGTGATATATATAGATCCAATAAAGATGCTAGGAAATAATGTACATCATATACCTCATTATAATTATATGGTACATTTAAATCTTCAGGATCTTCTGATTCTTCTAATCTTGATTTATCAATAATAGTTTTATGATTAACTTTATCATAATCATATGGTCCAGTTATAAATTTATTTGGATAACATTCACGTATTTTATCAGAATATACCATAGAAAATTCAAAATCCCATACTTTTGGAATAACACCTGTATTTTTTATATAATATCTCTTTTTATATATATCATATACGAAATAACCACCTGGTTGAATAGCATCATCTATAAGAATATTACCATAATGAAAATCATTATGCATCATACGATAATAATGTTGAATAATCGCTATCGTATACAATAATTGAAATACAATAGACTTCCATTGTTCATCAGTTATTTCTTTATCATTCTCATAAGTATCATATATCCAATTGTCTAAACTACCACCTTGTACAAATTCTGATATTAACATATTTGAATGCGTTCTAATTTTATTTTCTACTTCTAAACGTTTTAAATTTAACATTTTTAATGCTTTACTTTTATTGTTTACTTTTTGTGTACCTAAATAATAAGCGATATGAGGAGAAATATTTTTGTTAACTATATTTTCTGTCAAATCCTTTAAAACAAGATTTTCCAAATTACAAGGATGTTCTTTTTTATCATACTTTGTTTCAATTGGAACAATTTTTAAACCTAAATGGATTCCTCGTGTTATATTATTGTAATTTGATTTTGTACCCCGGAATGGATAACCTTTAACTTCTGATGTATTTTTAACTTTTACTAATTGTGACATTTCATCCAAGCCAAAACGTTCTTTGTTTTCATCAAAAATAATTCTTTTTTTCTTAATTTCATGGCGAATTTCGTTTAAATATTTTACTTTATTATTTAATTTATGTAAGATTCTATCATCTTTTTTATCTTCTTTATCTGACATACTTTAATGTTTTTAATGTAGATTTTTATTTTTGTTTTAATCATCTAACGCAAATATATAAAACATTTAATTTAAAGTTTTATTTATATAAATTAAATAAATGAGTAAAATTGTTCAAATAAAAATTTTTAATGATATTCTTGATCAATTTTTAGAATATCTTGATTTAAACTTTCCAATGTTTAAGTCTGACTTGTTTTTGGTAAAAAATACTATAGATTTTGTTCGTAATTCAAATCCTAGATTATCAATTGATCAATATATGCATTTTGTAGGACCATATGAAAAATATATTTTCAATTGTGATGAAGAATTCTTTATAAATTTTGATAAAAATTTAAAACAACTAGGATTAACACCAGAAAATGTTTTATTTGGAAATAAAATTCGTAATATATGGTTATCTTCAAATATTAATGACGAACAAAAGGCTCATATTTGGTTTTATTTTCAAAAATTATTAAAAGCTGGTAATAATGTATATTTATAATTACAAGTATATTTATAATTACAATTTAATTTAAAAATATTTGTATTTGTACATATATATTAAAAATGAAAGATATAGTAGATGGTAAACATAAATCAGAAGAAGAAAATGAAAGAAAAATCTATTTATTAGAAACAAAGTTTGAAGAACAATCTCAACGAATCATAATGTTAGAACAGCGTATTGTAAGTTTAGAGATAGAAAGACATAGATTTTCACGTACTCCTTCATTTTTAACAGGAGACCCTATATATTAAATAAAGTTTTAAAATTTGATATCATATTTGTTTGTAATGAAAATATGAATGATGAGAAAATCAAATGTGGTGAATAAAATTGTTCCATATACAATATGTGAAATATATAAGATAAATACATTAGAAAAATTATTAAATTTAAATGTATAGATGCAGCTAAAAGAGGTGATAATTTATATTTTTCTTGTAAAATTCTCATATATTTATTCAAATAGGATCCTATAAAAAACGTTATAAAAAATATATAGATTGAATATATATAAAATTTTTTAAACTTCATATTGTATAATATATGATATAAATTATATATTTTCAATAAATTTGATTATAAAAATGACTTGTAGTAATCATCATTTTCGCGAATCCATTCTATAATATCATGTGTATTTGGATCAATATAAATACCTTCATCTAATTGTCTACAAGAAAGGCATAATCGAGATTGCATTATGCAATTAATACATAAATTATATTGTTCTATACAAGTATCGCATAAACCAATTTCGTCTATATAACAAAAATAACAATGTTTTTTCATATATAATCATATTTAATGCAGGTCGTTATCTTTTTTATTCAATTTTTAAGTGTGCGGTAATCATATTAATCTATTTTATCATATTGTATTAAATGGAAATGAAAGATCAAATTCAAACAATTGATGAAACACAAATTCAAGAAACAGACAATGAAACACAAATTCAAGAAACAGACAATGAAACACAAATTCAAGAAACAGACAATGAAACACAAATTCAAGAAACCAAGGATGAAGTTGTAAGGTCTGAACATATAAATGAAATGGTTGAACAAGAATTATTAAAAACATTGGATAGATTTATTAATGAATTAGATTTGGTTTTTGATTATATTGATAAAAATACTATTTCTGAATTACGTGTGTTTTTTAAATCATTAAATGATATGGGAAATTTGAAAGGTTTTGTGAAGAATACATACAAATGTTTACAAAATTATGAAAATGATATATCATATATAACTAATTGTAAAACTAAAATTAAAACTTCAAAATATAAATTTTTAGATGATATTGTTTTGTTTAATAATATTTTAGATTTCCAGGTTTTTACAAATGAAAATAAAAATACAAAAAGAAGTATAGTAAAATATTTGTATAATATTTACATGTCTGTATTTATTTTGAGTTTTGGTGTAGGTGTAGGTGATGAAAGGATAGATGTATTTGCGCAACATCTATCAAATTTTATAAATGGTATTCAGGAAAAAGTTTTACAAGAACAAAAGTTAGAAAAAAAGTTACAAG
>Ga0102830_1000657_pt1 | contig 14262 bp, 14 predicted proteins | sample ColrivemetaGS703_FD_84511 | JGI IMG/M metagenome (GOLD analysis project Ga0102830, IMG submission 84511) | Estuarine microbial communities from the Columbia River estuary - Freshwater metaG S.703 | ecosystem: Environmental > Aquatic > Marine > Intertidal zone > Estuary | place: USA: Columbia...
ACTGGGATTCTGTTTATACATCAGTAAAAGACACCAGTGCTAACTGGGATTCTGTTTATACATCAGTAAAAGACACCAGTGCTAATTGGGATTCTGTTTATACATCAGTAAAAGATACTAGTGGTAACTGGGATTCTGTTTATACATCAGTAAAAGACACCAGTGCTAATTGGGATTCTGTTTATACATCAGTAAAAGACACCAGTGCTAATTGGGATTCTGTTTATACCGAATTTAAAAATGCAAGTTCTACGTTTCTAACCACAGAATTAGATTCTCAAACTTTAAATTTTGATCCCATTACAAACGATTTATCAATACTTAATGGTAATACTGTATCATTAGAATCTTTGGTGAATCTAACAGCCACTGACTCGGAGGTTAGAGAACTATCCGCAAATTGGGAAAATACATATACTACAGTAAATTCTAATTCTGCCAATTGGGAAACTAAAATTAAAGGATCAGATAGTGGAATTTTTGTAACTGGAAATATAACACTTTCTGGTACCGGTGATACTGTAATTAGTCAAGATGGAAATATAATTATTATTTCATCCATACCTGGGTCCGGCACTGGCGGCGTAGGTACAGTAACAAATGTTTCGGGTAATTTACCTATACAAGTTAGCAATGGAAATTTGACACCCACAGTTTCTATTAATAATGTCACCACATCAACAGATGGTGCTATGAGTTACATAGATAAACAAAAATTAGATACTCTAACAGATAAATTATCTACAACATGGCAGAACACATATACTACGGTCAATACTACATCGGCCAACTATGATTCTGTTTATACTACGGTCAATACTACATCGGCCAACTATGATTCTGTTTATACTACAGTAAATTCAAATTCTGCTACTTGGAACTCTACATATACTACGTTTAATAACAATAGTGCATCATATGTAACCGAAACATCTTTGAAGAACAATTTCTTACCACTAAGTGGTGGAACTATAACACAAGATCTTAATATTTTAGGTAAACTCACTATTAATGGTTTAACAACACAAATAACAGCAACAAATCTTTCGATAACAGATGCTTTAGTTTTTGTTGCTAATAACAACACCACCGATGTAAAAGATGTCGGTTTGGTCGGTCAATATAATGATGGTTTTCAACAATACACAGGATTAACCAGAATTGCCGCTACTAATACTTGGACCTTATTCAGTGGTGTAACATCAAATCCTATAAGTTATTCAAATATACCATATACCGATTCAACTTTTAAAATAGAAACACTTCGTGCTAATCTATTAGGTGATGTAACAGGTAATGTGTCGGGTAATGCAACAACTGTAACAAACGGAATTTATACAAATAATGTATATACAAAACCATCTTGGATTAGTTCTATCGATACTAGTATTTTAGATGGAACAGAAAAAACAAATTGGAATTCTTCATATACTACAGTAAATTCAAATTCTGCGAATTGGAACTACCAAGGCACTGATGTCAAACAACTTACTGGTAATTATAGTTCTGTTTATACTACAGTAAAATCAAATTCTGCTAATTGGAACTACCAAGGTACTGATATTAAAGCACTTACTGGTAATTATAGTTCTGTTTATACTACAGTAAAATCAAATTCTGCTACTTGGAGATTGGAAGATTTCATTGTAGCTTGTAGCGATGAATCGACGAGCTTGACAACAACCACATCAGCTGTAACATTTAGAGTTCCTTTCGGAATGTATTTAAATTCTGTTAGAGCATCAGTAAACATAGCTCCAGTTGGATCCACAATTATTGTTGATGTTAAACAAACGGGAAGTTCAATTTTTACAACAAAACTATCAATAGATGCGAGCGAAGAAACATCGATAACAGCAGCAACACCAGCAGTCATTTCAAATCCAAATTTAACGGACGACGCGAAAGTTATTGTCAGCATCGATCAAGTTGGATCTTCAACTGCTGGAAAAGGTCTTAAACTAACATTTAAAGGATATAGAGTTTAATATGAGCTTTTTTATAAATTCACATATATTAAAAGTACCGATAATAGTAAATGTACCTATTTTATATTTTGATATATATTGGGATAATACAGTTCTTCTCCTTCATGGAGATGGTGCTAATAACGCACAGAACAATACATTCTTAGATAGCAGCACAAATAACTTTACTATCACTAGAAATGGAACACCTACTCAAGGATCTTTCAGTCCTTATCCTCTAAATGGAGTTGCTTATAGTCCAACTTTGCATGGAGGAAGTGGTTATTTTAATGGGTCTACAGATTATTTGAATGCAGGTAATAATTCTGCTTTAGATCTAAGATCAGGTAATTTTACAATGGAAGCATGGATTTATCTTACTTCTGTTTCAGGAACAAAATCTATTTGCGGAGAGTGGAATAATGAACAAGGAGTTTTAGCAGTGCAGAATGGATTATTAGTATTTTCTTGGGCACCGCATAGCATTTATAGTGCTTTATTGACTTCATCCACAAGTATTTTAGCAAACAACTGGACTCACGTTGCAGTTACCAGATCAGCAAATGTTTTTACTCTATACATAAACGGAATTAATGTTGCTTCAGCATCTTCTGTAAATGCTACATCATTTTCTCAACCTTTTGTAATTGGTACAATACTTATTCCGGGTACAGGTTTTACGCATTTTTTCGGTGGATACATTTCCAATCTTCGAATTACAAAAGGACTTGCAGTATATACCTCAAACTTCACTCTTCCAACATCTCCAGTAACTCTCCTTTCAAATGGAGGAGCAACTCCTTCAACAGCACCTACATCTGGACAAGTCTCACTACTCTGCGATTTCACCAACGCAGGTATCTTCGACAATACAAAGAAGAATGTTTTAACAACTGTTGGAAATGCTAGAGTAAGCACATCTGTTGTAAAGTTTGGAACAGGGTCTATGTATTTTGATGGGACTGGGGATTATTTAACTCTTCCATCAAATAATAACTTTGCTTTTGGGACTGGAGATTTTACTGTAGAGTTTTGGATGTACCCAACAGCAAATACTCCTTGGCTTACGTTGTGCGGAACACAACCAGCAGCGATTACAGACCCTGCTGGATGGAATATAACAATTACAAATGGATCTCCTGTAATTGCTTTCTGGTCAAATGCTCAATTTATTCCAGCAGCAATTACTTTAAACCAATGGAATTATGTCTCTGTGACAAGAGCTGGGACTACATTAAGAATGTTTATTAATGGAACAATAGCAAATTCAACCACAAATAGTCAAAATTTTACATACAACCAATTGGGAGTTGGATGCACTGGAGTGGGAATTCAACCATATAACGGATACATAGACGATCTCCGAATAACAAAAGGAGTGGCAAGATACATAGAAAATTTCACTCCTCCTACAAGAGCTTTATCTGATTATTCTATAATATCACCAGAATATTACATTGACCCATACTTTGATAATGTAATTCTTCTTCTAAATGGAGATGGTCCCAACAATGCTCAAAATAATACATTTTTAGATAGAAGTACAAATAACTTTACTATCACTAAAAATGGAACTCCAACTCAAGGTTCTTTTAGTCCATTTGAATTAAAAAATGGAGATGCTTATAGTCCTATTCTACATGGAGGAAGCGGGTATTTTCCTGGTGTAAATTCAAACTATCTTTCAGTTCCATCAAATGCTGCTTTTAATTTTACATCAGGAACATTTACTGTTGAGGCTTGGGTTTATTTTAATTCGATTGCTTCAGGGACATATCAAAATATAGTTGGTAACTATAATAGCATAACAACTGGTTGGATAATACAGGCTGACAATAAATTTTATCTTAATCTTAGTGGTGATGCACCAGACATTACAGGAACAACTATTTTGCTACCCAATACTTGGTATCATGTAGCAGCATCAGGGTCTGTTGGTTCATATAAATTATTTGTTAATGGAGTCCAAGAAGGATCAACTTATACTGGAGCAACATCATTAGCTGGAGGAATTTTAGGAATAGGTGCGCATGGAGATAGACCACCATATATTGGAACTTACCCTGTTAACGGTTACATTTCAAACCTACGTATTACTAATGGCGGGGCAGTCTACACCTCTAACTTCACTCCTCCAACATCACCAGTAACTCTCCTTTCAAATGGGGGAGCTACTCCTTCAACAGCACCTACATCTGGTCAAGTCTCCTTGCTCTGTGACTTTACAAATGGGGGGATCTTTGACAATACAAAGAAGAATGTTTTAACAACCGTTGGAGACGCTAAAGTAAGCACATCTGTTGTAAAGTTTGGAACAGGTTCTATGTATTTTGATGGGACTGGGGATTATTTAACTCTTCCTGCAAGTTCTAACTTTGCTTTTGGGACTGGAGATTTTACTGTAGAGTGTTGGATAAATCCAAATCAAGTAAATACAGGGGAATTAGGATGGATACAAACATCAAATGTTTCTGGTGGATTAAGCACTAATTACACAACAGGAATTGTGGCCGCATTTCGCACTGTCGCAGGAGCAATTTTATGTAATATTGGAGGAACATCATATACTACTAGTGGAGGATTAATTTCTATTGGAAATTGGTATCATTTTGCTGTAACACGAAACTCAGGAACTGTTAATATTTGGATTGATGGAACATCAGTTTCTTCGGGAACAGGAAATACCGCAAACTTAACTGGTCAAAATTTATGTGTAGGTGGTTATTTTAATACTTCTTATTTATATAACGGATACATAGACGATCTCCGAATCACAAAAGGAGTTGCAAGATACACAGCAAATTTCACACGTCCTACGAGAGCTTTTCCACAAATTAAAAATTTTACTATTTATCCTTTTATTATAAACGTAAATACTAATTTAACTGGTGCTGGTACCAGTAACAGTAATCAGTTTAATTTAGCTTTAAAACCATCAACATCGTATGATTTTATTATAGATTGGGGCGATGAAACAATAGAAACATATACTACATCAAATACTACTGGATACACTCATACATATTCATCTGGTGGTATATACGATATTAAAATATATGAAAAAACTATTGGTGAATTTCCAGGGGTTTATTATAATAGTACAGGAGACAGGTTAAAAATCTTAAATATTACTCAATTTGGAAGAAATCAATTTGGAACCAATTGGAGTAACGCATTTGCTGGATGTACGAATTTACAGATATCCGCAACTGATTTTGCAACAGCAAAAACGCAAAATATAACAAATTTTGACAGCACGTGGAATGGTTGTAATAATTTGAGATATTTTCCAGCAATTAATATAAACGGAGCAACGTATTTAGATAGAACATGGTCAAGTTCAGGATTAATAAACTTTCCATTAATCGATACCTCTAAAATTACTAGTTTTAACAGACCTTGGCAGTCATGTAATAGTCTAGTAACATTTCCACAAATAAATACTTTATCAGCAAATGTTCTACAAAATACTTGGGAAAATTGTCAAAATTTGGTTTCTTTTCCCGCTATTAGTACTAATAACGTAACAAATTTTGGTTGGGCTTGGAGTCAATGCACTAGCTTAACAAGTTTTCCCTTAATAGACACATCAAAAGGACAAAATTTTCAATCTACTTGGAGTTTTTGCACCAATTTAAATTCTTTTCCTGCTATTAATACGGTAAGTGCTACCAACCTCAAACAAACTTGGGCTTCTAATTACAGATTAAAAGATTTTCCACTTATTCGGGTTCCGAATTGCACAAGTTTTCCAGGAACGTGGTCATATTGTTCAAGTTTAACATCGTTTCCAAATATTGATTTTTCAAATGCTACAAATTTTGGAAATGAGGGAGGAGCAACAGCAACAGGAATTTTTGAAGGTTGTAGATCTATATCATCGTTTAATATACCATTCTCCGCAACTCGTAATGTTACTGGATTTGATAGAGCGTTTTTGTTTTGTGATAATCTAAGTGCTGTTCCGTTTTTAGATTATTCTAAAGGGACAACTTTTTATGCTACATGGATGGGTCCAAATAACATTAAAACAATTACAGGTAATTTAACACTTTCAGCGGGGCAAAATTTTACTCAAGCTTGGAGAGATTGTCGTTTAATAAACAGTTTTCCAGAAACGTATAATTTTTCAAGCGCAACTAATTTTTCATATGCTTGGTATGGTTGTACTTCTCTTAGAGAATTCAATAATCTATATGCTCCAAAAGCAACCAATTTTTCATATGCTTGGCAAAATTGTACATCATTAAGTACTGTTAATTTAAATCTTTCTGCTATGACAAACGGGACAAATTGTTTTAATGGAGTTAAATTAACAACTACATCTTATAGTTCTTTATTGACATCTTTGTGTGCTACTAATTTTAATAATTCAGTTACTTTCCATGGTGGCAATTCAAATTATAATTCAACAGTTCCACAAGTTACTGCTTCTAGAAATTTCCTAGTTACTCCAGTTGTTAATGGTGGTAGAGGATGGACTATAACAGATGGTGGACCCGATATTAACACTATAATTTCTAATGCAAACCAATACTGGTATACTAATTTTGAGGCAGGAACAGCAACAAAAACAAGTGGTTATGCATCGTCTACAGATGTTCAAGTAGTTGATGACAATGGTTCTGTGTTGGGTACTCAATATTATCAAGGAACAAAATCATATTACTGTAATTCTAGGGTTGACGAAAATGCGGGTTTAACATTTGTAGTAAACCCAACAGCATTTAATAATACCAAAGGATTTATTATTGATTTTATGGTTTATAAAGTTGCTGGAGACAATTACCCGACCATGCTTGGTATAGGACTTTCATCAAGAAATGTTTTGGTAAATCAGCAAGTATTTGCCAAAAATTATTATGGTCTTAGATGGTTAGGTACAAATTATGGTAGTGTTATTGCTCAGTCCACGGGCGGTGTTACAAATATTGTAAGTAATACTACATCATGGGGTACTGTTAATAACTGGCATAAAATTACTTATTATTATAACAATGATACTAAATATGGTTCTGTTTTTGTAGATGGTGTACAAAAACAAACAGCTTTACAAGAAAGAGGATGGTATACATTACCAGATGGTAACATATTAATAGGGTTGTTTAATTTTGGTACAAATGGGGAATCTAGTGATAACGGTATCGAAGCATATATTGACAACTTAGGATTTTATACTTTATGAATGAATTAAACTACCCAGAAACAACTAAATATGTCATAGTTCATGACAATGAAACATTTGCTTATCATATCATAGAACCTCAAAACTGCCTGAGCACTGGACAACCATTCATGGAGATATTTGACTCAGAAGAAGAAGCAAAAAAAGCATACCCACAAGCATTTTCTTATGATGAGAGTCCCCATATCTCATTAATTGATAATAATCTATGTCTACAGCCATTAATTTCTTCATTCCAAGAAGAATGAAAGTGACCATAAACATGTAAAGATGGTTTACAATTTTTAAATATTTCATCCATAATAGCACGTTCATCTATTAGATCTTCTAATAGATAAGCATCGTCCCTTGCCCAACCATATACCATTTCATTAAATGTCTGTGGAAAACACCAAGACGGGGCAGTATGAGTTACTAAAATATCTACCTTTTGAAGTTTGTCTTTATCAAAAACAACACCTTCATTTTCCCAATAAGAAATCCCAACTTTTCTCATCGTTCTGTCAATCGAAATAGCACCACCAATAAATTGAATAAGTTTAGAATTATATTCAAAAATCGAATAATCTTCTATTAGTTCAAAATTATCTAAACGGATTCTATTATCTCCTTTAAACGCAGATGGATCGTCGTGATTACCTCTAATCCCATAAAACTTAATGTTGCTATCTTTAAATTGTTTATCTAGAGACTGGTATTGTTCGAAGTCGCGGTTAGGTCTAAACCCAACGCCTAAATCTCCAACGGAAATAATATTTGCATCAGAAATATTACCCGACTCTACTTCATAAAGCAAATTGTTCCAATTTCCGTGGTTATCTCCCAGAAATAATAATTGTTTATTTTTATCTAAAATTTTCATATTACCATTCATTTTCATTATCCTCCTCTTTATGATTTTTTTCTTCTTCTATCTTTTCTATTAATATTTCTTTTAAACCTAAAAGAGCATCTTCGTAAGAATCAAACTCCTCTTGTATATCTCCAAGAATATATCCCCAATGTTGTACAAAGTATTTTGGTGGAAACCCATAACTCCATTTAGTTTCTATATACCAATGACAGCACTTATCTTTGTGATGATCTTTTCCTATAAGGAAATACCATTCATCAGTTAATTTTGTAATCTCTTCAACAATATTTTCCATAAAATGTTAATTTTAACTATATCGTTCATAATTTATACTTAATAGATCCAATTAGTGAGATAACAATACAAATAGAAAAGATCGTTAAAAGTATTGTTATCCAAACTACAGCAAAAACAAATTGTTTAATCTTATCTAACAAAATCTTCGTATTTTTTACCTCTATCTTCCAAATATTCGGTAAACATTTCTTCTATATCGGAATCTTCGTTAAAAACATAGTCAAAAATCCAATCATCTAAAATATCATTTTTGAGATTTAAATCATCCATTAAATCGCTCAAATACTTTTCTTGTACTTTTTGTAATTCATTAATAAACGTTTTAACTTTATTAATTACATCGTCTGGATGATTTCCGCTTTTTGTGTAGTATTTTGGTTTCATAATTTATAAGGTTCTTCAACAACAACATAATAAGTTCCACTGAGTTCATCTATTTTTGTTAATTTGCCTTTAGGTATAGGATTCTTTTTAAAAGATTTATCAACCAATTCCCATACTTTATCAAATTGTTTTTCTTTCATATAAATATCTATTTTTTCTTGATATCTTTGAGGAATTCTAAAATGCTTTTGTGGTTTCCAATAACCCAAAGATGACAGAGTAATACCAGGATCAATGATTTTGGGAATAGGAACATCGGAACTTTGGAATGGTCCATCTCCAGAAACATCACAAATCATTCTGAAACCATCATTTCTTTGGTAATGTAAATACTGATCTATTGTTTTTTTTATCTCCCAAGCAACAGTACCATCTTTCATCGATTTACAACCAACACCGTAATAGGAATTTCTATTTTCCATTATTTCTTTTTCTTTATAGAAAACTACAGTTCTAACGAAACTTTCAATAGCCTCTCCATCTAGATATGTTAAGTCCTTATCATAAAATGCAGCATCCATTGCAAATTTAATTTGACCTGATCTTAAACGACTATAAACCTCCAATGCAGTAGTTATTGTAGATAGATGTTTTTCATCAAACTCAATCGCAATTTTTTTAGATTTTATTTTTTTCATATTCCTATAAAGAATGGTTACTTTATAAGATTATGGACTATATTCTTTAAACAGTCAACTCTTTTTTCAAAATTTTCAATATTTGATGGTGTTTCTATTGTACAGTATGGTATGTTTCTTTTTGCTAAGGCTCTCTCTAGAGTCCCTTTATATGGTTGCTTACCATTTACTATTACACCGTGGTTAGTTTTATCCCCGTGAGCAGATTTTGCTATATCCAATTCAATGTTGGATAAACAAGATTTTACAATATTCTCTAATTCCGAAGAACAATATGCATATACCCCATCCACTTCATCATCTTCATGTAGGTCTATAACCATTGATGGGGTTAATTCTTCTATTTGTGATATTATATCTTCTTGAATTTTATCAGAATGTCCCTTATCATCAAAGTGACGGTTTAAATCTCTACCATCAACTCTTCTTTTATTTGTTTTATTTATGTTAGATATAACATGAACATTTTTTTGATTTTTAAAATATTCAGCCGCTTTATTACCCGCTGGTTCATCCCCATGTAAACCACTAACAATTACGAAAGTTTTTTTATTTAAAAGATTTTCTACTAAAAAATCAAATTTCATTTCATTGTGGAAGTTGTTGAAGCATTCGTTTGTTAGCTGCTGGATCTCCAAATTTTCCACCAGTAGCTGGTTGTTTTGGTAAATTTTGAGTTTTGGATAAAATTGTTTTAACGGTTAAGTCTAATTTAGATCTATCATCAGTATTAACACTATTAGGATTTTGACTTATTTCATTTTTAATTATATCTGCTATAGTTGTTGAATCTACTCCTCCATTACCGCCAATTTTAGAAAATACATTCTTAATAACATACATTGGACCATACTCTGAAAACTTCTCATCTTCATTTTGAAAATCTTTTCCCGTAATGTATTTAAATGCTTTCAACATAATTGGATTTTCCGCTGCTATGTTACTATTAAGAGAGATTTTAGGTCGTTGTGGTTGGGTTTGATCTGGGTTATTTGTTAAACTGTTTCCAAACCCTAATGCGGTAGCTCCTAGGGTTGCCGCCACACCAAACTGAGCCGCCTTCTTTTTTGCATTGTTAAATATATCACCAAATTTACCTTCTGTTATTGCTTGTTCTATTTCACTTATTGAATATCCTTCAGACAATAAAAATTGTTTAATCTGAATTAATTCGTATGCATTTTCCAATAAAAGGGAATCTCTTGTTTTCATGTTTTATATACTTATATTAAAAATTATTATATTTGTCCAAAGAAGCATCGAAATTGATGTCACCATCAAATGATACTTCTCCACTATTCATAACCAAACAATCCCAAAGCTTACCAATATTAACCTCATTAACTTCTATACTATCCCACTCGTTATCCGACAATGTTTCTAATTCGGTAGGTTGTTCATTCAACCAACTCAATACGTTATATATTTGAGATGGGGGTCTTTGGGTTGCTTGAGAATATATCGAAGATTTAAATTCAAACTGTGGGTACAACTCAGAAAGATTTTTTATTATTTTGTCCATTAAAATATACTTTTAATTATAAATCCTAAAATAAAACCAGCCGTGAATAAAATTTTAATTGAATGGTTCCATATTATTTCTTTAATTTTTTCTTCAATATTGTTCATAGTATTCCTTTAATTCTTAGGTATGTCGCACCACCCATCATTGCAACTAAAGCTAAAATAATTATATTTCTTTGTAAAATTGCAAGATCTTTTTCAACTAGTTTTTTTTGCATTATATTAAGATCGTTGATCATTTTATCTCTATTATCCATTTGACGTATCAATTCATCATCAACAGTTTTTTTTGCTTCAGTTAGACCATTATTATCTCTTTGTATTTGTGCAAATGTTTCCTTATCGTTTAATAACTTTTGATATTCATCTGTGCTAACAACAACAACCGTGTCTGCTCTATATTTTTCCGGAATTATGACCATTCGTTGTTTATTAATCGGTATTGCATCATGTTTACTACTAGAACCAATTGTATTAATGTGTTGATTGACGGTTTTTTGATAAATTGATTCGATTTTGATCCTATTTTTTGGTGGTCTGATTAATCTGGTGGTTTCTGTTATATATTTGTCCGCCAAATCTATTCTAGCCGCTTCCATCGAATCTTTAGAAGCATATACAACTTTAGATAAAGCTTCCGATTGTTTTTCCGTATAAACGGTACAACTATTCAAAAATAAAAATAAAAATGAAATAATTAAAATTTTTTTACTATTCATATATATCATACTTACCTTTTAATATAAAAAGTATGATATATATGAAACTTGTTATCATATTTCAATATAAAGGATAAATATTGCTATGGCAAAAGGAAATAACGCACACAAAAAAGAAACAAAAAAAACAAAAAAAGATGGATCAAAATCTTCTCAAAAGGGAGCTAGTAAAAAGAAGTAAACCCCTTCAGGTTGGTAGCCCGAAAGGGGTTTGGTTCGACTCCGCAAAATAATCAGCCTGAGATCGGGTTCGAACCGATGACCGACGGTTTACAAAACCGTTGCTCTACCTCTGAGCTACACAGGCATTTAAAGATTTGTAATACTTATCTATATAGTCGCTACATATACCAATACAATTTTTAATATCGTCTTTATATGTTTCTGGCATAACTGCTATACTATTTAAAACTGGTTGTTTACCAGGAAAACACCATATATAATTTCTATTGGTCAATGTTAATGTATCATTTTCATGCCAAAAATAATGATATTTATTTTTTAATTTATTGAAATATGTTAATGCCAAAATGTTTTTACAATGAATCCATATATTATTTTTTCGTTCATTTAACCAAGATTTATGAATTAAATACTGTGGTTTATCATGTCCTAAGTATAACATATTATTTTCCAAAAATACATCTATTTCTACATCATATTTTTCATTTAATGCAATATCAATATAATTCGGAGAATTTTCCAATTTTATTTTTTTACCTTTTAAATTTCCTCTATGTGAAATAAATATCATAAATTATGAATAAAATTTATCTTTAACTTCTTGGTTAATTAATGGATTATTATAATCCAATCTCTTTCTACATACTGTGTAGAAAGAGTTTATATCACTTAATTCTTCTATATCAGAAATAAAATTAATTGAATTTTTATTTATATTACTAATTAATTTATCATATAGAGCGTGTGTAGTATGATAAAAAGAACCAACGGTTTTTTCAAATGCTTCTGTAACTGTTTTTACCATAGAAAAAGGAAACATATAAAAATTATCTGTTGTAAATTTACGAGACTCCCAATTTCCTTTTTCTTTAAATAAAAAATTAAATTTATTAAAATCTATATTTTCATTTGCAATTTTTTTACTAAAATGTATATCGGATCTTGTTAAAATAACAATATCTAAATTGGCATTAGAACATAAATCTTTCAAGCCTGCCAGTTTTGTGGTGATTGAATTTGAGTTATTAAAATTAGAAAAAATAACTTTCGTTGGTTTAACAAGTTCCAAAATTTCTTCATATTTATCAGAATCATCTACTTGGTATGTAGAAAGATATATTTCAACATCATGTCCATTTTGTTTAAATGGATCAATTAACATATTTTTTAAATTCAACCAACAATGTTTAATGTCTTTTTCATCTTGGTATGGTCCACTCTTACCATATATTATACCAAACAAACAAATACCAATTTTCATTTATAAGTTAAAAATTTTTCAAAAACGTTTCTAAATCTTCGGGTGTTCCAAGTCCCCACATTTTATCAATATTGTAAGTTATTATTTTTTTATTTTCCAAAATTGCTTCGTTGAATACGGGACACACGTAAAATTCATTATTAAATCTATTATTTTTTTCAATCATTTTTTCCGCATATTTCACATAATCGGAACCGTTTTTCCAAAAATAAATACCGACCGTTGCTATATCCGATATTGGGTTTTTTTCGGCTACTTCACATACAAGGTTTTTATCATTTAATTTTACGAATGACCATTTAGGATGAGTAGAATTAAAGGTTAGAATACCCGCATCACAATCTGTTTCGTTCATTTTATACATGAACTCATTGGAATTCCATTCTACGTATTGATCTGAATTAGCCATCAAAAGAGGATTATCATTATCGATGTATTCCTTTGCTAAGAGAGTCGTACACGCGGCACCTTCTGTTAAACCATCAACTTGTACTATTTTACATTTAGGTGTTAATAAATTCAACATTGAACTTAAATTATATTTCAGTTCGTGTGACTTTTGAATAACATAAATATAATTAGCATCTATATTTAGATTTTCTATAACATTTTGTATCATGGGTTTGCCATTAACATCAATTAATGGTTTGGGAAACGTATAACCTTTTTGTTCAAATCTACTCCCAGCACCAGCCATAGGGATTAATACATTTAATTTTTCATCTTTCCATTTAGGAGCATTAGTTTTTTTCATATTTTTTATTTTATGTATTTGTTTTACTATATTTGAATATGTTACGTCTTTCGGTTTTTTAACACGATATAAATTAGCTTTACTATGATTGGCCGCTAATAAACCATGTGGTGAATCTTCAACTATTAATGTTTCATCTGGAAAAAAATCAAACATTGACATAGCTTTCCAATATATTTCTGGGTGTGGTTTACTATTACGCACATCATCATTAGATAATAGTATATCAAAATATTGTATAATATCAAGATTTTTTAAAGCCACATATGTTGTTTTACGGATACTATTAGTACAACATCCTATTTTATAACCATCTTCGTTTAATTTTTTTAAACATTCAATTAAATCGGAAGATGGTTTGATTTGATTTATATATTTTATTGTAAGATCTTGTTTATGTTTCCATATTTTTTCATAAAACAATTTAGGCAACCCTTTATCTTCTGTTAACAATTTTAATTTTTGATTTGTTTTTAATCCATCATACTTGGATAAGT
>Ga0102830_1000658_pt1 | contig 14247 bp, 11 predicted proteins | sample ColrivemetaGS703_FD_84511 | JGI IMG/M metagenome (GOLD analysis project Ga0102830, IMG submission 84511) | Estuarine microbial communities from the Columbia River estuary - Freshwater metaG S.703 | ecosystem: Environmental > Aquatic > Marine > Intertidal zone > Estuary | place: USA: Columbia...
AAAGAAAGGGTTTGAACCCCGAACCGGGCTGACGCTGCGCCTGAATGGCGCGATTGAATTTACCGGCCTTCGGATCGAAATAATCGAAGCCTCCGACGAGGGCGCGAATGGCGCCGTCGCGTGGCGCAAGTGCGACGAGTGCCGAAGCAGCTTCGGGGACCTGTGCGAGCACAATCTTATCGCCATCCGGCGCGATATAGACGATATCGCCGCGTTGCAAAATATCGGCCGCTTTTTTCGGAGAAGGTCCGAGTCTACGACCCGTTTTCGCTCGGGCCCACGACATGCCTTCCCAGGTCATCGTCACGTTGCCGAGATCGCGGGCGTAGAGGCGAGCCTCCTTGTCTGCGACTGAAATAACGACGGCAGGGCGCAATGGCCCGCTCGATGCGTAATCATCGAGCAGCGACTCGAGTGCATCGGGCGCACCTGAGGCAGGCAGGGATTTCTTCGCGAGCGCGCCACGCCAGCCGTGGCGCCGATCGTAATCGAGCAGACCTTCACGCAGCGCCGCATTACCAGCTGTCTGCATTGCAGGGTCGATGGTCGTGTAGATCTTGTAGCCTTCGTTCTGCGCTGCGGCGCCGAACCGTTGCACCAGTTCGAGGCGCGCCATCTCTGCGATATACGGCGCCTCTACGTCAAATGTCTTGACGTGTTCGCGCGCGCGGACGATTTCGCGGGCAGCACGTTGTTCGGCCGCCGGATCGATGAAGCCGAGCTCGCGCATACGACGCAATACGTAGCCGCGACGCTCGGCTGCCGCTTTCGGATTGTTGATGGGGTTGTAGCGCGAGGGTGCTTGCGGCACTCGCGCAAGCGTCGCCGCTTCAGCCAGCGAGAGCTGTGCGAGTGTCTTGCCGAAATAAAGATCGGCAGCCGCCGCCACGCCATAGGCGCGTTTGCCGAAAGGGATCACGTTCAGGTAAAGACCGAGAATCTCTTCTTTGCTGAATTCTCGCTCGATGCGATAGGTCAAGAACATCTCCTGACCTTTGCGACGCCAAGTTCGATCATTGGTCAGAAAGAGATTCTTTGCGGTTTGTTGCGTGATCGTGCTGGCGCCTTCGAGTCGATAGCCCGGAATGAGATTGACGATGATCGAGCGCAGAATCGACTGATAGTCGAAGCCGGAGTGCTCAAAAAATCGATCGTCTTCTGCTGCGATGAAGGCTTGGCGGACGACGGGCGGGATTTGCTCGAACGAGACCGGTATTCGGCGCTGCTCACCGATTTGCGCGATCGTTTGTCCGTCGCTCGAATACACGCGCAGCGGCACTTGCAGCTCAATTTGGCGCATCGCCTCGACACTCGGCAGGCTGGGGGCGAGGTAGAGATAGGCGCCGGAGATGCCAACTACCAGCAGGGCCGCCGAACCAACGACCGCCGTGAGGCCCCAGAGCAGGATTTTCGACGCAGACAATTTCACGGCGATGTGCATGTTACCGGAATGTCGCGCGCTTGGCCGGTACGGTAGGCTTGCCGTGCAGGCAGGATTCGGCGGATGACGGACTCAAGCAACTTATTTCTCGTGGGACCGATGGGATCGGGCAAAACGGCTGTGGGAAAAACCCTCGCTCGTCGGCTCCGTATGCCCTTCGTTGATACCGATGCGGAAATCGAACGCCGCACGGGTGTTGATATCCCGCGCATCTTCGACACCGAAGGCGAGGTTGGGTTCCGTCAGCGAGAGCGGGAAATCGTTGCCGAACTGACCGCAGCGAACGGGATCGTACTGTCGACCGGCGGCGGTGCCGTACTCGCGGCGGAGAATCGGGCCTATCTGCGAGAGCGCGGCACGGTGATTTATCTCGAGACCTCGATCGCCCAGCAAGTGGCGCGTGTACGACGAGGCGAGAATCGACCTCTCTTGAGCGGTGTTGCGGATATGACCGCACGCGTCACGGAGTTGATGAATCAGCGGGCTCCCTTGTATGCCGGGGTCGCTCATCTGACGGTTCGAACCGATGGGCGTCGGGTTCCGGCGGTCGTCGATGAAATCCTGCGCAGCCTCGTCGAACGCGAAGGTCAGGGCCGTATACTTCCCTCGTGAAGCCGTCCTCATCCATGCCCGTACCGCAAAGCACACTAACCGTCACGCTCGGCGCACGTAGTTATCCGATCCACATCGGCGCCGGCCTGCTTGGCGATGCCGCCTTGCTAGCGCGCGTCATGCCGGCTCGGAAGGTGGCACTCGTCACCAATGCCGTCGTGGCGCCCTTGTACTCGGCGGCCATCAAAGCCGCGCGCGGTGAGCGCGATCTCATCGAAATCGTGTTGCCTGATGGCGAATCCAACAAGACGCTCACGACTGTCTCGCGCATTCTCGATGTGCTCGTCGCCAATCGCTTTGCACGCGACGATCTGATCATCGCCTTGGGTGGCGGCGTGATTGGTGACATGGCGGGTTTTGCTGCCGCTTGCTATCAGCGCGGCATCGGCTTCGTGCAGATTCCGACCACCTTGCTTGCCCAAGTCGATTCGTCGGTTGGCGGTAAGACGGGCGTCAACCATCCGGGTGGCAAAAATTTGATCGGCGCTTTCCATCAACCCCAGGCGGTCATTGCCGATACGACGACGTTATCGTCTTTGCCGCAGCGTGAGTTGTCAGCTGGCCTCGCCGAAGTTGTCAAATACGGTCTAATTTGTGATCGACCGTTTTTCGATTGGATCGATGCCCATACTGCTGAGCTGCTCGCACTCGAGCCGGACGCCATCGCGCGCGCCGTGCGACGCTCCTGTGAAATCAAAGCCGAGATCGTGGCGCGTGATGAGCACGAGCGCGGCGATCGGGCCTTGCTCAATTTAGGCCATACGTTCGGACATGCCATTGAAACCGTGACCGGTTACTCACGTTGGTTGCATGGTGAGGCCGTCGGCGCTGGGCTGATGATGGCCGCCACCATGTCGCGTCATGCCGGTTGGATGTCCGTCGCCGATTGTGATCGTATTGCCGATGTACTCGCGCGCCTGCATTTGCCGACTCATGCGAAACCGGAGGTCGGCGCTGAGCAAGCTCGTGCGGCGATGAGTATCGATAAAAAGGTCAAGGAAGGGCGACTTCGTTTTGTCCTGATGCGGGGCATTGGACGGGCCTTCGTCACACACGACTATCCGCCATCGGCGTTGGCTGCCACCTTGGAGGCGCACTTCGCATGACGTTGGCGGTCTACGCGGCTCATGACGAGCGCAGTCGCGGTCGCCAATTCGGCGAGCCTGCGCCGCAATTGCGTGGTGAGTTCCAGCGCGATCGTGATCGCATCATTCACTCGAATGCGTTTCGACGCCTCGTCTACAAGACGCAGGTCTTCGTCAATCACGAAGGTGATCTCTATCGCACGCGCATCACGCACTCGATGGAAGTGGCGCAGATCGGACGTACGATTGCGCGTGCCTTGGCTTTGCACGAAACGCTCACCGAGGCCATTTGTCTCGCCCATGATTTAGGACATACCCCGTTCGGTCATGCGGGTCAGGACGCACTCAACGAGTGCATGCGCGAGTACGGTGGATTCGAACACAACCTACAATCACTGCGTGTAGTGGACTTGCTGGAAGAGCGATATGCAGATTTTCCGGGCTTGAATCTCACATTCGAGACTCGCGAAGGTATCCTCAAGCATTGCTCTGCACAGAATGCACGCCTGCTGGGTGAGCTCGGACTGCGCTTCATAGAGCGTCGCCAACCGGGGCTCGAGGCGCAGCTCGCTAACCTCGCCGATGCGATTGCGTATAACAATCACGATGTCGATGACGGTTTGCGCGCCGGCTTACTCGATATCGACGCTTTGCGTGAAGTGAGTCTATTTGGCCGTGAATATGCTGATGTCGTTGCGCGTTACCCGACTTTGATCGGACGACGCCTGGTGCATGAAACTATCCGCCGCATGATCGATCGAGTGGTGCGCGATGTGGTTTCAGCGAGTGCTGCCCGCATCGCCGACGCAGCACCGCAATCGATCGATGCCGTGCGTGCAGAGACGGCGCCGCTCATCGTCATGAGTGATGCGGTACGCGAGGAGCACCTCGAGCTGAAGCGCTTCCTCAACACCCATCTTTACCGTCACTATCGTGTTCTTCGCATGACCAACAAGGCGCGCAAGGTGTTGCGCGAGTTGTTTGAGGTTTTTATGCAAGACATCGACCTGCTGCCGGATGAACATCGTCAGGCTGCGGCCAACGCGGAGCGACAGCACGGCAAGCCCGGTCGCGCTCGGGTCGTCGCCGATTATGTTGCTGGCATGACGGATCGTTATGCGATCGTCGAGCATCGCCGCTTGTTCAGCCCCGGCGAACGATCCTGATTTTTGATTGCCTGACCTTCGCCTAGAGTTTCTGCGCTTCGTCGCGCAATTCACGACGCAGGATCTTGCCCACGTTAGTCTTCGGCAGATCGCTCTTGAAGTAGACGTACTTCGGCACCTTGTATCCGGTTAGAGCGGCACGGCAGTGTTCTATGACCGCCTCGGCTGTCAATGCTGGATCTTTGCGAACGACGAACAGAGCTACGACCTCGCCTGAACGCTCATCGGCTTTGGCGACCGCGGCAGCTTCAAGCACGCCGGGGTGGGTCACCGCAACGCTCTCGACTTCGTTCGGGTACACGTTGAATCCCGAGACGTTGATCATATCTTTTTTACGGTCTTCGATGAAAACGTACCCACGAGTATCCATGCGACCGATATCCCCGGTTCGCAGCCAACCATCGGGCAGCATGACCTTGGCGGTTTCGTCGGGCCGGTTGTAGTAGCCCTGCATCACCTGCGGACCACGCACGCAGATTTCTCCTGACTCACCGATCGGCAGCGGCTCACCGGCATCGTTCATGATCGCCACTTCCGTCGAAGAAATCGGCAAACCGATCGAATCGTTGAAGTCTTCGTTGGCTGGATTGATGCACGCGGCCGGTGACGTTTCAGTCAAACCCCAAGCTTGGGTGAGGATACAGCCAGTCACTTTTTTCCAGTGTTCTGCCACGGCTCGTTGCACGGCCATTCCGCCGCCCAAGGTGCAGCGCAAGTGGCTGAAATCGACCGTTTCGAACCCGGGCGTATGCAGCAGTGCATTGAACAGCGTGTTGACGCCCGAGATGTAGGTGAACTTGTGCTGTTTTAATTCTTTGACAAAAGCGGGGAAATCGCGCGGATTCGTGATCAGCACGTTGGTCCAGCCAAGTCGCAGGAACAGAATGCAGTTCGCTGTCAGGGCAAAGATGTGATACAGCGGTAGCGCCGTGATGGCGGTGTGATGCTCACCCGGGGGCAAGGTGTCGGCGATCCAGGCGGAGGATTGCAACACGTTGGCGACCATGTTGCCGTGACTGAGCATGGCGCCTTTCGAGACTCCCGTAGTGCCACCCGTATATTGCAGGAAGGCGAGATCCGCGTGAGTCAAGGACACCGGGTTGTATGGCAGGGCACCGCCTTCGGCGAGCACGTCGCTAAATCGCAGAGCACCAGGCAGCGACCAAGGTGGAACCGCTTTGCGGATCCGGCGGACGACGAAGTCGACGATCGACCCTTTGGGAAAGCCGAGTAGTTCACCGACGCTGGTGACGACCACTTGGCGCACTTTGGTGTGCTGGATGACTTCCTGCAGCACGTGCGCGAAGTTCTCGAGAATCACGATCACTTCCGCGCCGGAATCCTTCAGTTGGTGCTCGAGTTCGCGAGCCGTGTAGAGCGGGTTCGTGTTGACCACGGTGCCGCCCGCGCGCAGTACGCCAAACAAGGCGATCGGATACTGCAGTACGTTCGGCATCATGATCGCGACGCGATCACCGCGCTGCAGCTTTGCCTTGTGCTGCAGCCAGCCAGCAAATGCTTTCGATTTGGCGTCGAGTTCGCCGTAGCTCAGTTGGCGACCCATCTGCACATAGGCCGTACGTTCAGCGAATTTGCTGAAACTTTCGTCGGCCATTTGCGCGATCGACGCATAGCGAGTGGAATCGATTTCGGCCGGAACGCCGGGCGGGTAAGACTGCAACCAGGGTTTTGACATGACGGAACTCTAGCCGGAGCTCACTTCCGATGGCAATTGCTGGTGATTCAGCGTCGTAACAACGGCGTCAGGCGTGGCCACAGCGTCTCGAGCATGATCGGCTGGGCTTTAGCGGTCGGATGGATTCCATCCTCCTGCATCATGCCGTCGGCCAACGCGATCTTGTCCAAAAAGAAAGGTTCGAAAGCCAGTTTGTTCCGACGAGCGAGCGCCGCGTACAGATTTTCGAACTCGTTCGCGTAACGAGGGCCGTAATTGGGCGGAATCTTCATGCCGAGAAGCAGCACCTTGGCGCCAGCACCGAGCGACAGATCGATCATTTTTTGAAGATTGGCGCGCGACGTGTCGAGGGGCAGGCCGCGCAGTCCGTCGTTGCCGCCCAGTTCGATGACGACAATGGCGGGTTGGTGCAAAGATAGCGCGCGCGGGAGCCTCGCAAGGCCCCCGGTCGTCGTTTCGCCGGTGACGCTGGCATTGACGACGCGGTACCCGTAACCTTGCGCCTTCAGTCGGGTTTGCAGCAGGCTCACCCAGCCCTCGTTAGCTGCAAGACCGTAACCGGCGCTGATGCTGTCGCCCAGCACGAGAATTTTCGGTGCTGCAGTCGGCTTGGGCGCCGCGATGCCGAGCATCGGCAGCGCGAACATCAGCAGAGCAGCAACGAAGGATCGTTTCGTGAACAAAGATATCGTCCTCGAGGCACAGGGATTGTGCAAACAGGTTAGCAGTCCAGAAGGGACGCTGACTATCGTTCAGGATGTTTCACTGCAGGTTCGCGCTGGCGAATCGGTGGCGATTGTCGGCGCCTCGGGTGCCGGCAAATCGACCTTGCTCGCACTGCTGGCGGGTCTCGATTTGCCGACTCGCGGCCGTGTGCTGCTCGATGGTGAAGATCTCTCGGCGCTTGATGAAGACGGGCGTGCTCGTTTGCGAGCCGAGCGGGTCGGCTTCGTGTTTCAGTCTTTTCACTTGATTCCGGCGCTGACGGCGCTCGAGAACGTGATGCTGCCGCTGGAGCTTGCCGGTCGATCCGATGCACGCCAGGCTGCTACCGAGGCTCTCGACCACGTCGGTCTACGGGCCCGAATCGGACACTATCCGCGCCAGTTGTCGGGGGGCGAGCAGCAGCGTGTCGCGATTGCCCGAGCTTTCGTGATGCGACCGGCCGTGCTTTTCGCCGATGAGCCGACCGGTAACCTCGATACCACCACGGGTGCCAAGATCGCCGATCTGTTGTTTGCCTTGAATGCCGATTCCGGTACCACGCTCGTACTCGTCACCCATGATCGAACTCTGGCTGCGCGCTGCGGGCGCAGTCTGATCATGGAGGCGGGGCTGCTGACTTCGGGTTGAAGTTATGTCACGCGCCTCTTTGCTAGGTTTGAGATTGCTCGCGCGCGAATGGCGCTCGGGTGAGCTTGCGGTGTTGTTGTTGGCATTGACGGTCGCCGTCGGTGCGCTGACCGGGGTGGGATTCCTGGTCAATCGCATCGGTCAGTCGGTCGCTTTGCAAGCCAATGAAGTGCTCGCTGCAGACTTGCGGCTCGAGTCTTCGCGACCTTTGCCGGCCACTTATCTCGACGAAGCGAATAGTCGCGGCCTCAAAACAGCGAACGCGATCTCGGTACTGAGCGTCGTGTTTCGCGACAATCTGAATCAGCTCGCGAATCTGCGCGCCGTCAGCGACGCATATCCCTTGCGGGGGACGGTGGGCGTTGCAACTGAGCCTTTCGGCACGCCAACTGCCGTCAATTCGGGACCACCGCGCGGTGAGGTTTGGCCCGACTCCAAACTGCTAGCGGCTCTCGATGCCAAGCTGGGCGATACGGTGTCGGTTGGTGCTACGACCTTCCTTATCTCCAAAGTATTGATCACGCGACCCGATCAGGGCGGTGGTTTCGGCGAGCTCGCGCCGAGCTTGCTGATGCATGCCGATGATCTGCCGGCCACACGCTTGTTGCAGCCAGGTTCTCGAGCAACTTACGCGGCTTTGTTCGCTGGTGAGCGTGAGCAGGTCGCTGCCTTCAAGCCGTGGCTCGCTGAGCGCAAGCAACGTGGAGAGCGATTGCGCGATGTCAGCGAAGCAAGTCCGCAAATTCAGAACGCCATCGATCGCGCAGGGCGATTCCTCAGTCTTGCCAGTCTCGTTGCCGTTCTGCTGTGTGCCATTGCCGTCGGTATGTCGGCGCGCCGCTATGTACAGCGACATCTTGATTCAGTCGCGCTGCTGAAAACTTTAGGTGCAACACGAGCCTTCACGTTGACTGTGAGTCTCGTGCAATTGCTCGTGATTGCGCTGGCGGCTGCCATCGTCGGCTCGGCGATCGGCTACCTCGCCCAAGAGTGGTTGCTGCGCGCCCTTCAGGGCTTACTGCGAGCCGATTTGCCTCCGCCAGATTGGCTGCCCTTCGGTTTAGGTCTGGCTACGGCAGTTGCGCTTTTGGCTGGTTTCGCCTTGCCGCCGCTACTGCAGCTGTCGACCGTACCGGCGATACGCGTCTTGCGTCGCGACATTGCTCCACCCAAGCCTGCCGTCTGGCTGGCCTTTGGTCCGGCGATTGCCGCGATCGTATTTTTGATCTATTGGGTTGTGCGTGACTGGGTGTTCTTCTTCGGATTCGTCATCGGTTTGACCGTGTTCACGGCGGTGCTCGCGCTCGCCGGTTGGCTGTTGGTCAAAGGAGCCGGCAGTTTGCGTGGAACGGTGGGTGTGTCCTGGCGCTATGGCATCGCTAACCTGGGCCGCCGCCGCACCGAGAGTATCGTGCAGATCGTCGCCTTCGGGCTTGGCATCATGGTGTTGTTGGTGCTGGCCGTGGTGCGTAACGACCTGTTGACGGACTGGCGCCGCAGTTTGCCGGCGGATTTACCGAACTTCTTCTTCATCAACATACCGCCGACGGAACGCGAAGATTTCTTTGCCTTCCTCAAGGAGAGGGGCGCGACAACTTCACGTGAACTGCCGATGATCCGTGCTCGTTTGACCGAACTCAACGGCAAGCCGGTCGAGACCATCGAGTTCGCCGATCCGCGCGGTGAGGGTTATGCGCGTCGCGACCAGAACATCACTTGGCAAGCAGCACTGGGTGACGACAATCAGGTCGTGGCCGGTCGCTGGTGGAGCGAGGTGGATCATGGTCGCGCGCTGGTATCGATATCGGACGAATACCAACAGGGTCTCGGGCTCTCCGTTGGCGATCGTATGACTTTCGATATCGCCGGCGAGGTGATTGAAGCCGAGGTGGCGAGTGTCCGCAAGATCAAATGGGACAGCTTCCAGCCGAATTTCTTTGTGGTATTCCCGCCGGGACTGCTCGATGAACTGGCAGGAACTTGGATGACGAGTGCGTACTTCAAGCCCGGTGACGGCCGCGTCATTTCGGAACTCGTACGACGATTCCCGAGCGTGTCGGTCTTCGATCTCGACGATCTGCTCGACCAGGTTCGCGGCGTTATCGACAAAGCCGTACTCGCAGTGCAGAGCGTGTTTTTATTCACGTTGTTTGCAGGGCTCACCGTATTGTTGGCTGCCGTGCAGGCAACGCGCGACGAACGTCGGTACGAGAGCGCGATGCTGCGCACGCTAGGAGCTAGCCGCAGTGTCGTACTACGCGGGCTGCTAGCTGAGTTTTCGGCGTTGGGATTACTCGCGGGTTTGTTGGCAGCGACAGGCGCCTCTATCGCCGGGTTTTTCCTTGCGCAACAGGTGCTGCAGGTGTCCTATGAATTCAGCCCCGAAGTTTGGCTGATCGGCACCCTGGGTGGCGCTGGACTCGTGGCCGTAGCCGGCTGGCTTGCCACGCGGAATGTATTACGTCAGCCGCCAGCGACGTCTTTGCGATAGAGGCGCGTCAGCGTTCGATCATGCTCAGTGCGCGTTCGGTGTAGCGAGGCCCCGCTGCGGTGCCGAGTGCGTCGAGTTCACTTAGTTCGGCTGCGGACAAAGTGAGTGTCGTGGCGCCGACGTTTTCTTCGAGATAGCGCCGTCGTTTCGTTCCCGGGATGGGCACGACGTCGTTTCCCTTGGCTAGTAGCCATGCCAAGGCGATTTGCGCCGGAGTCGCGTCGCGCACCGCAGCCATTCGATTCACGGCAGCCAGTAAACGCAGGTTGCGTTGATAGTTTTCACCCTGCAGGCGGGGGTCGTGCTTGCGATAGTCCGATTCGGGCAATGTTGCGGGATCGGGTAACGTGCCGCCGAGAAAGCCGCGCCCAAGGGGACTATAAGGCACGAGGCCGATACCGAGCTCACGACAGGTCGCCACGATACTCGCTGAGCCATCAGCGCCCGTCTCTTCGAGATTCCGCTCCCACAGCGACCATTCACTCTGAATCGCACTGATTGGATGCACCGCATGAGCACGTCGGATCGTGTCGGCACTCATCTCCGACAAACCGAGATAGCGAACCTTGCCTGCCTTGACCTGCTCGGCCATTACGCCGACGGTCTCTTCGATCGGCACGCTGCGATCGCGTCGGTGCTGATACCAAAGATCGATGTGGTCGGTACCGAGTCGTTGCAGGCAGCCCTCCAGTGCGCGACGCACATTGGCTGGGCTGCCATCAACACCCGCCATTTTTCCATCCGGTGTGATCGAAAAGCCGAACTTGGTCGCGATCACAACGTCATGACGTCGTTTGCCGAGTGCGCGGGCGAGTAGCTCTTCGTTGACATAGGGGCCGTAGACTTCGGCGGTATCAAAGAAATCGATACCGAGGTCGAGCGCGTGATGAATCGTGGCAATGCCCTCCGCCTCATCCGGCGCACCGTACATCAAAGGCATGCCGGCGACACCCGACATACCCATAGTGCCAAGCCCGAGAGCAGAGACCGACAGACCTTGTGTGCCGAGCGCGCGCTTTTGCATGAGACTCAAACTCCGCCGAGGAAGTCCTGTTTACCGAGCGAGACCCCAGCCTGTCGAAGCAGGGCGTAGGTCGTCGTCATGTGGAAGTAGAAGTTCGGCAGTACCCAGCGTTGGATGAACGGCAAACCGTCCATTTCGAGCGTACGTGTACGCAGCGGCACCACGATATGCCGTGTCTCGGCCCCTTCAAGTTGCGTGGGCGTGATGCTTTGCAGCCACGTCACGGTGGCGCGAACACGAGCCTGCAGCTCGGCGAGGGTTTTTTCCTCATCTGGCATCTTCGGCGGCTCGACACCCGCGAGACGCGCAACGCTGTTCTTGGCGAAGTCGCTGGTCAACTGCACTTGGCGACGTAGGGCGAACATATCTGGCGTGAGTCGCCAGCCCTCCAGCACTCCCTCATCGAGCTTGCGTTCGGCGGCATGGGCGGCTGCCTTACCCAGAATTTTCTCGAGGTTCTCGAGCATCGGCACGAAGGCCGCGACGGTCATCGAATGAACGCTTAACGACATGATCAGTGTCCTCCGGAGGTCTTGTCGGTTTGATTTGCTTTACCGCGATGCTCGTCGATCCAGCGCTTGGTGACCGTCCAGGTGGTCTCGTTCGGGCGGGGATCGCCGAGGGGCGGTGGCGAAAGATAGTCGGGATATCGAGTTTCGAGCACCTTCAGGAGCTTCGGTGAAATCTGGCTACGATCGAAGGTGGAGAAGCCGGTGGCGTTGAAGATCATGACTCCGGGACGATCGCGCATTTTCATCCACGGGAGCCAACCCGAGATTCGTTGCCAGGAAATCTTAGATTCGGATATTCGGATCTTGCGAGTGTCGAGGAAGTCGGCTGCCTTGTAGTACGTGTTGAAGATTTCCATCGCGTGGTAGGTACCACCGATGTATTCCTGATAGCCGCCGGCTAGCGGGTTCTCGTAAAAAAGCGGCACCTCACGTGAGGCGACCAGAGTATCGCCGTAGTGCCGGAGGGTGACCTCTAAAGGCTCACCATTGACCGTCTTCTCGAAAGTGGGTTGGCGCATGTTCACCGGGTCGTTGGCAGCGTGGATGACCTCCACCGTCTCGCCGGTCCATGGGTTCTTCCAAGTATCGATGATGTCGCCGGTGGTCGGGTCGAGGTAGGCCATGATCTCGCGCGAGATACTTCTAAAGCCCGCACCGCGCACGGGGTCGATATGCCGTTCGCACTGGCGGGTATTGATACCGATGACCGCGAACAATTGGCGATCTTTCTCGCCGGGAGCCCGGCTGTAGAGGTAGCCCTCCCACATGCCATAGCGCGTGACCCCAGACTCGGTCGTTCCACAGGTGAGCTTGGCGCTCCATTGCAGTGCTTCGCTGCCTTTGCGGATCGTGGGTGCCGAGAGGAAATCATCGGCTGCCGAGGCGGACGGCATGGTAACGAGAGAGACACTGGCGAGCGCCGCCAGTAGCACCCCGTAGCGCCGGCCATGGGTTCGAATCCAGTGAGTCATCTTCGTCCCTCCCGTGTTCTGCGATTTCTATTTTGATTCTGATTTGCAACAATAGCGCGAATAGTCGCCATTAGAGTATCGCCAGTGTCTCAAATATGGTCTCCCGCCCATATGGCTACCTTCGCCAAGGTCGTCGATCTGAACGGTTTCTCAGCGGCTGCTCGGGCGTTCAAAGTGCCCAAAGCCGCCATCAGTCGGGCCGTGGCCGAGCTTGAGCGCGAGCTTGGTCTCACGTTGCTGACCCGCACCACGCGCCGACTCGCCCTCGCCCCGGCTGGCGAACAATTGCTTCCCGCCTGTCGCGCCATTCTGGAGGCGGCCGAGCGTGTCCGCCAACAGTCTGCAAACCTGACCGTGCAGCGGCAGGGGCCGCTGCGGGTGTTGGCCGACACGACGTATGGCCGGGTGCTGCTTGCGCCTCTGGTGCCGAGATTCCTGGAGCGCTTCCCGCAGATCCCGCTCGAGGTGGATTTGGGCGAAGTCGGTGATACCCCGATAGCGGACTACGACGTCGTCATTCGCGCCGGAGCGGTCGCGGCCGACCCCGCCGCGGAGGACTCGCCGGTGGCCCGGGTACTCGGCGCACCGCCGGCGATCCTGTGTGCGACCCCAGCCTACCTGCAGAAGGGCGGTGTTCCCGCGACCCCAGAGGAGCTCGACCGGCACGAACTACTGACGCCCGATTCGACTCAGGGCCCTTTGTTCGTGATTCGTCTCGCGCACGGTAACCGACGAGCCGAGATCACCGTGCGACCGAAACTCGCGGTCAACGATCCCGCCTTGTTGCACGCGTCGGTGGCAGCAGGTCTCGGCATCGGGGTGTTGCCGGAGTTCCTGTGTCGGCAGGGGCTCGCCACCCAGAAGCTTAAACGCGTGTTGCCTGACTGGGTGCTTCCCGAGCAGGCGCCGTTGTGCGCGATCTACCCCGGCCGACTCGCCGAGGACGAACGCGTGAAGTCGTTGGTCGAGTTCCTTGCGGCCAACATCGTCCCCGCCCTAGCGGGTTAGAATGAGTTCAATCCCTGTCGAAAGCTGAAAGGATCGCCCGATGTACCGTGCGCCACTGAAGGATCTGCGTTTCAACATGCATGAGCTGATCGGTGAATCGGCGCTGCAGGCTTGCCCTGCGTACGCCGAATTTTCACTCGATCTGGCCGATGCAGTCCTTGAGGAAGCGGGCAAATTCGCCGAGACGGTGCTCGATCCGCTCTACAAATCAGGCGATCGCGACGGTGCCCGCTGGACGCCGGATGGCGTCATCGGCGCACCCGGCTTCAAAGCGGCTTACCAGCAGTTCGTCGACGGGGGCTGGGCGAGTTTGCGTGCTTCGCCCGAACACGGCGGTCAGGGCGTTCCCTATGTGATCGGCACGGCGGTCGAAGAGCTTTGGGCGGCATCGAATCTGTCGTTCAAGTTGTGCCCGATGCTGACCCAAGGGGCCGTCGAGGCAATCGAACAATACGGTACGGACGAACAGAAGCATCTGTATCTCGCCAAGATGGTGAGCGGCGAATGGACCGGCACGATGAACCTCACCGAACCGCAGGCAGGCTCGGATCTGGCTGCGATCCGCACCCGTGCGCAACCTGAGGGTGCTCACTACCGTCTCTTTGGCCAAAAGATTTTCATCACTTACGGTGATCACGACTTCACGCCCAACACGATCCACCTTGTGTTGGCCCGCATCGACGGAGCACCGGCGGGCGTCAAGGGCATTTCGATGTTCATCGTGCCGAAGCTTTTGGTGAATGCTGACGGGTCTCTCGGCGAGCGCAATGATGTGCAGAGCATTTCGATCGAACACAAGCTCGGCATCCATGCGAGTCCGACCTGCGTGATGGCCTATGGCCAGAAGCAGGGCGCGATCGGTTACCTCGTCGGCGAGGCGAATCGCGG
>Ga0102830_1000659_pt1 | contig 14243 bp, 10 predicted proteins | sample ColrivemetaGS703_FD_84511 | JGI IMG/M metagenome (GOLD analysis project Ga0102830, IMG submission 84511) | Estuarine microbial communities from the Columbia River estuary - Freshwater metaG S.703 | ecosystem: Environmental > Aquatic > Marine > Intertidal zone > Estuary | place: USA: Columbia...
AAACTAATTTTAAAAAATAAATAATAGATAGCAGTAATTAATTGATAAGTGAAAGCTATTTCCCTAATATGCCATATTTTATTGATAAAATTAAATTAAAATTTAATTTTTATTGAAGAATTCATAAAATTAAAAAGCAGACTTGTAAGCCGAATTCTGTATCCTAAAACAAGTTTAAGATTCTTATCATTTATCTAGTTCTAAAATTACTCTTAGAATCTATCTGCCTACCCTTTAGAATCGAGCGAGTAGCCCTCAAGCTCTAATATACATGGCATTGCACCTCATAGAGTTTACCTGGTTTCACTACAGCCGAACTGTACTTGCTTTCTGTTGCACTTGTCCTCAGTTTGCACTGGACGGATGTTATCCGCTATGATTACTCTTTGGTGTCCGGACTTTCCTCCTTGAATTGAATTCATGGCGATAAGATAAGTCTGCTTTTCGCTTGTAAAAGTAACGATAAAATTCATAAAAAAACCACTCAAATTAAAAACTCAAGTGGTAAAATTTATTAAAAAAATATATTTATATCTCGATAACTATATCAACATATTTAATATTTTTTTGGTGAAAATATTTTAATGCTATAGTTATCATATTAAAAAAAAAAGCATTTTGTTAAGAAAACATATCCTTTACTTTTTCAAAAAATGATTTGTCTGATTTATTTGGATTAGGAATAAAGTTTTCATGTTCCATTATCGTTTCAAAGAACTTACGTTGCTCTTTGTTCAATTCTTGAGGTGTCCAAACATTAATGTGTATTAGAAAATCTCCTGTACCATAACGTTCGATACTTGGCAATCCTTTTCCTTTTAGTCTTAAAATTTTACCAGATTGTGTTCCAGCATCAATCTTGATTTTAACTTTTCCTGAAACTGTTTCAACTTCTTTAGCTGTTCCTAAAACGGCTTCTGGATAGCTAATGTATAAATCGTAATGAATATTAGTGCCTTCTCTTTTTAAATTTTCATGTTCAACTTCTTCAATTACCACCAATAAATCTCCAGGAATTGAGTTTTTGCCAGGAGCTTCATTTCCTTTTCCTCCGACTTTTAGTTGAACACCTTCTGTTACACCTGCAGGAATATTTATTGAAACGGTTTCTTCTTTAAAAACCAATCCTTGAGCATCTGCTTCTTCTGGTCTATTACTCAAGGTTTCTCCTGCTCCACCACAACTTCCACAAGTGGTTGCTGTTTGCATTCGTCCCAAAATAGTATTGGTAACACGCATTTGCTGTCCTGAACCATTACAAGTTAAACAGGTTGAATATTTTACGCCATCAGCTTGAACTTTTCTACGAACTTTTACTTTTTTTTCAACACCTTTTGCGATTTCATCTAGTGTAAGTTTTACACGAATTCGCATATTGCTCCCTTTTACGCGAGCTTGTTGTCTTTGGCCTCCACCAAAACCACCACCAAAAATATCTCCAAACTGACTGAAAATATCATCCATATTCATTCCTCCTCCAAAGCCCCCTCCACCCTGTGCGCCTTCAAAGGCTGCATGACCATATTGATCATAACGAGCTTTTTTGTTTTCGTCACTCAAAATTTCGTAAGCCTCTGCTGCTTTTTTAAAATTTTCTTCAGCAGTTTTATCATTTGGATTTTTATCAGGATGATATTTAATTGCCATCTTTCTATAGGCTTTTTTAATATCGACCTGACTTGCAGATCTTGAAATACCTAATACTTCGTAATAATCTTGTTTTGCCATATTGTTATATGTTTTCAGTTTTCAGTAGTAGTCAGTAGTAATTATATTTACTAAAAACTAAGACTGAAAGTTACATCAATTTATTGTCCAATAACTACCTTTGGGTATCGTATTATTTTATCTCCTAATTTGTATCCTTTTTCTAAACAATCAATCACTTTTCCTTTTAAATCTTCAGTTGGTGCTGGAATTTGAGTGATTGCTTCATGCAATTCTGCATCAAAAATGTCTCCAGCATTTACATCAATTTTGGTTAATCCTTTTTGCTCTAATGTGTTGTAGAATTTTTGGTGAATTAAGGAAACTCCTTTGCGAAGTTCTTCTGTTTCTGGAGATTCTTCAATATGATTTAAAGCACGTTCAAAGTCATCTACAATTGGCAGTAAAGATGTCATTAATTCCTGACCTGCGGTTTTAAAAAGCTCAATTCTTTCTTTTGAGGTTCTTTTTTTATAGTTTTCGAATTCAGCAAAAAGACGTAAAAACTTGTCTTTTTCTGCTTGGATTAGCTCCTCAGCAGTAGGTTCTTCTTTTTTAGTTTCTTCTGCAACCTCTTGATTATCTTCGATTTGAACATTTTCTTGTTCGTTAATTTGCGCTTCTTCTTGCATCTTATCTTTTTTACTCATCTTTAAAAAATCTTTTAAACTTTTCACTTTATTTCAAAAACATTGCCAATAAAAAAATAGTGTCATTATGACACTATTTTATAGGCTGCTTTGGTTAAAATTAATCTTCAATTCGTTCAATTATTGCTCCGATAGATTTTAATCGAGCTTCTATATTCTCATAACCTCTATCAATTTGCTCGATATTGTTAATGATACTTGTTCCTTTGGCAGAAAGTGCTGCAATCAATAAAGATATTCCTGCTCTAATATCCGGAGAAGTCATTTTGGTTGCTTTTAATTGCGATTGGTGATTTAAACCAATAACTGTAGCTCTATGTGGATCACATAAAATTACTTTTGCTCCCATATCAATTAATTTATCCACGAAAAACAAGCGGCTTTCAAACATTTTTTGATGAATTAGAACGGTTCCTTTTGCTTGAGTAGCAATAACCAAAATAATACTCAATAGATCTGGAGTAAAACCAGGCCAAGGCGCATCAGCAACAGTTAATACTGAGCCATCAATATAATTTTGAATTTCATAACTTTCTTGAGCTGGAATGTAAATATCATCTTCTCTTTTTTCAAACTTAATTCCGAGTTTTCTAAATACATTAGGGATTTGACCTAGATTTTCCCAGCTAACATTCTTTATAGTTAATTCAGATTTTGTCATAACAGCTACACCAATCCAAGACCCTATTTCAATCATATCCGGCAAAACTCTGTGTACACATCCGCCTAAATTCGTAACACCCTCAATTGTTAAAAGATTAGAACCAACACCTGTAATCTGTGCGCCCATAGAATTCAACATTTTACATAATTGTTGAATATAAGGTTCACAAGCAGCGTTATAAATAGTTGTTTTTCCTTTTGCTAATACTGCAGCCATTAAAATATTGGCAGTCCCTGTTACAGAAGCTTCGTCTAAAAGCATGTCTGTACCAATTAACTCTGAAGCTTCAACTCCGTAAAAATGTTCTTCACTGTTATACCTAAAAGTAGCGCCTAAATTTATAAATCCCTCAAAATGAGTGTCTAATCTCCTGCGTCCAATTTTATCACCACCGGGTTTAGGAATAAATCCTTTTCCAAAACGAGCCAATAAAGGCCCGACAATCATGATGGATCCTCTTAAAGAGCTACCATCTCTCCTAAAATCAGATGATTCTAAATAGGGCAAATTAATTTCATCTGCTTGAAAAGAAAATGAATTTTTCCCTAGTTTTTCAATTTTAACTCCTAATTCTGCTAAAATAAAAATCAATTTATTCACATCAATAATGTCAGGAACATTATGAATAACAACTTTTTCTGGAGTTAATAAAACTGCACAAAGAATTTGTAAAACTTCATTTTTTGCGCCTTGTGGTGTAATAGTTCCACTTAATTTATGTCCGCCTTCAATTTTAAAAGATGCCATATTTTATCTTTTTCGGTTTTTGGTAAATGGTTGTTTTTTAAGGTTTTTTGTAGGGTTTTGGCCTTGAGTATTTCTTTTTTTCATCAATTCTTTGACTTCTGATAATTCTTCTTTTGAATCACGTAAATCAAATTTTCCACCAGATAAATCAAACAAATGATTGAAAATAATAGCATCATCAACAGTGTCTTTATTCCAATTCAAATAACATTTTTTCATGTGATTTGCAATAGTAAATATCAATGCTTCTTTCAATTCTCCTTCTTCCCAACTCAAAGCAACATCAATCATGGTTTGCATATTTGTACCGTAATAACGGTATTTTGAAGCTGATTTTGGATATGCTAATGGTTCAGGTTTTTCTTGTAATTCCTCTTTTGATGGCGTTTGATATGGAGAATCTGCATCCAACATAAAATCAGACATGATAAACAATTGATCCCATAATTTGTGTTTGAAATCAGGAACATCGCGCAAATGAGGTTGCAAGTTTCCCATCACATCCACAATGGCTCTAGCCATAACGTTTCTCTCTTCTTTTGATTCTAATGTCATGCAATGATCAATCAATTTTTGAACATGTCTTCCATATTCCGGAATTATCATAATGGGTCTTTCTGAGTTGTATTCTAAATCAAATGTCATGTATCAATATTTTTGTGAAGTTTCCTTGAAAATATTCAAGTTTGTACTCTTGTTTTTTGAAGTTATTAAAGGTCGCAAATTAGGTAATAATTCTCATTTATTTTGTTGCGAATTAAAAATATTTTAAGGATGCTACCCAATCACTTTTAATTTGGCAAATTGTAATAATAACTTCTTTTTTCCAACGGTACCAAACTGAATTTCAGCTTTTTTATTTGCCCCATTTCCTTCTAAAGAGAGTACTTCTCCTTTTCCAAAACGATTGTGTTCAACAATGTTTCCAACAAGAACTTCGCTGTCAAATAAATTAGTGTTTGATGAGTTTTCAGGAATCTTTTTAAAATTTTTAGTGAAATTTACTTCTTTATTTTCAACAATATTTCGTTCTATCTTTTTTCGGACTAATGGTTTTTGAAAACGGATTCCTTTAGGTGCATCATCGAACAAATTGGCATCAATAAATTTGTTCATAGATTGTTCTGGCGCTTTTGGAGTCATATAATAGAGATACTTTTCATCAATTTCTTCCAAAAATCTACTGGGTTCTGCATCTACTAATTTTCCCCATCTGTATCGCGTTTGTGCATAACTCAAATATGCCACTTTTTCAGCTCTGGTAAGTGCTACATAAAATAATCTTCGTTCTTCTTCTAATTCAATGCGAGTATTCATACTCATGGCAGATGGAAATAAATTTTCTTCCAAACCAACAATATAAACGTATTCAAATTCCAATCCTTTTGATTGATGAATGCTCATCAATGCTACTTTGGGTGCATCATTTTCTTTATCGGAATCAAAATCTGTTGCCAAAGCAACATCCTCTAAAAATGTTGTCAATGAATCATTTTCTCCTTGTTCTATTTTATCAGTTATAAAATCTTTGATTCCATTTAGCAATTCCTGAATATTTTCAACTCTACTAATAGCCTCTGGGGTTCCTTCTTTTTCTAGTTCAGGAATTAATCTGGTTTGTTTCACCACCAATTCGGCCACTTCAAAAGCATTTTTTGTTTGCGATTCTATTTGAAAACGCTGAATCATATTCGAAAAATCTTGCAGCTTGCTTTTGGTTGGTGCATTGAGTTGAATATCAATTTTATAGATGTTTTGAATAATTTCAAAAATTGATTTTTTATAGAAATTTGCAGCAATCGTCAGTTTATCAATTGTAGTTGCTCCAATGCCACGAATTGGATAATTGATAACTCTCACTAAAGCCTCTTCATCATTTGGATTCATTAATAATCGTAAGTATGATAATACATCCTTGATCTCTTTTCTTTGATAAAAAGATGTTCCTCCATAAATTTTATAGTCGATATTTTTCTTGCGTAATGCATCTTCAATAGCTCTTGATTGCGAATTTGTTCGGTATAACACACAAAAAACATCGGGTTTTAATTGATGATTCATCATGTTTCCCCAAATAGATTGTGCCACAAAACGACCTTCTTCTCCGTCAGAAATGGAGCGCATTACATATATGGAATCTCCAGTATCATTACTTGTCCAAACGTCTTTGTCTAATTTTGTTTTATTTTGCGCGATGACTGAATTTGCAGCGTTCACAATGTTCTTTGTAGAACGATAATTTTGCTCTAATTTGAAAGTTTTTACCTCTGGATAATCTTTCTGAAAATTTAATATATTTTGAATATTGGCTCCTCTAAAACTGTAAATACTTTGCGAATCATCACCCACTACACAAATATTTTGAAAACGATCTGCCAAAGCTCTGATAATAATATATTGAGAATGATTGGTATCTTGATACTCATCAACCATGATATAGCGAAAACGATCTTGGTATTTTGCCAAAACATCTGGAAAACGAGCCAATAATTCATTCGTTCTAAGCAACAAATCATCAAAATCCATAGCTCCAGATTTGAAACATCTGTTCACATACTCTCTATAAATTTCACCAACTTTAGGTCTGCTTGCTAATAAATCTGCTTCTTGCAATTCTGGATTGTTAAAATATGCTCTAACTGTAATTAAATTATTTTTGAAAGATGATATTCTGCTGAACACTTGTTTGGGTTTGTACTGTTCTTTGTCCAAATCCATTTCTTTGATAATGGCACTAATTAATCGAACAGAATCTTGGGTGTCGTAAATGGTAAAATTCGTAGGAAATCCTAATTTATCAGCTTCAGATCTCAAAATCCGTGCAAAAACCGCATGAAAAGTTCCCATCCAAAGGTTTTTTGCTTCGCTAACACCTACCACTTTAGCAATTCGCTCTTTCATTTCTTTGGCGGCTTTATTGGTAAAAGTTAGCGAGAGTATATTGAAAGCATCTACACCTTGCTGCATCAAATGCGCAATTCTGTAGGTTAATACTCTTGTTTTTCCTGAGCCAGCACCAGCAATAATAATCATAGGACCGTCTTTTTGAAGTACGGCTCTTTTTTGAGCTTCGTTTAAGGAATCTAAATAGGAATTTTGCATCAGTTTTTTACAAATTAAAAGTTTACAAGTTATGAAATCTATTGTTTTTACATTATGGATTGGTCTTTTTTTATTCACATTTTTTTCACTAAAAAAAGTACCTTTGTTATTATTATATTTTAACTATGGATGACCAATTATTAGCAAGTATCAGCTACATTTTGCCTGCTGCTGTGACAGGATATATAGCCTATTATATGTTTAAAAGTTATTTATTTCAGCAAAATTCGGATAAAAAAATGCAACTCTTAAGTGAAAGAAAGAAAGATTCTTTGCCTTTAAAATTGCAAGCCTATGAGCGAATGTTGCTATTTTGTGAACGCTTACATCCTTGTAAATTAGTGATGAGAATTCAACCCATTTCAGAAAAAAGCACGAATTATGTCACATTGTTAATACTTTCAATTGAACAAGAATTTGAACATAATTTAGTGCAGCAATTATACATTTCTGAAGAAGCCTGGAATGGCATTTTAAAAGCTAAAAATATCATTGAAAACAAATTACAACAAATTGCAAAAACTACAAATTCATCAATTCAATTTCAACAATTGATACTCGATGAATTTAACAACAACTCCTCGCCTTCGGAGATTGCTATTGCTATTTTAAAAAATGAAGTTTCAAAACTAATTTCTTAATTTTTAAACAAAAATTCACAATTTTAGGAGTAAGACAAACTCGTAAATCATTCAAATAATCAATAAAAAATATTACTAATCAATTACTTATAAATTTATTTTCAATCCTAAATTATAATTTCTACCTCTCGTTGTAAAACCAGCAATTTCCTGAAAATTTTCATTAAAAATATTAGTAATATTTCCAAAAAACATCATTTTTCCATTCAATAATTGATGATTTATAAAAATGTCAACCAAATTATAAGAAGGCAAAACTACATTCCCAAAATCTTTGGTTTCATCTACAAAACGATAACTAATAGCTGTAAATGTTTCAGGAAAAAGTTGGTAATCAACCTTCATGAAAAAAGTGTTTTTTGGGATTTTTAGCAACAAATTTTCAGCTCTATTAATGTGTGTAAAATTTGCCAATACATTTGTGTTTTTAAAAGGTTTGTAAGCAATTTCTGATTCAATTCCTCTTGCAAAAAAAGTTCCAATATCATTTATTGTTTGAAAAGTTGTGGAATCATAGCCAATTTTATTGGTTTCTTCTCTGTAAAAAAAAGTCGAATTTACTGAGAATTTAGGAGAAAAAATCAATTCAAAACCAGTTTCAATAGTGATGTCTTCCTCAGGTAATAATTCATCAATACTTGGTAATTTTGTAAAAATTTCTGATAAAGTTGGTGTCACAAAGGCAGTGCTGTAAGAGGTAAAAACTTTGGCTTTTGAATTTTTAGTTAAGTTGAAATTGTATGCAGGATTTAGATTAAAAACCACATTTTTACCATATTCACTGTGCACATTTAAACGAGTTCCTGCGTTGAATGTAAATCCAAAATCAGAAAAATAATTGACAGAAAAATAGGGATCAAAAAAGTTTTGTTTTCCTGCACCTTTTTCAATTTGACTGAAAGAAGTTTCTTGTTTCATGTCTTGAAATTGAGAGGTAATTCCAACTAACACCGAAAACTCATTATTGAATTTATAATGATTAAACACATCAAAACCAAGCACTTCTCCATTAAAAAAATCATTAGACGGAGTTTCACGTCTGTTGATATCTGTTACAAACGTTCTGAGTTTTAAACTTCCTTTTTCATAGGTATATTCCAAATTAAAACCTCCTCTTTTTTGTATACTTGATAAATTATTATTTTTATCAGCAGGTGAACTTACAAAAGTCACAGGATCAAAATCAAACCCATCAAAATCAGTTGAAAACTCATCAATACTTGCGAAAAATCCAAATTTTAATTTTTCGTTTATAGAGTAATTCAAATTTAATAATACATTTTGTCTCGCAAAAATATCTTCGTTAAATGGATTATTTAGATCTAAGCTTTCTGCTGCTGACATGCCTCCTGAACTATTTGCATTCAAAGCCAATAAATAATTAATCTTTCCTAAAGTTCCATTAAAATTGAAGTTTGTTGTAAATTCTTCTGCAGTAAAACTATTGTTTTCACTGGAAGAATTACTTCCCATAGATGTTGAAAAAGTGCCATTAAAATTCTTTTTCGAAGCTTTTTTCAAGATAATATTGATAACTCCAGTGGCAGCTCCAGAACCATATAATGTTGATGCAGCTCCTTTTAAAACTTCAATACTTTCGATTTGTTGAATATCAATTTGGCGTAAATCAAAATCACCACCAAAAGAAGAAGGATCACTGACGTTTACACCGTCAATTAAAATAGCAACTTGACGATTTCTACCACCACGAATATAATACCCTAAATTTTGACCTTTTGTACTAAAATTTCCATTGATTTGAACACTAGGAACATCATTTAATAAATCAAGAACGGTTTTTCCAGCGCTATTTTTGATGGTTTCTTGAGTTATTTTGTAAACAATTTTACCAATATTTTTTTTATTAGTTTCAAATTTTGTTGCTGTAATTATGATTTCATCCAGCGATTCTGCTTTTTCTTTTTTCGTTTGTGAAATCGAATTTTTACTCACAAATAAACAAGCAAGTACACTAACAATTACAAATTGTTTTTTCATTTTTAATGATTTAATTAAAAAATAAATCAGGAAACTATTCTGTACAATAAAATTGAGTACGGTACATAAACTTTTATCCCGAAAGTTTTTAACTCTTGAATTAAGGCAGGTCTCCTGACTTGCGTCTTGTAACGTACCTTCCCATTTTATAAAAAAAACAGTGGTTAAAGAATTCGTTACAAGCTTTTTAGCTTACAGTTGCGGGAACAGTTCTGGATTTAAACCAGATTCCCTTTTAATTCGATGCAAAACGAATTTTACATCAAAACCAAAATTCATGTCAAATATAGTTGTATTACGCTAACAATAATATTCTTTTTGAGAAAGTTTTAATACCTTCGAAAAAAAATGAAATTTCAATAATAATGGTGGCAATAAAAAAAAAAATATATTCTTGTTTGCTTCTCTTTTTTAATAATTCTATTTTCTTGTCAATTTGAAAAAATAAAATCAGACAATAAAAATGAAGAAAACACAAAAATAAATTTTGCAAAAGGTTTTCAAATTGAAGATCAAAACGAAATTCAAAAAATAATCATCAAAAGTCCGTATCAAAATTCAGAGGAAGTTTTTGAATATCTTTTATCTAGAAATAAAAATTTAAAAAAAGAGTTACGAATTCCAATTTCAAGAATTGTAGTGACCTCAACAACACATATTCCAATGATTGAATTGCTGAATGAAGAAAATAGTATCGTTGGTTTTCCGAATGTAAGTTATATTTCCTCTCAAAAAACGCGTCAAAGAGTTGAGCAAGGATTTATCAAAGAAATTGGAAAAGAGAATTTATTAAATACTGAAGTTTTACTCAATTTGCAGCCTGATTTGGTTCTTGGTTATAGTGTTTCAACTGCTGATAAATCGTTGGAAATTATAAAAAAATCAGGAATTCCTGTCATTTATAACGGAGATTGGCTGGAAGAAACGCCACTTGGAAGAGCAGAATGGATTCGTTTTTTTGGTGTTTTATATGACAAACAAAAAATGGCTGACAGTATTTTTAAAACTATTGAAACTGCTTATTTAGAAGTAAAGCAATTAGCATTAAAAACTTCTGAAAAACCAACCATACTGTCTGGTGCTGTAATGAGCAAAGATATTTGGAATTTACCTGCTGGCGAAAGTTTTGTAGCACAGTTTTTGGCTGATGCAAATTTGGATTATTTATGGAAAAATTCTAAAGGAAAAGGAAGCTTGTCATTGAGTTTTGAAAGTGTTTTTGAGCGCGCAAAAGAAGCTGATTTTTGGATTGCCCCTGGCCATTTTTCATCTAAAACAGAAATGCTTGAGCACAATAAATTGTACGCAGAATTCAAAGCTTTTAAAAAAGACAACATCTATACTTCAACTCTAAAAAAAGGAAAAACTGGAGGCGTTATTTATTATGAATTAGCCCCTACAAGACCGGATTTGGTGTTGAAAGATTTGATAAAAATCGCACATCCTGAATTGCTTCCAAACTATGAATTGACGTTTTTTGAAAAGATGAATTAATCAGTTTTTTTTTGATATTTCTTCTAATTTTTGCTGTCTTAAATATAAAAAAAGTGGAAATGTAAATGCAACTGCAATTAAAAATGTTAAAGGAATCAATATCCACCAATACTTTATTTTTAAACGCAAAGATTCTGTTGTTAAAAAAACAAAAAAAGTAAAAACAACTACTGTCAAATCAGCTCCAAAAGATTTGCCTGCAAAATTGATTTGTGCATCTTGCATAAAGCCAAAAAAACTTGCATTTTCAACACTTTGAAAGTATAGAATATTGTAATACCATGTGTATAAAATTCCTACAATTGCTATTGAAAAATACAAATACTTCAGTTTCATTTTTTAAAATAATTTGGTTTGGTTTTCATCATCAATTTTCTTTTGCTCTGCTTTCTTTTTAGCTATTGATTTTTGAAGGGCAATATTAGCTTTTACTTCAGCAGAAAGTTCTTGTTCAATTGGCAAAACAACTTTTAACTCATCAATCTCTAAAGGTAAAACATCTTCGATCACTTCCTCATCAACAACATCAACATCTTCAATAGTTTCTTCTTCAGGTTCTTCAAAAGGTAGGGGTTCCAATAAATTAACTTGTTTTATTTTTTCCGTAGTTAACTGATTTCCAAGTGCTTTAATTCCCTTTATTGCAATAAAATCTTCTAAATTTACTTTTAAATTCTCAAAATTTCTTTTTGAGAAAATCACCTCAGCAATGGGCCTGTAATCTGTTGCAACGATTTCTAATTGTGATTTTGGATGATCCGAAATAAACAATTCTTCCTTTTCAGTAGTTTCAATCAAAAAACGTTTTACGTAATACCGCTCTTTATCTCCGTCAAAATAAATTGCAGAAATCGGTTTATTAGGTTTCCATTTTTCTAAAACAATCATATCGTCTTCAAAATGCATTGCCAAATCAGGTTTTACAGCTTTAATTTTTCCATGTTGTAAAATAATTAACAACTTGTCTTCGGCATTAAACTCACCTAATAATTCGCCTCTTTCATCGACATTTAAACGTTGAACAGTATCATCAAACCAAATTTTCCGAGGCTTTAAAGTTGAAACACCTTCAGATTTAAAATCGATACTTTTAATAGCATATTTGGTCAAGGTATTTCCACGAACATCTCGTCCTTTTATAGCTAAATCTGCAAAATCAATGTCCCATTTCAGTTTTTTAATACTTCCAACAGAACGCAAATTGATAGTGACTACTTCGGCTTCTCCATTAGGATTTGCCGAAAAATAATGCACTTCAGAACCTTTATTTCCATTTGTTAAATCATACTCTTTATCACGTGTAATTCCTGTGACAGTAAAGCGTTTCATGTAACTAGGTCCTTTTGCACCATCTCTATAGATATAATTATAAACGGTCCTTTTATCTTTCTTTTTGAAAATAGCAATATGGATGATGTCCTTGCCAACAAAAGTTTTTGCATCGACTTTTGTAACCATCATTTTACCATCTTTTCTGAAAATAATGACATCATCAATATCAGAGCAATCTGTAACGAATTCATCTTTTTTCAATGAAGCTCCAATAAAACCCTCTGTTCTATTTACATATAATTTGGTATTGTTCATGGCTACTTTTGTAGCTTCAATATCATCAAATATTTTAATCTCTGTTTTACGTTCTTTTTCTTTTCCGTATTTTTCTTTCAGGTTTTTAAAATAGTCAATGGCATACTCAATCAAATTGTTTAAATGAAGCTTTACTCCTTCTATTTTTTCTTCTAAACTTTCAATAAATTGTTTGGCTTTGTCAATGTCAAATTTGGATATTTTCTTGATTTTAATTTCAGTCAAACGCTCAATATCCTCTACAGAAATTGGTCTTTTTAAATGCGCGATATGAGGTTTTAAACCCCCATCAATAGCCTTAATAACGCCTTCCCAAGTTTCCTCTTCTTCAATATCTCTATAAATTCTGTTTTCGATAAAGATTCGTTCTAAAGAGGCAAAATGCCATTGTTCTTCCAGTTCATTTAACTGAATTTCCAACTCTAATTTTAATAACTGAACTGTATTATCTGTTGAATGTTTGAGCATTTGAGTTACTCCTCCAAACAAAGGTTTGTTGTCATCAATTATGCAACATAAGGGTGAAATAGAGTTTTCGCAATTGGTAAAAGCAAATAGCGCATCAATGGTTTTATCTGGCGAAACGTTTGGCGGTAAATGAATAACAATTTCTACTTCTGCAGCAGTATTGTCTTCAATTTTTTTGATTTTAATAGTTCCTTTTTCATTGGCTTTGATAATACTTTCTATCAAAGTTGTTGTTGTTGTCCCAAAAGGAATTTCGGTAATCACCAATGTTTTTTTATCAAACTGTGAAATTTTTGCACGAACACGCACTTTTCCTCCACGTTTTCCATCATTATAATGTGTAAAATCTGCAATTCCCCCTGTTAAAAAATCGGGTAAAATGGTAAAAGGCTTGCCTTTTAAATATTTGATGGAGGCATCAATAAGTTCGTTAAAATTATGAGGTAAAATTTTGGTTGATAAACCAACAGCAATACCTTCAGCACCTTGCGCTAATAATAATGGAAATTTTACAGGAAGATTTACAGGTTCTTTTTTTCGACCATCATAAGAAGATTGCCATTTGGTAGTTTTTGGATTAAAAACAACTTCCAAAGCAAATTTTGACAAACGCGCTTCAATGTATCTTGATGCAGCAGCTCTGTCACCAGTAAGAATATTTCCCCAATTTCCTTGCATATCGATGAGCAATTCTTTTTGCCCAATTTGCACCATTGCATCCGCAATAGAAGCATCTCCATGAGGATGATATTGCATGGTATGTCCAACAATATTGGCAACTTTGTTGTAACGACCATCATCCAAATCTTTCATTGAGTGCATGATTCTGCGTTGAACAGGTTTTAAACCATCCATCAAAGCAGGTACAGCTCTTTCTAAAATTACATACGAAGCATAATCCAAAAACCATTCTTTGTACATTCCTGTAACTTTGGTAATGGTTTCTTCATTTGTAGAATCTCCTTGAAAAGCAGCTGATTTTGAAGGCTCTTCATGATTACTAACTGCTTCTTGATCGTTTATATCTTCACTCATGATTTATAATTCCTCTACTATATCCAATTCAACTTTTAAATTTTCTATGATAAATTTTTGTCTGTCAGGTGTATTTTTCCCCATATAAAACTCCAACATTTGTTCGATTGACATTTCTTTATCTAACATGACAGGGTCTAAACGAATGTC
>Ga0102830_1000662_pt1 | contig 14204 bp, 11 predicted proteins | sample ColrivemetaGS703_FD_84511 | JGI IMG/M metagenome (GOLD analysis project Ga0102830, IMG submission 84511) | Estuarine microbial communities from the Columbia River estuary - Freshwater metaG S.703 | ecosystem: Environmental > Aquatic > Marine > Intertidal zone > Estuary | place: USA: Columbia...
CAATTAAGTTCTTTTCTAAAGTCTCTCTAGTAATCGAACGCTCTGGGTCATTTGGTACAACCTGACCGATTGGGAAAGGAATAGCAAAAGACTTTGCTGCTTTTGGATTAGTGTCTGGGTTATCTCTATTCAGTTGTGGATAAAGATTTTGAACTGGTTGAGAGAACTTCTGTTCGTTGAATGGTGCAACTGTTGGTGAGTTAGACGCATTCAGTAGTGTTAAGTGATAAACACCATCCTGTGTATTTGGAATATACTCGTGGATTTCTTCAGTCTTATAAACATAATAAGTATCTGCATAATGCTTACGTGTAAATCTTGGTAGATTTGTATCACGTGCTGCAGTATCAGTTGCAAAAACACCAGGATTTGTTGTTAATGCATAGGTAAAGGTTCTTGTGGTTGGAATACTTGTAACTGTGTAAGTACCATTGTATCCTGATGGAGTGATTTTTTCAATCTTAACACTTGAACCAACAGAAAGATTATGAGGAAGTTCAGTTGTAATCGTAACAACATTTGAATCCCATACTGCACCAGCAATGAAGTTAAGACTTCTTAACTCGGTAGAGTTATTAAGTGTTGCTGATGAAGCAAAGTATTTTTGGATTTCTGCAGTACCAGTTCCAATACCACTACCTGCTTGTTGAACTATGAAACCTTCAAGTGGAGGACGTGCGGTTATAGGACTATCCTTTGGAATAACATAACGAACTTTATAAATCTTATCGTTTAACTTACGGTCGTCTTGTCTTCTTAAGATAAAGGTCCTTGAGGTTGCTTCACCTAAACCAGTAGTACCAAGACCTACAACTGATGAGTAGATATTATTTTCGGTTCCAATACCAGAGACTGTAATATACCAACCACCAGCAGCACTTTCACTTTGAATCGGGTGGCCATAGTCACCACTCTTCTTATCAATAACCTTACTTACAATATGAAGTCTTCCGCCACCACTGTTAAGAGTTATTGCTTGATTATTAATCGCATTTGTCTCTGATTGTGCTAGTTTGATTTGAGTTGAAGACAGTGACCCATCAATGTCTGCAGCAATCACATAATACAGTTTATTGCTTCCCATACCATCAGGGAGACTTCCATTCTCACTGATAATCTTTACATTCTCACCAGAAATGAAACTATGTGCAGCAGTTAAATCAATAATACCAGTTCCACTTACATTGATGCTGTTAATACCAGAAACATTCGTTCCTACAGTGGCTGATTTTTTAGCACTGTTTCTTGTTGTATATTCAGTATTCGGCATAACAATCTTTGCCGAATGTGAATTAGTAACACCGTTTTGAGAAATCTGAACGTAGAGGGTATCATTCTCCTTTGCACCAATACGATATCCATCGATTACATTATTTGGAACCGCACCTGATGTTTGATACTCATAAAGATATAAACGACTTGTATCACCAACACTAATGGTCTTACTTACATCGATAGGTAAGAACTCGATAGTGGTCTCTTCAGTATCAAGGTCCTTTGGTGTGATAATATGAGTAAAGTAACCACTATTATCTCTAGTAAATGCTTCGTGTCTATAACCTTTAGAAACTAATGCTTTAGAACCAAAGTTTGAGTTTGAGTTGGTGATTGAAAAGTCTCCACCACTTTCCGCTAGGAAATGTTGGCCAAAACCAATGGAGAAGATAGAAACTAACTGCAAGAAAGCATTGTTGGTTGCTTTGATGTGATAGTTCTCATAGACTGGTTTATAGAAAGCAAGACTATCACTGGATAGATTTGCTACTTCAGTTGAATCCAAATAAACACCAGAAGCCTCATCATATTTTACGAAAGCATTCTCATCTTTCTGCAATCCGATACCCGTAAATTGGGCAACCATCATACTCTTAAATCCATCAGCCTTATCACCATCAGCAAGCAATCCACTCATACCATAAACTGAACGCAGAGTACAGTTGAAGATATAAGGAGATGCTGAAGTTACACTATCAACGATGATATTTAAAGTTGCACCTGCAGATGATGGTGCTGGATTTGTAGGAGCACTTTGTACCTTATACTGAATGGTAGTAGAAGATGGTACAGCACTAACCACATAGTTTCCATTATAACCAGCAACAGAAATACCTTCGATTCTGATTGGTGTATCGGTACTAATATCAGTAACTGCTTCAGCAAGACTTACTGTAATAGTGCTTGATGAGATTACACTATCGCCAGCGAAGATACTGCTGATTCCAATCTCTCTTCCACGAGAAGCAACGATTCTAAACTCATCAACAACTGGTTCAATATCAATAGCACTAGAAGGATAATCATTATCGATAGGTCTACCACTTGATGGACCATAAGCAAGACCTACTTTCTCATAGAACATCTCTAGGTCAGTTCTAGTGGTGCTGAAAGTTAAGAAGTCATCAGCAATACTAACATCATTTACACCATCTGCAAATTCAAATGCGTTGAGTTTATGGTGAGAGAAGTTAGGTACGAAAGTATTTTTAGTATAATCCTTATAGCAAAGACCATTTGGGTCCGCATCAAAGATTGTAAAACCATAAACGAAACAAGCACCAGTTACTCTAAAGATTGCTGATGTTTCGATTTGGTCATTAACTGGATTTGGAACATATAAAGGACGAACAGTAGCCTTTCGAAGGTCTTGTCCAACGATTGATAAACCTCTGGGAAGTATGATACCACCGTGAACTGAATTTAACTTGTATAATGCGTTGTTAGGACTTGCTAAATCAAAATTAGTGGTATTATTCCATTCACTAAAGTCTGATACAGTCTCTCCACTGCGGAGTTTAAAGGTCCCTGCACCATCAACCACGTAACCCGGACGATTATCGACGACGTGTTCTCCTGGATATAAGAGAATAGTGGTCCTATCGAATCTATCGTTATCCTTTCCACTTTGGTACGAGTACCGGACCGCTTCTGCAATACATCTCTGTAGAGTTTTGAATGGGCGAACCGGACTTGTACCTGTGTTAGTTATGCTATCAGTAGCATCCAGACTGTCCGGATTTACGTGTAAGACCGTGCCGCGTACAGATTTTAAAAATTGATCTAACCGAGAGAGACCCATCTTTTATAGCAATATAAGTTCCTTATGACTTATTTATCATCAGGAGTTCTAGGTCTTCTAGAAATTTTCCATCCCTTATGGTGAGTAGCCAATCCACGGGAAGTATTGTTCACTGAAACATAACGTAATCCATTTCTTTTAGAAAAACCTACAACATCTATTGTTTCTGTTACTACTCCATCGGGAGAAATAAAAGTATATAAGTATTTTCTTCTCTTATCTCTCATTAATTTTTTAGTTTCTTCCGTATGTTTACAACCATAAAACTTATTATTTTCTCCCACAGATAAACTACTTAAATATTTTTTTACCTCATCAGTATGAGTTTTTCTGTACATAGGATTATTTTCCCCTTTCAATTTTTCACTTCTCTTCTTTTTACTTTCTTCACTGTGTTTTCTTCCAGTTAAAGTTTTCTTATGTAAAATACTAAAATTTAATTTAGATTTTTCATATAAGTAAGAATTTAAATAAGTATTTTTTGAGTTTTCATTATTTAAACACCAAAAAGCGTATATCATTTTTTTAGTTTTCCAATGATTTAAACCATATCTCTTAATGCATATTTTTTCTAAAAGTGCATGAGCAATATAATGCTCTCTAGCAGTTAGATATACAATTATTTTATTTTTTCCAAAGATGCTAACAGGAAACGTATGATGTCCTTCTACATACAATCCCTGCTCTTTTGCTTTCTTTTTAGTGTAACCTCTTTTCTCTGCTTTTCTTATAAGGTTACAATAAGCCTTTAGGTAATTCATTTCTACTCTAGATGTCTGCATTATTATTTATATTAAAAAGGAGGGACTTTCACCCTCCCCCTGAAGTTTGCAGACATCCAGGTATTATTATTTATTAACATCCTTCCAGGATACTTCTTCCCACTTGAGTCTTTTCTCTAGTTCCTTATCAAATATCATCAGGTATCTATGCTTTCTACTTCTGGGTCTCCATTCACCTTCTAGACCCTTCGTAGGACCCCTAGAGTGTTTTATGAAAGAACCATCAGGTTGCTTAATCCAAAAGTCACTTTTTGCATCTGTAAGGTTAAAATAACGGAAATTACACGCACGATAAATGATACCTGAATGATGATTCGCATCGGCATAAGATAATATTGCTCTTACTTCTGTATCCTTACGAAACCTCCTTATACAACGACTTAAAAACCAAGAGGTAATATTATACTCTTCTTTTTGAACTTCTGGATGAATACAAAGTCTTGAGAGTTCAAAGATACCTTGCTGTTCTTCCCTTTGAAGACCAAATGCTCCTACGGCAATTTCTGGAACTGGGAGACCAGTGAAAACAGCGCCAGCAAGACTCCCGCCAATATTAAGGACATCTGTGAATGACTTGCGATAAAGTGAGTAATTGTATCCACTTTTAAAATCCTTCGATTCGTCTTTAAGATAGTGATGAGTATAAAGAAGTTCTTTGAGTTCTTCTTTACCTACTCTATCTATAAAAAACTGAGTATTTTTACTCATTCTTGTGAGGATTTCATCATATATTCTACAGTATTTGCAATATCATTCATTGCATCACGGAGGTCTGGTCGTTGACCTGATTCTTGTTTAGCGATAGGACGTGAATTTTCGACGAGGGTCCATCTCCATTGGCCCATTGATTCACACCACCATAAATTAATCCGCATTCTTATTATATTCCAGTTTAATCCAATTTATAAGAGCATTAAGTTCCATCATAAAAGCATCATTGACTTCCACATCAGGTAAATCAAAGGGTTCTTTAAGTTCTTTGCACGCTTGTACTTTCATTAGAGTATCATTACGATAATACTCTAATGCTTCGATAGCAAGTTTTCTATCTCGTTGTGAAATAAGAGACATAATTAGATACTTTGATAAACGTTAGTCAGCAGGCAACATTTCTGGATTTTCCAGTTCAACATCAAACATAAGAGGATGTGCTTCCTCTAAAATCAAATAATATGAAGACTGATATAAGTCTTCTGGTTCAAAACGTCTTTCTTTGTCTGCTAGTTCGATAAGTTCTAAATCGAATATAGATTCATCAGGTAACTCATCAAAAGTAAATGGGATTGAATTTATAAAGTACATAAGAACAATAACTGAACCTCTGTTGTACCAGACGTACCTGGTATCAATTCTATACTTCATAGAATCCGTACCTTTTTGGTTTATTTATTTTCCATAAACTGGAGGATGATACTTAACATATTCAAAGAATGTAAGACGCATTTCCTTTTCACTCATACCACAGTGCTTTGCAGCCTGCGGTAAATTCCACTTGGCGTGAAATAAGTTTTCATTTGCTTCCTTTACATTTTCTGGTGTTGTCTTAACTGGTTCCTCTTTAAGGTTCTTGTAAGAAATTTTAAAAGGATTCATTTGAAAAAGTATCGTGTGAGAATTTTTGCCGGAGTTTTTTTCGACTGTAAATGAAACTTAAAGTGGATTTGCGTATGAGAGAACATCCTCATTCACTGTAGCACGAACGAACTCTAGTACATTCATAAACTCATCTACGGTCTCACAGACCACTTCTTTCTCATCACCTTGATTGGAATAAAGGTACACTGTCCGCTTGATGGGGTCCACCACGCACCGTGAGAGGTATTCTTCTTGCATTGGGTCTTGTTTGATTACCCCTGTATAGTAGCACGGTGGAGTCCCGTCGTCAAGTCAGGAAGGACTAAGATCAACAAATTTATCAAAGTCTTCAAAAGTGCCTTCATATTCAACAACTAGTTTATCAACATCCTTTCTCTCAGCAACAACATAATAAAAACAGTCGATAGGCATTCCACCTTTTGATTGTAAATAGATTTTTTCATCATCCCATCTTTTTACAATAATATCTTGATGAGCGCCAATTGGAGTTAAGTTAACTGTGATACTATCCACGTGAACTAGATTCTTCCAATACTTAGGAAGATTAATTTCTGTAGTATTTTTAACTCTTCCTCTAAAGTAAACAGATACTTCGGGACCTTCTAAACAGTTATGTACTAATCTCCAACCTTCTTTATCTGGATGTTTAATGTTAAATGGTTTAACTCCGCAACTCTGCACGACCGCTCCAGCGGCTCTTAATGTTCCACCAAGAATAATTGTTCCGCCAGCAACTATGTCTTCTTGTACTATGAGATTTTTTCTAAAGTCCCCATCATCACCTACAGATAATTTATCAGCAATTCTTGTAACTCCAGTAATATCAACATCACCAATGAATATTGCAGCAGATCTTGATATAGTTTCATCAATGGGTCCAGGGCCAGCTCCATTTTCACTACATGCAGTTGTTTCATCTCTAGTTGTATGAGTTCCAGATCTAACTACAAGAGAGTATGGATCGGAGGGAAAAAGTCCTTTTATATTTCCCTTTTCTAATCTACCACAGGGATCTATTTCCCAGTTAGGAGAAAGTACCGTCCCATCGCAAATTTTTGGAAGGGGAGAGTCTTCATTGTTACAAGGACCAATCATCACCGATCCTTCTATGGTTTTAAATGTATTCTCATCTCCAGTAATAGTTGGTCCATCCAAATAAACGGAACCCCTGATTATTTTTTTATCAAAACCTAAACACTCTGGGTATCCAATACCAGTGGTTAACTGATGAGAAATATGAAGAGTATCAAATTGAAAAGACATAGTTTTATTTAAATGCGTTCAGTGTTTTAAATACTTCTGTTGTTGTAGATAGTGCTTTTGCTGGTAACTGTGCTGCTGCTGATGTAAAACCACCAACGAAGTTTGATGCTAGGTTCAAAGCAGTATTACTAACTATATCTATTGCCTGAGGACATGAAAGTTTAATTCCATCTTGAGATTTAACTTTAACTTTATTAGCACTAATAGCGACCTCACCTGCGGGTGCATCAATATTAATAACACCCTCCTTCTGATTGTATCCATCTGCTCTCAGATCAATATTCAATGCCTGGAGACGTATTCTACCATTAGGCACTTTAAAAACTAGGTCACCATTTTCGACCTGTATATATCCACCGATTGAACCTTCTTTTACACTATCAGCACATTTGACTTCCCATACACCGGGATTTCTTTGAAGAGTCCAACCTTTTCTTGGACCATCATTTTCCATTTGAACATAATGTAGGGAATTGAATGCTTGTAATCCAATTCCAGATAGAACATCAGATTCAAGTCCTCCTTGTCCCGAAAGATTTAATCCACCAAAATTGAGTTTGCCCCATCGGTTTCCGTATTCTAATGCTTCAAATGTTTCCTTAGGTCCGTTGCTCATTATACTTTCCTACACAGTCTATAACACTAATAATTCTTGAACCATTTGGTATGGTGATATTATTTAGGTCGATATCGTCAGCTGGAATAAATCTGAATATTGCTACTGCTTCAAAGTTAAATCCTGTTTGAGACTCTATACTAATAAAGGGAACTCTATCAAATCCAAGACCACCATTGATTACATTTACCGTAGTAACTTCACCTCTTTCATTGACTCTAAATTCTAATTGAGCACCTTTATTTCCAGTGATTCTAATCGGATCTGTTGGACTATAACCAAATCCAGGATCTTTAATGAAAACTTGATCAATAATTGCAACAACGGGAACACTTGGATTTCTGGTTAGTGAAGTTTGAGCAGGTCCTAAACCAGATCCAGTAACTCCAGTATCAGGTAGAATAGTTCCTGGAGTGATTACAGCACCAGGAATTATTTGAGGTTGTCCTGTTACTGATGTTGGATTTGTAAGTGAAGGTGTAGTAGTTGTAACTCCAATTGTAGTTTCCCCTGTGGAGAGTGGGAATGATATTGGAGGTACTGTAGCAACATTATCAGGATTACAAGGAGCAGTTATTGTTCCTGTTGCTTCAACATCAATCTTTGTGAAGATACCAAGACCTCTTAATCTTTGTAATACGCCTCCTGCTTCACCGTAAAGATCTGCTGTGGTTCCATTGGGTAGATATACTTCATCTCCAGCAACAACATTGAAAGTTGTTCCACACTGATAGACTTCGTACCCAGTACCAGCAACTTCCTTTCCGTTAATAATTTGAGTAGTTCCAGTTTTAAATAGAATCGTTTCGTTTGGTTGAGCAAAAATGAATCCAGCACCACCAGCAGTTCCATTAGGTGCTGGTAGATATTGAGCTCCAGAATCAACCGGAATCGCACCAACAAGATTCAATATCTCTTCATTAAATTCATTAAAGGTTCCTGTTGGTTCCATAATAGGTTGGAATACTGCTCCACCACCAGTTCCACAGGAATCGGTAAGTATAATTTGTGGTTCATATGTGTATCCAGATCCAAAGGCAGAAAAATCAAGTCCAAGAACTGCTCCAGTTACACCAACAACAGCATTAGCACTTGCTCCAGATCCACCACCTCCAGTAATTTTTACCTGGGGAGGACCACAGGGAACTTGTCTAGAATTACAGGGGTTAGCAGCAGCACCTGCTTCACTACCAGGAAGAGCAGTTTCTACTTCATTAATAATATTTTCAACTTTTCTACTTACTGCTTCTTCAACTTGTGCCTGAACATCTTTTGGACCATTCCAGAAACTCCATTGTGTGGTATCAGGACACTTCTTCTCATTAATATCACATTCAAAGAATCCGAGAAGGTCTAATACAAAATCTAGAACATCAAGAACTTTATCGGCAAACCCAGCACCAATGTTGATGATTTGGTTAATTGTATTAACTGCAGTATCTGTAACACTATTAATCTCTCCTATTACATTTCCAAGTAAACCACCGACGAATGAAGTAGCTGCACATAATGGAGCGGTTACATAATTGCTAATGAACTGATTGGCGAGATCTTGTACAACACCAAGTACTTTATCTTTAATTTTTTCAAAAGCACATCCTAAACCCTTAAGTGCTCCTTGAACGTCTAGGTTAAAACCAGGTCTTAAAAATGGAGGAAGTAAATTTATTACATTCTTAATTCCATTATTAATCAAATTAATAAGATATCCTTTCGCACGATCTAAAAGAGTGTTGGTAAGACTTGCAATTGCTCGTGTTACTGATTTAATAACTCCATCAATACTTGATACAAGATCTGAAGCACCTTGTTTTGCTGCGTTAATATAGAAAGATAATTTTTCTAATAGTAACTTAATATTATTGATAATATCCGCAGGTTGTTCACATCTGTCGGGTTTGTATATTGGTTCTTTTACGTTTCCATCCAGATTCTTATCTTTATGTGCCTGCGCAGCTTGTAAAGGACTTTCGTTTCCTTCTATTGGTGTTTTTTTATCATCTAAGTTTTGCCAAGGAGCTCCAACCTTTTTCAGTCTATCTCCACACTGTCCCTTATTTGCGGTTCTTAATTTAAAAAATTGTGGAGGATCTCCTTGGAATATAGCAGGTTCATTTAGAGCATTAACTCCAAAACATCCAAGTATGATAGGTTCTCTTCCCTCTTTTCCGTCAGCATAAAAACCAACTACGTGATCACCTTGCCTTAATGCAGCAGTTTGTTTTGTTCCGCCGCGACCAGAACCTGCAGTAGTTGGATAGACAACTTCCGCCATCTCCAGAAGATCTGCTTCATCTGGATTTCCTTTCATTGCATAATGACGCCCTATTACGGCAACTTTATATCTCTTACCCCATCCTTTTTTGGAAGGCCCTACGCTATCAGCAAAATGTATCTTTGAGTGTTCATTAGAAACATCATCTTCAGTACAACCTGCCCAGTACTTATCATCTACAATAACTCCGTGCCACCAATACATCAGCATCGAATGTGCTGATTCGTCATTAAAATTTTTATTGTTCATCAACGATTAGTCCTCATAAATTCGACATTCGAGTGCGTCTGGGTTTTCATCACAGTAAAGTTCCAATGGAGTTGGATCTTTATCGATATCAGGGTGCTTTGCCTGATACTTTTCTAAAGAATCAAGTTCACTTTCCAAGTGGCGTCTTCTCTGTCCACTTGTGTTAGGATTATCTAATTCATTTTTATCATCATTAATGTGTTGTTGAATTGATTTTTCCATTTTATCTAAATGGTTTTCTGTAAATTGAATCTCTCACCAAGTTGAGTCTAGTATAACAATTATTTTTTGTTATACGGTGACACACATCCGCTATCATATATATACCACCAACCTTCTGGCTTACAACTCTATTGGTCTTACCGGAGACCTCTGGGAAATCACAGTAAACTAAATCCCCTGCTCTTAAACTAAAATCACCTGCGATTGCGATAGACATTTTATGAGAATACAACTGATTGTATCTCATCATTGACTGTCTCACGATTTGGTCATAATCAAAGTTTGGTTCTTGAGACTTTGGTATTTGTTGAGCAAGAGTATTTCCTCCAGTTAATATAGCATTATCAGCCATTCTAGAATTGATGTGTCTTGTAACTTTCCGTTGTATGCCAATATCTTCTGCTATTTTATCTTTTTCCACTCCTCCATTATTTCTTCCTTGATATTGAAGGTCTGAGGACTTGCTATTTTCATTGTATTCATTTTGAAATCTATTGAATTCTTGCTTTCTAACCGTACTCATCGCACCAGACTTTATAACATTATCAAGATTCACAGCACCAATAAAAGAGTAATCAAGTATTTTTCCATCATAACCTTCAGGAATTTCTCCAATCAGTTGGTTATAAATTAACTTCCTCTTTGGTTGTTGCATAAAGAGCATATCAATGGACCTAAAATTAAATCCATCATAAGTCTCATAGAATAGATATCCTGCTAGTTTTCCGAAAGCACCAGGAAGTCTAGGTACACATTTTTTAGCAAGAAAACATCCAAGATAAAAAGGTTTCTCTGCGTGACCTAGAAAGTTATATGAGTTTAATCCAGGATCAACGAAAACATTTTTTGGTGTCTTTAAAGAATTTTGTAGTATTGCTCTGAAAGAATCTGGTATACTACCATTATAACGTCCATATACCCAGTTATCAGCATTCATATTATCAATAGATTCTTTCGAATACATATCAATACTAAAAACAACTTTGTTTACATCCTCACTTGATGCACTTGGATCTCCATTAATTCTTAGTTGTCTACCATCAACGAATTGTAACTGGGTATTATATCCATCAGTAATTTTAAGGTGAACTTTTTCACCTGAAGTCATATTAATGTCTTCTTTTTCAAATATGGACATTCCATCTTGATTATCTTTTCTATAACCAGTATCAACCAGAGTTGCTTCTGCTCTTACTGTATTATCCAAAATACTTTCATAATAATTCAATTCAATACAAGCAGAAGCAACATCCAATGGATCTTTTCTGTAGTTTGAAAATACTTCAAATAAATTTATTTGACCGCTACCTGCCTGAGCAGCAAAGTTTTCTGCCATCTTATCCTTGGTTTAAACTCGAAGAATTACCCATACTATTATTTACACCAGCAACAGGGAAGGAAATACCTCTGCTGCTTCTCATTGGTACGGGAACAGTTTTTTCAATGATTATAGGTTGAATTGCAATCATCATTCCACCATCAGAATAGGAGGGATATGAGTTTAATGCTGATACTTTTCTATTTGGAGATTGTTTTGGAACATATCCTCCACCTTGCTTCTTATTCCAATCAAATATACCTGCTGGTTGTGGTTTTGTTGGTGCTTTGAATATATCACTGGGAATATTATTATACTTTTGTTTTTCTTCAGCAGTCCATTTCTTAGGTTTCCATACTCCATTCTCGATGATACCTTCTTTACCATCTTTCATTGCTAATTTATAAACTTGAGATGGTTTTACTTCACCAAATCTAAAAATTTGATCTGCTCTAGAATTCAATGATGATGCATTTTTTTCTCTACTTCCATCTGCATTATCATATTCAAAATGCAAATGAGCACCCGTGGATCCCCCAGTGGATCCAACTGTTCCTATTATGGTTCCGGGATTTACCTTATCTCCAACATTAACTCTCCTTTCCGCCAAGTGTGCATAAACACTTTTTGATCCATCAGGATGTCGTATTTCAATTAAGTTGCCATATCCAGATGTTAATGACCCATTGATTTCAGATCTAGTAATTTCTCCACCCTTCAATAAACTTATTGGAGTTCCCGCACTCATAGGATAGTCGTTTCCAGCGTGCTCTTTCCATTGTCCAGTTATTGGATGTCGTCTCATCCCTGCCACACTACCAAGTTTAGTGCTAGGCAAAACACCACCAGTAAACTGTTGAGACCCTGATTTTGTATCAGTAGAACCAGAAAAAACACTCCTTGCATATTTTATTCTAGCCTCATCATTTGCTTCCGCTTCACCAGGTCTTTCGTATTGTTTTCTAAACAGAACAGTTGCTTGTTCTAGATTTTTAGTGGATTTAAAAGTTTTTGCACTTAATCCACCATCACCGGTTCTTAGCTCTTCCTGTATAAACTGAAGTTGAGTTTCAAAATCAGTTGGACTTAAACCTTTTTTCTTTGCAAATTTTTCTAAATTAGACCATCTATTTTTATCCCATTGAGCAATTCCCTTCATACCAATACTATTGGTTAATGCGGGATCCATTGCCCTATTCTCTTGTAATAAATTTCCTACAATTGCAGCAGATTGAAAATCAGTGTACCCCTGACTCTTAAAATAATTGAAGGCTTTATTTGCTTTTGTATTACCAGAAAAATCTCCAGCATCACCTGATGGAGTACCACCTGGAGCACCCGGAATACCTGGAGTGACACTATCGCCAGTTTTCTTTTTACCCCCACTAAGTCTTCCAGGCATCATTTGCTTTTGAACTTCTTTAATTGCCTGGTCTACTTTTTGTTGGATTAGATTGTTCAGTGATTTTGTAAGTCCTTCATCAGTATTCATACTATCTTCTCTGGTAAAATCTCTTAATCTTGGAACAGGACCACCCGCCTGCATCTTAACAATTTCTTTTTGAAGATTGGAGATACTCGCAGACATTTGTCTACTAGCAATAGAGTTAATCAAATATGTTATTCCATTTCCTAATCCTCTAATTGCATCTTCAGGTAACTTTTGTCCTAATGCAATATCAACGGCGCCGCCCATCAATGCACCAATACCAAAAGGAATATCTTTTAGAATTTTTGCAGTATTGGTTAGTGCTTTATATGGATTTGGTAGTTTCTTTAATTTTGCATCTCTCTTATTTTTATCATCAGGTAGTAAATCATACCAACCACCCTTCTGGGTTCCCTCAATCTCAGTCTTTACGGAAGGATCTGGATACAGTTCTCTAATTTTTTTCTTACCACCAACATTTTTACCTGGTTGGGATACTTGCGGTTTTACTTTTGGTGGTCTCTTATTTCTTGTAATTCTTATGGATCTTGTTGCTGGTCTTTGTCTTCTTCCACTATTTGAAACTGAACCACCTGCTGCTTTGAGTTGTGGTTTGGGTACTTCAGCACCTGTAACAAAATCATATAGTTTTGTCGCAATCCACTCTCCAGCTAATGCACCTGCTAGTCTTAATCCACCAATAACAAATGGAGCAGCAACTGCACCAAGTCCACCCGTAAAGAAAGTTCCACCGCCAGCTATTGCAGCACCACCAAACATTCCTATCATTTCACCAATAGCAGTGCCTACCGCTGCAGCAGCTGCTCTTGATGGTTTTTCACCATAAACATATCTTCTAACAATAAAAGTAACTAGAGGTCCAACTACAGGAAGTCTTACTGCAGCAGCACCTCTAGATAAAGCACCACCTCCACCCTTTGGTACTAAACCTTTTAATTTTCCGGGAGCATTATACAATGCTTTTTGAAGACCAGCACCTTTCTTAAATAAAGTTCCAGTTTCAAGTTGTGCTGCTGCTCCTTTAAATCCGCGACCAATTCTATCTAAAGGACCCTTAGGACCAACTGGTTTTTTTGGAAGGTTTTTTCTTGCTTGCTCTAATTCAAATCCACCAGCACGAGCCTGCCCAGAAGCACGATATCTACCTGGATCTGTAAATCCAGCTCCAGGTCTTCCTCTACCACCCCCAGCAGCTGCAGCACCAGCTCCAGCACCAGAAGGACCTTTGGATTGCTTGGGAGTTTTAAGAATTTTTGGATCAGTGCTTGCAATCAACGTTGCAGCAATTATAGCACCATTTATGAGTTCGTTTAAATTTTTAGAAAATTTATCAAAGGTTTTTGCTGCATCCTTTCCA
>Ga0102830_1000663_pt1 | contig 14202 bp, 27 predicted proteins | sample ColrivemetaGS703_FD_84511 | JGI IMG/M metagenome (GOLD analysis project Ga0102830, IMG submission 84511) | Estuarine microbial communities from the Columbia River estuary - Freshwater metaG S.703 | ecosystem: Environmental > Aquatic > Marine > Intertidal zone > Estuary | place: USA: Columbia...
CAATAAGAACATCTCTATACTCAGACATTAGTCCCAACTTTCTTTGATAGCCTTATTTATGTTGTCTTTGCGTGAACCCTTGAATTTTTTAGGGGTAGTTACCAAGTGTGGTGATTTCATCATTTCATAGAATAGAGCCTGCGACTCCACCTTACGCCTAGCCTCATTTGCTAGTCCTAGCTTCTTATCCTTTTTCTTCATAGTTACACTATAGCACGGGGGTCAGACATTATGGGAAAGAATTTATGAGCGTCTTAAATTATTCTTAAATTGACTTTTGGACAATCCTGTGCGCAACACATTCCCCCAACGGAATGAAAGGATAAGAAACTTTCCGTCAGGGGATATGTTATTGCTCGCTTGGTTTGGGCTCTTTTCCGAGGTCCCAGAGCAAATCTAGAATGGGGCTATGAAAGTCTGCCTCTTGTTTTGCTTGAGAGCCTTAGCGTCTTGGACTTCCTGATACCAAGCCTGAGCTAGGACACCAGCAAAGAATGAGCAAGCAATTGTTATGATTAGCTGTCCAATTATCATTTATTCTCCTCGGTTGTGAATAGCTTAGCAGGTTCATCTGCCAACATCAAGTCTATTTTGAAAATTAGTTGTTCCAATTCTGCGGTAGATAGTTTAGACATACTCGTTATACTCCTCTGGAAAATCTTCACCAAGGTAGCCCTTGGCTTCTTTGATAGCCATTAGCCCGTCATACTCGTTACAGTTAGGGCAAACAAAGTCATTGACAATGTTTAGGCAGTAGACACAAAGTGATTCTGACATTATGCCACCTCTCTTTCACTCTCGGATTCTGCGATACGCTTGGCATCTGCCAATGGAACATTTACCATTAGGTAGCCAACCATCATAGCATACGCCCTTGAACTGCCATACTTGGCAATCATTTCCTGTAGAGTTGCCTCTATTAGTTCGTGTGATTCTCTGCTGTAAGCCATTTGTTATCCTTTCTGATTATGAGTTTACTCTACCACAGGGGTAGGACATTTTAGGGGGGATCCTCCTAGTCAAAGGCATACCTACTGGCATACATTTCACCAATAGCCTCCTCCTGGCGGAGTCTAGCCTGAGCACGGTCAGAGGCAGCCTGCTCCTCTGGGGTAAGCACCTCCTCAACGAAGAAATCATCTTCGTCTAGAGTCCAACCAAAATCTTGAGCCATGTCTTCCATAGGAAATCCTTTCGTTATAGTTATAACCTATCAGACATCTAAGACATTGTCAAGCCTGTTTGGTAACAAATTGGTAACAAAATTGCGCAACAGATCGTGTTGTTTGTCAAGCGACACGCCGTAGTTTTTATAACGAAATGGTAACAGCATAGCCGTTCTCTATGATCCTCAGGTATACATAGGCCAGGAATGCGATCCCTGCACAACAGATAGCTAGGGTGCCTGCCATTGACTTAGTCATTGTTAGCCTCTTTCCACTTTGCTAGGCGGTATGCCTGAATGGTAACCCAAGCAACGCCTACTATCATCCAAGCTACCAATACCCAAGACTGTAGTGTATCCATTAGTTATTATCCTTTGTTAGTTCTTGCTCTAATACTACTATGGAACCAATGGCTTTGTCAAACTCATCCCAAGTTTCAAAAGTCAATGTTATCATTCTGTTACCAACTTCTACTAGAACCAAGACTACGGGCAACGCCCATTAGTAGGGTTATCTCTTTGATAGTTTCATCGCTAGGGTTATCACCTGCGATAGAGATTAGGGTATCTATTTCCTGCTCAACCTCTTGGAGGTTTAGAGGGTTTACAGTCTTGTATCTTTCCATTAGGCTGACACCTGCCTAGAAACCATTACTACGGTGTAACCCATAGCCTCGATTTTTTCAAGGGAAGAATCAAGTGACGACTCTGGATAGAGTCCACCTGTCCAAGAAGAACCCTCTTTGAATACTGTAACTTTGAACATTTATTATCCTTTCTTTGTTCTAAGATAAATCTAACATAGTTTGACTACTTTGTCAAGTCTTTTTTGATAACGTTTTGGTAACGCCTAGTTTATTTCACCATAGGCTTCCCAGCAATACTGGCAACCAATTTCACCAGATACATCTACTCTTGGAGTAGGGTTAGAGCAAATCTCACAGAATCCAAATTCTCCTGCGATTACTGATACTGATACTGTGTTCATTTTTTATCCTTTCTTTTGAACTACCTATAGTTAACCATACTATTAGTGAAAAGTCAAGTCTATTTACCTACAAAGTTTTGGTGTGTTTCTTGTAGGATTTCTACAATGGTGGCAGGGCTATCAGACAAAAAGGTGGCACCAGTGTGCGGACTAGTATTCTTGCTTTTTTCTGTGTATATGTGTATCATACATAACTATAAAATATTCAGATTTTGCAAAATATAAAATTTTTCAGATTTTTGGCTATTTGAAACGGTATTTAGCTGTATAATTGACTATGATCTATAGAGAATCAGACAAAGGTGTCAATCCAAGGCTTATATGTCGTATTTGTGGACAATATCCATGTAAATGTGACCACTCACTCTAATTTTCTTTGATAATTGGCTTCTGAGATACGAACGGTATGTTAAATTTAGCCAAATAGATCTCTACAAGCTTATAAGAAACACGTAAATTCTTAGAAATATCTCTGGAATTAAGCTTTTTAGCTATCTGGGACTCCAGGTAAGCTTTATCCATGTGTAATTTGTCCATAATCTTCTCTTTCTTTGATGTATAATGGTAATATGCCTGATGAACTCAAGATAATAATCGCGACAGCGATCATATGCTATATTTTTGCGGCAGTCAGTACTCTGATTAGCTATGTAGGTTAATAATCCCACTATCATACATAGCATCAAATATCAATTCATTAACCTTATCTAGCTCTGGCTTCATTTGAGCTAATGTCTGATCTATCTGATCTTGTGGAACTCCATTGGTAATCCCAAGCTTAGTATTCATTACAATGACTGTATTCGTCATAAGTGCGATAGCTTCTTCTCTTCTCATTTATTCCTCCCAATATCCCATAGGACATTTAGCTAATTCTAGTGTTGTCTTCATTGTCATAAAGCAGCCGCATAGCTTACATCTTTTCGATCCTTTTAGGAAAAAATCACATGTACTACATACCGCCAGGCGTGCATGTTTTAATTCCTCAGAGGATCGTGGTTGTTTTGGATCAAATAGATCAAATACGCTAACATCGTCTCCCATATGTTATATTCTACCATACATCACGGTTGCTGTCATGTCATAACTGTGTTATCTGCAGACTTTTTTATGCGTGTGTTTTGGTTTGGTATCTCTCGCGACGTCTTAAAAACGAACTTTACCCCGGCGAGCTTTTTACCGCGAACTATAGGCTTTATTTTTTTAAAAAACCTTCTATAATAGTATAGTTATGACCCCACTAGAAACCCTGTACATTACTGCTGGAGTTATTGTAGCTGCGGCTACCCTCCTCTCAATGACAGTAGCGGGCGTCAGATGGTTGGTTAAGCATTACCTAGAGGAAATTAAGCACGAGCTTAAGCCAAACGGCGGAGGATCAATAAAGGACCAGATTAACCAACTAACAAATAGACAAACAAAAGATGAAACATTAGGAAAAGAAACATATCTAAAAGTAGAAAAACTAGATCAGAAAATTGATGACCTATACGATAAATTTATAGAATACTTGTCTAATAAGAATTAATATATATAATATATATAAAGTAAATATAAGTAAATTCACTAAACTCTACTTAGAGATGATTTGAATTAATATATATATAACAATCAACCCTTTTATATAGTAGCAGACTTAGATACCTTGTCAAGTCTTTTTTAGGTAACATTATTATAACAATATGTTATATAGTAGTTATTTAATAATAAAGTTTAGTACTTCTTGATGTCTTGTTATCATTCTGTTACATATGATATAATAGAGTAAGCTGGTACCTAGACTGTCTCTCATACCCACTTTCTAGGTACCAGTTTTTTATTTGCTGAGACTTTCTTTTATTGATGTTATAATATATGTACTATGACATCATCATGCGGACCAGAGACTTTCGGAGCAAAGCCTGTCAATATTAAGTGGACCGTCGTCCGAGGCGATACGGCAGAACTTAGGGTACAGTTTTTTGAAAATGACGAAGCAACCGCATACGACACTTCGACGTGGGACTTCACTGCCTCGGCGTACGACTATAAGAATGGCGTCACAGATGAATTAGAAGTAGTCGCTGGTAGCGGATTTGTAGACATAACCGCACCTTCAGACATTACATCGCTATGGGGAGAGGGTTATCAAAGAACCGTAGCTGAATTGGCTTTTGATCTCCAAGTAACAATTAATAACACAACAACATGGACACCAGTAATTGGAACCATCTCTGTACTTGGAGACGTTACAGGAGGTAGTTTATAATGCCAACAGTTAATATCGTACCATTTCCAGGAGCACCTGGAGCCCAGGGCCCAAGAGGCTTGCAGGGTATCCAGGGTGACACTGGGCTTACTGGTCCAATCGGGCCAGCAGGAGCATCGGGAGATGCAACAACTTATACACCAGCAACACCAGCAAATTGGAATGTTGCACCTACAACAATTGCAGCAGCTCTAGATGAGATAGCTTCAAGACTTAAGGCATTAGAGGTCTAAGCAGTAAAAAGAAACGGGGGAGGTTGAAATGGCAAATCATTCAATCAAAACAATCAACACAACAGAATCAGTTAGGCTAACCCCTAACGGAATGCACTCTGGAATGGATATCACAATTCAGAATGTCAGTGACTCAGGATATATTTATCTAGGGGCAGATGATACAGTAAGTAGCACAAGCTATGGGTATAGATTATCACCTAATCAGGCCTGGTCTGTAGAGCTACCTGGACTAGACGCACTTTATGCAATCTCTTCTGTGGATGCTATGTCTATTGCGGTAATGGAAGTTGGACTGGAGAGTCAGGACTAATGGCTAGGTTTACAGGTACAGGTATAGGCATCACTACACCAGAAACAGTATCTTTTGTCGTAAACGGCGGAAGCCTTGGAACACCTCCAACATTTAACGGAGATCCTTTATTTACTGGAAAATATGTGAAGACAGGCGATCTTGTATATGTAGAGTTTGAGGTAGACTTTTCCAATATCACTAGCTTTGGTACTGGTCAATACTTTTTAGATCTTCCATTTCCATCTAAGATGGATGTATCTTTTGATGGCGTTCTGCATGACGTATCTGCAGATGACTATTACATCATGACTGGTATTTGCGAAAGTAGTAGCAACAGAGTAAAACTATTCTATGGTGGAAGCAATGGACAGCTTCAGCCATTCGAGCAGGGATCTCCAAAAACACTTCAGACAGTAGACCACTTCGCCTTGCACGGCAGTTATATTGACGACCTAGCCTAATATAATATGAGATAATAGATGTATGGCTGAAAATGTTGAATTTCCTATAGTTAGAAAAAAGCCATCACCATATGAAAAAGAGCACAAACCTTCACAAGATTTTTCTACTCCAGAAGGCCCACAGTACATAGCTGTACCTGGACCAGCAGGACCTCAAGGTCCTAAAGGAGAAAAGGGCGAGCGAGGAGAAGAGGGAAAAGAAGGGCCTATGGGTTCATCTGGACCAAAGGGTGCTCCTGGAAAAGATGGTGCTAGCTATCTTCCAGTATACGGTCAAAAGACTGGGTGGGCTAGATATGCAAATAAAAATCTTGAGCAGATTGCCTTGGGTGCCAATAGGGGTAAAGATGGTTGGGTATCATTTTATATAGATGCTAAAGGAAAAGAAACAAGAGAAGGATTTCTTCCTCAGCAGTCTGTATCACTCTATAATACAGAAGCAAAAAGAATTAATACAAAGTCTTTGCAAATTGGAACTAGGATATCAGTCACATATGACTTTGACGTATCAACCTTGTCAGCAAATACAGAAATTTGGCTTCAAAGTATTTTTCCAACATCTGGAAAGGCTTATACATCTTTTGTTGCAATGTTAAAATATGAATATGACTATAGCTTTACAGTAACACAGCACCTAACAATCGATAATGAAGCAGACAGGGTAGACGGAATTGTTCCTAAAATGCGCTCTGACAATAACTGCATTTTCGTTCCAAGAAGTATAACTATTTCTGTAAGTTAACGTGCTATAATACTAGTATGGCATTTCCAGGAACTTATAATTTTTCATACTACAAAGGGGACACCTTTGAGTTTAACGTATACCCAAAAGATTCTGCTGGTAACGCATTCGATCTAACACCTTACGCAGCATTATTTACTATTTCAACAGCAAGAGGTGCAGACGGAGTTGCTAACCGCGTATCAGCATATACATCTGTGCAGTCAGACCACATCAAGTGTGCAATACTACCGTCTGACTCAGCATCACTAGCCTCATCTACAACATATGTTTATGACGTAGAAATTAATGATTTAGATGCAACTGAGTATCCGCTAGTTCATACAATCTTAACTGGAACAATTACAGTAACCGAACAGGTAAGCGAGGCATCATAATGCCAAACATAGATGTATCAGCAATAGACGTAGTTGTTGTAGGCGGTGCAACCACACAGACTGTAGATATTAACTATGGTCCACAAGGGGTTAGAGGAACAAGGATATTTGGTATATCTGCAGATCCAAGACTATCAACAACTACAAAACCTGATGGTGTAATTGTATACGATATTGTTATCGTAACTACTCCAACAGAGGCTGACTATCGGATAATGTATCAAAAAATTGGTACTGGATCTGAAGATTGGACACAGCTAATCGACCTAAACCTTGGAGGTGTGTAGTATGCCAGAGTCAATAGGTTCATTCTATACAACACAAGTACCAGCCTACTCTGAGTCCGCTGACATTAGACAGGCTTTTAATCTTTACCATTACGGAACAACTACAGTTCCGACAAGTGAAGCAGAGATTCTTAATGAGTCCATGGCTGGATACATCCGTGATACGCTTACAGCTTTGGCAAATGTTCAGGCTGGTGTCTCAGCGATTACACAGCTGCTAGCAGCACAAAACTTAGACGATATTACTTCTACTGGTGTTTATGCTTCTATAGCATCTCCTACCGTTGCACTAAAGTATCCTAGCACAGTAGCTGGAGTATTAAATGTATTTAATGCAAACTCTACTGTATACCAGTCATATCATACTGCTGGCTCTACCAATAACTTTTTCTTTAGGTCAACAGCTGCTGGTACCAGTACCTGGTCATCGTGGAGCCAAGCTTCAAAAGATGGCCATACGCACGACTCAAGGTATTATACACAAGATCAGATTAATGCCAAAGTAAACACATTACTAACCAATAGCACAGTAGCTATTATTGATGCAGATGGAAAAGTTTCATCATCAGCATTAATCTCTACTACAGAGTTGGATGCGCTAGACGGTATTACTGACAATATTCAGGTACAGCTTAACGATAGAGCCCTAGCTGCTCATACGCATAATGATCTTTACTACACAAAGAGTGAGCAGCCAAAGATTTACGTTCAGTCTGGAACACCATCAGGAGCCTCCTCTGGAGATCTCTGGTTCTGGTAGGTAGATAATGGCTACTAAAACTTACGGAACTACCGCTCAGTCTTATTTCCCAGAAGTAACAGACACTAATGGTTACGTCGTTTCCAGCTTTACCCCAGACGACTGGGGTGGCAATATAAATCCCCAAGAGTCAAGAGCTTTATATGTAGTGACCAAGGGCCAGCTTTATGCAAGAGTCTCGGACACTGACGCACCATCAAGTGACAGAAACTTAAATTTTATTATGGGGTCCAGCCCAGGCAGCACCAATAAGGCAGACGTAAAAGCATACAACACATCCACTGGCTCTGACGACCTGCGAACAACTTTTGGGTTTTTTGCTGCAACAACATCAGCTGTTCTTGGCAGTACAAGTGAGTACTGGGCAGGAGGACAAGCTAAAAGCTCATCTGGATTTAAAACAACAAGGCTTACAGGAGTATCTGGAGAAAACGTCTATGCAAATAGTAGCCTTTTCTCTAACTCTCAGCAGTACATGTCATTTGACTATTACGGTCTGCCAAATGCCCCATCATCAATAAGCGCAACTGCCTCTGGCCAAAACAGTGTATCTGTAACTTTTTCTTCAGTCTCGGCATCGGGCGTGGCTGGAGCACCAACTGGATATAAGGTTCAGTATAAGCCAAGCACTTCTAGCACATGGATAGACTTTACAACAACATCAAGCACATCTGTTTCTGTATCTGGTTTGTCTGCAGGAACATCCTACAACTTTAGGGTGGCTGGAGAAATAAGCACAATATCAAATGTCGTATCTGGAGCAACAGGTACGTGGTCATCAACTGCATCAGCAACAACAGAGTCTGACGTGCCACCAGTACCAGCTCCAACCTGGTCTGGGAGCTTTAATTCTGGAACAATTAATACAACATACTCTACAGACTTTGCTAGAGCCATAGGCCATGATACTGGTAATATCTATATAGTTTCAGGATCTTTACCACCAGGCCTCAATGGATCTCCGAGTGGAGAGTATTACTACGTTAGCGGAACCCCAACAGTCTCAGGTAGCTATCCATTTACGCTAAGAGCCACGAACGCAGGCGGAACATCAGACCAGGCATACTCGATTTATATTGCTCCACTCGCTGCCCCAACCTGGGTAGATCAGGTTTTGGTAACGTCTGGTACAGTTGGAGATTACTATTCAGATTCAGTATCTGCAACAAATGTTACATCATGGTCTTATAGCGGTATTCTGCCATCAGGAACAGTATTTTCAAATGGGTCTATCTATGGAACCCTAACAACGCCAGGCAGCTTTAGCTTTACGATTACAGCTTCAAACGCATCTGGGTCCACACAAAGATCATTCACAATCCTTGTTGACTCGGCATTGCTAAATGGGGGCAATAGGATGACGGGGTCTTCTAGCTCAACGCCACTGACAGTTTATAAGAGGTATGATGGCAGCTCTTGGACAGATCTTACAGTTGCCAAAAGATATAATGGAAGCACGTGGGAAGATATCTAATTAGTTTGAGAATTGCCCAACAATTTTCTTTGCATCTGGATAGGTTGTCCAGGCTCCCCAGTTAACTCCACCGCCAGAAATCTTGTATGCTATTTCAGAATTTACAATTGGATCAAAAAGATCTTCATTTCTTTCTAGGTCGTATTGCTTAAGCCTTTGAGCCTCGAGGCCACGGAACATATTTATCTGGAATAGACCGTAGGAGTTATCTCCAGTATTAGCGTTAGGGTTGTGAGCCAGTGGCCTTCTAGTAGACTCCAAAGAAATAATGGCCTGAGCCATTCTTAACGAATATCCTTCGAAACCAACAGACTTAAGGATATTCTTTAACTCTTCTGTATCAATTTGTTTTCCAGATTCTTTTGGATCAAGCCATGGATTTACATTTTCATCTATAGTAGCTTCAAGTCTGTCAAAGCTCTTAGACATAGCAAGTTGCGATAGGAAGCCAAAATGTGGCTCAATATTTAAAGTTTGTGTTTTAGTGCCTTCTTCAGCAAAAACAGCGGGGGCATTAATCATGCCACATTCGCTAACTCCTAAGACTAAAAGTCCAGAAAGGCCTACTTTGGCAATCGTATTATTCTTCATAATAAGATTCAATTATACCAGGGATTTGGTAAAAAGTCTATGGTATAATTAATGATATGGCCACAAGAAATTCAGGGTACTCAGTTGGAGCTACCCCACCACAAGTCACATGGACTATTGTTCGTGGTGATACCGCTGCATTTAAGGTATACGTAACTGATGATGCAAAATCACCGCTTAATTTGCCAGACTGGACTATAGACATGGAGATTAAGAGGCCAACAGATTTAGCTAATTCTGGAATAATTACAGATGCAGCAACACTAGTCTTAACCCTAGTTCCAGTTCAGGATCCAGATGATGCAGCAGGAGAGTTCACAGTATCACTTACAGCATCAGAATCATCAATTCTAGAAACAGGAGACATTTTTGACATTGAGCTACGTACAGCACAAAATGCAAAAGTATGGACTGTAGCACAGGGAAAGATTGTAGTTATTGAGGACGTAACTAACTAATGGCTACTGCAGTAATCAAGGATGTTAATGATTACAGAATTGGTTTTATAAAGTCAGATAACTACTTTAATTCTAAGCTATACGAGTCAAAAAATCGTGCAACAATTGCAAGCGTCTTGCCATTTCGTGTAAAATTTGTAAATATTGGTATAAATGCTTATGGGCCCAACAACCCAGCACCTATCGGCATTGCCATCGTTGGCTACAGCAACTATGTTTTATAGTTTTGTTTAAAATACCCCTATAATTGTAGTATGTCAAGAACTACTATCCCTTATATCAAGACGCGTTTTGAAACAGGAGACCGTCCCGAACAAGCTGATTACGAAGATCTAATCGATACAGCTGCAGGTCAGGCAACTGACCTTGGAACCTCTGGAAACAATGAGAGCACAATTTCTGGAGTCGAAAACCCCACCGTCATCGACAGCTTTGACGCTACAATCTGGAGAATGGTAAAATATATTGTATCTTTCTCAAAGACCACTGAGGGTGATAATAAGTTTTATGCAACAGAATTGACCGTACTAGTTGACGGTACTAACGTAAGCGTTAGCGAATACGGAACAATAGACAATGATGGGAATATGGGCACCATTGATGTTTCTAGGACTGGCGATACTGTAGCAATTACAGTTACCCCAGACGCAGTCATTAAGCCAATTACCGTGCGATTTGCTCGCATGGGACTAAAAGCTTAAATTATATCAATAGGAGAAAAATCACATGGCAACAGTGAACAAAAATTTTAAGGTCAAGCATGGCCTGATTGTTGAGGGGACAACCGCAACAGTAAACACATTCGACATCCTGACAAAAAGCTCAGCTGACGTCGATTACATCATTGCACAGGTAGGTGGCTCTGGTGTATCTACAAACACTCCAGATACTCTAGTACTTAGAGATGCAAGTGGAGACTTCGCAGCAGGAACTATTACTGCAGAGACAGGTTTTGCAGGAAACCTTACTGGCGATGTAACTGGTGACCTAACAGGTAACGCAGATACTGCATCAGCTCTTGCAACTGCTCGTACAATCTCCGTAAGCGGAGACGCTACTGGTACTGTAACCTTCGATGGATCTGCAAACGCAGACATTGCTGTTACTCTAGATGCATCATTTGCAACAGACCTAGAGGTAACTACAGCAGCCGATGCAGCAGAGGCAGCAGCTAATCTATATACTGATGGTCGTGAAACCGCCATTACAACTGCTTACGAAACATACGCAGACCAGGCTGAAGCAGACGCCAATACTTATACTGACGGAGAGATTTCTACACTAGAGACTTCCCTTCAGACCTATGCCGACACAGCAGAGTCTGACGCCAACACATACACTGATAACCTGATCGGAGATGCTTCGGTAGACGGGACTGCTGGAAACACAGTTACAGACCGTGTTGCCACAGCAGTTGCAAATCTTGTTGACTCAGCTCCAGCAGCCCTAGATACTCTAAATGAGTTGGCAGCTGCTCTTGGGGATAACCCAGACTTCGTTACAACAATTACTGCATCTATCGGTGAGAAGGTAGCTAAGGCTGGAGACACCATGACAGGTGCTCTAACTCTATCTGGTGCCCCAACTCTTGCTGGCCACGCTGCTAACAAGCAGTACGTTGACGATGCTCAGGCAGCAGCAGAGCTATACGCAGACGGCATTGAGACAACCATCAATGGAACTATCGATGCTCTAACAACTGACGATGTAGCTGAGGGTACAAACGAGTACTACACAACTACAAAGGCACAGACAGATGCTGCATCACTTCTAACTGGTGCATCACTAACTAACATCACGATTACTGGTGATGGTGCTGGACTAACCATTACAGCAGAAAACGGAGTTGCTGACTCAACTACCGACGATCTAACAGAAGGTTCTACAAACCTTTACTTCACAGATGGTCGTGCTCAGACAGCAGTAGCTTCAGATATTGCAACCGCAAAGAGCGAAGCTATCTCAACAGCCTCCTCTGACGCAACTACAAAGGCAGACGCAGCACAGACAGCTGCTGAAGGATATGCAGATACCCTAGTAGCTACTGGTGACGCAACAGCAGCACCTACCTACTTGGCAGTAGACGTAAACTCTGTTGCCCTACAGGTTGCAGCATCACAGACAGTTGCAGTTGCAAGCCTCGTAGTTGGCTACAGCTGGGCACACGCAGACTACAAGTCTGCAGAGCTAGTTGTAAAGGTTACAGATGGAGTAGACAGTGAGATCTCAAAGGTCCTACTAACTCTAGATTCATCTAACAACATTGCAATTACAGAGTACGGCAATGTACAGACTAACGGATCTCTTCTATCAATTACTGCTGGAATAAATGGCACAGATGTAGAGCTAATCGTTACAACCACTAACAACAACAGCGATGTAATTGTAGGCGGAACACTACTAGTATAAGTTAAAAATTAAGGAGGATAGGGGCAGATGACAACAACATCTAAAGACTTTAAAGTCAAAAATGGCATCCAGGTAACACTAGATGCACAGTTTGAAGGAACAGTTTCTATTGGAAGCTTTTCAGAAACAAGTCACGCTGTCACTAAGCAGTATGTAGATGAAGTATCTCTTGCAGAGATTAGCTCAACTGCCCCTACCTCTCCTTTTGCTGGAAAGCTATGGCTAGACTCAACCGAGTCAAGGCTAAAAATTTATAGCGGATCAGAATGGAGCGTAATCGCTACAACTGAGGATGCAAACTATGTCCCAGACCATATTCATGATACATCCATTGAAGGTTCTGGAAGAGTTACAGAGATTTTAGGATAATAGGGAGAAGAGAAAGGCATGGCAATAAATAATAAGGACTTTAGGGTCAAAAATGGATTACAGGTTGCAGGTAGTGCAACTGTAGGAGGAAGCCTCACAGTTGCTGACCCTACTTCAAATAATCATGTTGCTACAAAATCATATGTAGACTCAATTGCCCTACCCACAGTATCTTCTGCTGCACCTGAGCTACCCCTAGATGGGCAGCTATGGCTAGACAGCGTATCTGGAAGGCTTCACGTTTTTGACGGAGCTTCTTGGATTACTATGGCCACTGTTGCAGATGCAGAAGTTCTTCCAGACCACATTCATGATACGTCAATTGAAGGAAATGGTCTGATCGTTACACTTTTTGTTGACGGAGGATCTCCATCAACAACTTACTACTGGACTACAGAAGCAGGATCTGCTAGCACGACAGACTGGGCAGACACCTGGAGCGGTGGTATTTCAGTAGACAACTGGAACTAGCAAAAAATAGTGGTATAATTTAAAGTAGTTGGGCAACCCCCATAAGGAGAAATAACAATGGCAACCAGAATGCAACAACGTCGTGGAACTGCGGCAGAGTGGACAGCAGCAAACCCAGTGCTAGCCGCTGGTGAGATCGGATATGAAAGCGACACCGGAAAGTTTAAGTTCGGTGATGGCATCAATGCTTGGAGCTCACTAACACACTTCTCGGATGCATCTGCACTTCTAGGAGCAGCACCAGAATCCCTAGATACACTTGCTGAGCTAGCTGCCGCAGTTAATGATGATCCAGACTTTTATACAACAGTAGCTGCTAATGCTACAGCAATTGCTGCCAACGCAGCTGACATCGCTACAGCTAATGCAGCTATTGCACAAAACGCTGCAGACATGATTGCAGGAGATGAGACCCTAGAGGCTCAAATTACTGCCGTGGATACATCAACTACTGCAGCTATCGCAGCAGGAAATCTTCTAAACTCTACAGCAAGGGATACCCTACAGGCAAACCTAGAAGCTTCTATTGCCACTGTTAGCGGAACTGCATCTTCAGCACTAACCCTGGCAGGATCTGCAGATTCTAAGGCAGACACAGCAAATACCAGCATCGCAGCAGAGATCGTAAATAGGTCAGCTGCTGTAGCGTCAGTTACCGATGCCATTGGTGCTGTTGCCGCAGACCTTGTAACAGAAGAGGGTGCACGTGCAGCTGGCGACTCAGCCAATGCTACAGCAATCTCAGATGAGGCTACTGCAAGAGCAGCCGCATTATCTGCACACAATTCAGCAACCCTATCCGTTCACGGTATTGCAGACACTTCTGTTCTTGCAACTACTTCAGATGTCTCCACAGCTCAGACAGCTGCACAGA
>Ga0102830_1000666_pt1 | contig 14175 bp, 13 predicted proteins | sample ColrivemetaGS703_FD_84511 | JGI IMG/M metagenome (GOLD analysis project Ga0102830, IMG submission 84511) | Estuarine microbial communities from the Columbia River estuary - Freshwater metaG S.703 | ecosystem: Environmental > Aquatic > Marine > Intertidal zone > Estuary | place: USA: Columbia...
ACACATAATTTATTAGGTTTAGCTCGAGTTAAAAAAGCAAGAATTCTTATTGCGTCAACTTCTGAAGTTTACGGAGATCCATTGGTACATCCACAAACGGAAGATTATTATGGAAACGTAAATACCATTGGACCAAGAGGGGTTTACGATGAAGCGAAACGTTTTCAAGAATCGATAACCATGGCGTATCATACTTTTCATGGTGTAGAAACTAGAATAGTTCGTATTTTTAATACATACGGACCGCGTATGCGTTTAAATGACGGACGTGTAATTCCTGCATTTATTGGGCAAGCAATTAGAGGTGAAGACTTGACCATTTTTGGAGACGGAATGCAAACGCGTTCTTTCTGTTATGTAGACGATCAGGTAGAAGGTATTTTTAGATTGTTACATTCAGATTATCATTTACCAGTAAATATTGGTAACCCAGATGAAATTACCATAAAAGATTTCGCTGAAGAAATTATTAAACTTACAGGGACTAATCAAAAAGTGGTTTATCATCCTTTACCAATGAACGACCCAATGCAACGTCAGCCCGATACTACAAAAGCTAAAGAAATTTTGGGTTGGGAGGCAAAAGTGTCTAGACAAGAAGGAATGAAAATAACTTACGATTATTTTAAATCACTTTCTCCTCAAGAGTTAGCCAAAGAAGAACATAAAGATTTTACCAAATACATTCATTAATTGGCACCAAAAACAGGTAGATATTCGATTTATATTCGACCGATACAAATTTTCTTAGATTTAGTAATACTAAATTTATTGATTTTGATTTGTATGCGTTCGGCTATGAGTAATTTTGGATACCATTTAATTGTTTCCTTTTTTTGGTTAATTATTTCATATTACTCCGGTTATTATGAAGTATATCGCTACAGCAAAGGAATTGAAATTTTTGGCAAGTTATTAAAACAATTTACTTTTATTAGTTTAATTACATTTGCTTACGTTGGTTTTAAATACAAATACGTAACTGTTGATGAGGTTGGAATTTATATTTTTTGGGCTTTTCTTTTAGTGGGTTTTATAAAATTTTCAATTTTCTTTTTACTTAAAAAGTACCGTATTCTCTATGGTGGAAATTACCGAAATGTAATTATTGTAGGAAACGGGAAAAGTGTTGATGAGTTAACGGAGTTTTTTACATCCAATCCAGATTATGGATATAACTTAGTTCATGTTTTTGATTTAAAATTAAATAAAAAACAAGAATTATTAGAGAGCAAGACATATGTTGTTGATAATAAAATTGATGAAATTTATGCTTCAATTAATGTCTTAACAAATAATGAAATCAATGCTTTGATTAATTTTGCTGATAATAATTTAAAAACAGTAAAGTTTTTACCTGATAGTAAAAACACGTTGTTAAGAAATTTAGCAGTAGAATACTATGAATACATACCTATAATCTCATTAAGAACCATTCCTTTGGATAAAGAGGTTAATAAACGCTTAAAACGTTTTTTTGACATTGCTTTTTCATTAGGAATAATAATTCTTTTACTTTCCTGGTTGACACCAATTTTAGCTTTGATTATACGTATAGAATCTAAAGGTCCTACTTTTTTTAAGCAAAAAAGAAACGGTTTAAATTATGAAGAATTTTATTGTTTTAAATTCCGTTCTATGTATTTAAACCCAATTGCTGATTTAGAACAGGTTCAAAAAAATGACCCTAGAATTACTAAAGTAGGGAAATTTATTAGAAAAACTAGTATCGATGAATTACCTCAATTTTTTAATGTTCTTCTAGGTGATATGTCTGTTGTAGGTCCTAGACCACATATGGTTAGTCATACCGAAATGTATGCAAAAAGCGTTGATAAGTTTATGGTGCGGCATTTTATCAAGCCAGGAATTACTGGTTTAGCTCAAATCAACGGTTTTAGAGGAGAGGTAGAGTCTGAAAAAGATATAATAAATCGTGTAAAATATGATATTTTTTATTTAGAAAATTGGTCGGTATTACTAGATATTAAAATTATCTTTATTACAATTATTAATGCCATTAAAGGAGAAAAGAAAGCCTACTAATGAGTGCTTTAGTTTCTATAATTACGCCTTCTTATAATTCTGCAAAGTTTATTGCCGAAACCATTCAGTCGGTACAAAATCAAACCTACCAAAATTGGGAGATGATTATTGTAGATGACGGATCTTCTGACGAAACAGAAAATGTGGTCTTATCTATTATCCAAAACGATAACCGCATCCAATTTCACAAATTAAGTCAAAATTCTGGATCTGCAGTTGCTCGAAATACTGGTATTGAAAAAGCTTCAGGAAGTTATATGACATTCATAGATGCCGATGACATTTGGTTTCCAACATTCATCGAAAACAACATAAAAACAATTCAAGAAACTGGAATTCCATTTGTGTTTTCATCTTATAGAAGAGCCAATGAAGAATTAGAATTCGTGTATTCCGATTTCATTGTACCCTATAAAGTTTCCTATACAGATATTTTAAAATCCAATTCCATTAGCTGTTTGACCGCTTTCTTAGATATTAAAAAGTTAGGTAAAAAACACATGCCACTCATTCGAAAACGTCAAGACATGGGATTGTGGTTAAATTATTTAAAAGTAATTCCATTTGCACACGGAATTCAAGAAACACAAGCCATTTATAGAATTAGAGAAAATTCACTTTCGAGAAAAAAATCAGATTTAATTAAATACCAATGGCAATTTTATAGAGAAGTTGAAAAGCTGAATGTATTCGAGTCGGCTTATTATATGTTGCATTGGATGTATCGCGGTTTTCTTAAATATAGAAATTAAAATAAATAAAAAATCCTGATACATTTTAGGATTTTTTTGTTTCCTTTAGAAACAACTTAACTAAATAAGCTTAACCAACAAAGCTTACTAAAATTGATAACTTAAGCCCGTGTTTAAACCAATAAAATATGGCCTAAAGTCACCAGAATTTTGGCTAAAGGGATTGATTTGATATTTAAACATAGGCTGAAAATTAGCCGAAAAGGCTTTCCAAAAACTATATTTAAAACCCAAACCGACATTACTACTAAAATGTAGTTTGTTAAGATTACTTGCTTTTCCAATTTCCAATTCTAAATCATTTTTGATTAATGAAATAGAATTATTACTTAAGAACAAGGTGCTAAAACCTCCAATTAGTTCTATTTTAAGTTTTTTATCAACGAACTTATAGCCTAGTTCCATAGGCACTTCTACATAACCAATTTCTTGTCTTAAACTTCCAATATTATTGCTAATAAAATTATCAATATCACCAAAAGCTTGTGACATATTTTCTTTTGAAGTAAAAGCTAAAGTAATTCCAAATTGATTTCTATTAATATTAGAAGGATTACTATTTACAAGTTTGATATTACTTTGATACGCTACGTCGTTAGTTAGGTAGTTCATGTTTATAAAATTAATCCCAGATTTAACACTCAAACGTTTTGAAATATCATAACTAGCATTTAATCCAAATCCTGTAGTGCTTCTGAAATCCTTTGAACTGTTTTTAAAAACCGGATCAATTGGAGAACCACCTTCAATCGAATTGAAATAAACAGGCGCTATGGTTGTTCCTAACGCCCATTTACTTCTTTCTTCCTTTTCATAAGCAATTTCTTTTCTCTCAATCTCTCTAAGCAAAAGTTCGAGCGGATTCTCAATTTTTTGATTTAAAGTTATTTGTAAAGAGTCAACTAATTCATATTTAGAGATATCTGTGAAAACTAATTTTTCTTGAGAATTTATGTTGTCAATGGTATTATTTATTAACTCACTACTAGTATTAGAATCAAAATCACTTATTAAACTAGGTGTTGAGTTTTGATTAGAATCTTTTTGGTTGTAGAAATTATTATCTTGATTTTCTAAATTAGAACCTAAACTATTTGAAGAAATAATTTCATCACTAATTTTACCATTTATGTTCTCTTTATTAGAATTTTTATTAGTTTTTTTCTTAATAGTAGAATTAACTACATTTTCAGCATCAACATTTATGTGGTTATTATAGTTGCGTGTTTTGTTTTTACTATCTTTAGCAGTATTGGCATTATTATCAACAGACACAATATTCCCATTTTTTTTCTTTTCAAAAGAATTGTTTTTTTCAATTTCAAAAGACTTGTTTTCAACAGTTTTAGTAGTGTTTAGATTATTTGCATTCTTTATTTTATTTGATTCTTCTTTTTCAACTATTTTTTTATTTTTTGAATTGATTTCTGAGGATTTAGAAAAGTTAATTGTTGTTTTTAATTCATCATAATTTAAACTCAAAAAGCCAATTAAAACAATTGAAGCAGCAATATGTGATAAGGTGAAAAAGAATGGAAGCTTTTTCTTTTCTTTTTCTGTTGAATTCATTTTAGAAGCAATGGCATTCCAAGAATTTGAAGGCGGAGTTGCTTCAAAATCTTTAAATTTTTCTTGAAATAAACGTTCTATTTTTTTTGACTCTTTCATTTAACTCTTGGTAAATTTACTCTAGAATGTTGTTCAATTTTATCTTTTAAAATTGATTTTGCTCTAGCTAAGTTTGATTTTGATGTTCCTACACTAATTTCAAGCATTTCTGCAATTTCTTTGTGTGAGTAATCATCTAAAACATATAAATTAAACACTAATCTATAACGATCTGGTAATTCTTGAATTATTTTTACTAAAAACTCCATTTCAATTGTTTCATCATCAATCTCAACTTCTTCTTCGTTAGGAATCTTCTCAGAAATTAATTCAAAAACACCTTGATTTCTATATTGTTGTAAAATATAATTTATCATTAATCTTTTAGCCCAACCTTCAAAAGAACCTTTAAATTTAAATGAATCAATTTTTTCAAACAACAATAAAAATCCTTCTTGTAAATTATCTTGAGCTTCTTCATAACTTCTCGAATACTTAAGGCAAACAGCAAATAACTTTGGACTTAAAAGTCGGAATAGTTGCTCTTGAGCTTTAGTATTTCTTTTACAACAATCATGTATGATTTGCTCTAAAATCAAGTTTTAAAATTTAGTTTGTTACGACCATTATTTCATATTCTAGAAAAATATCTTCGCCAGAATCATTTGTTCCTTGCCAAAATTTCAACAAGTAAGGCTCCATTTCGTTAATAGTTATATCAAAGGTAGTTTCGGCAAGTTCATCAGTTAAATTTTCACAAAAATCACCCGTAACAACTATGTTTTGTATTGCAAAGGTTCTAACATTTCCTTCCTTAGTGTACAATATTCCATCATACCCATGACAAGTTGATGGTTTATTATATGTCATTGTTACAGAATACGTTTCTCCAAAAACAAATGTTTGTGGCAAAAAAACGCTCTCAATGGGCATATTTTCAATCACATATTCTTGCTCCTTATCTTCAACACTACACGAAATCATTGTTAACAAGAGTAACACTATATAAAAAAACTTATTCATACTTTAATATACTTTATTAATAGATTCATAATTTTCAAAAAGGTTGCGTTAAGGTATAAAAAAATCCCGAAATTTTTCGGGATTCATTGTTATGCGTTATTTTCTTTGATGGTTTCTTTGATTTTTTGTTCCAATTCATCCATCAACTCTGGATTGTCTTTTATCAAAGCTTTAACAGCATCTCTTCCTTGTCCAAGTTTGGTTTCACCATAACTGAACCAAGAACCACTTTTCTTGATAATTTCAAATTCCACTGCTAAGTCTAATACTTCACCTACTTTTGAAATTCCTTCACCATACATTACATCAAATTCAGCTGTTCTAAAAGGTGGTGCTACTTTGTTTTTCACAATTTTTACTTTGGTTCTATTTCCAATAACATTATCTCCGTCTTTGATTTGCGTAGATTTACGAATGTCAATACGAACCGAAGCATAAAATTTCAATGCATTTCCACCGGTTGTTGTTTCTGGACTGCCAAACATGACACCAATTTTATCACGCAATTGGTTAATGAAAAACACGGTACAATTCGTTTTGTGAATGGTTCCTGTTAATTTTCTCAAAGCTTGCGACATCAAACGTGCATGTAATCCCATTTTAGAATCACCCATATCGCCTTCAATTTCACTTTTTGGTGTTAAAGCAGCAACTGAGTCAATTACCACAATATCAACCGCTCCCGAACGGATTAAGCTTTCTGCAATTTCTAATGCTTGTTCACCATTATCGGGTTGTGAAATGATCAAATTGTCAATATCGATTCCTAATTTTTCAGCATAAAAACGGTCAAATGCGTGTTCCGCATCAATAAATGCTGCAATTCCTCCAGCCTTTTGAGCTTCTGCTATGGCGTGTAATGTTAACGTAGTTTTACCTGATGATTCTGGACCGTAGATTTCTATGATTCTTCCTCTTGGATAACCGTTTACACCAAGAGCTAAATCAATTCCCAATGAACCTGAAGGAATAGCTTCTACTTCTTCAACAGCGCTATCGCCTAGTTTCATTACGGTTCCTTTTCCGTACGTTTTGTCAAGTTTGTCTAATGTTAGTTGTAAGGCTTTTAATTTTGCTTCTTTGTCTGAACTCATAATATTTGGCTTTAAATTGATTACAATTTTTTTCGTAAAAATACAGTTTTTTTCAATTGCTCCAAAAATTGTTAATATGTTTTCTGTCCTTTTTAAATATTTGATTTTTAATCAATTTTATTACCTTTGCCATCGAATTCTTCCATTTAGAATTCCATTTCGTGCAGATGCGATTCATCGCGTCTCATATTTTCTAATCTTAAAACGTTTATAGCATGCAACTGTATAACACCTTAAGCGCAGAAGAAAGAAAAGAGCTAATTGATTTAGCGGGTAAACAACGTTTAACGTTGTCTTTCTATGCGTATGCCAAAATTGAAGATCCTAAAAAATTTCGCGACGATTTATTTATCGAATGGAACAAGCTCGATGCTCTTGGTCGAACGTATGTAGCCAAAGAAGGTATCAATGCTCAAATGTCGGTTCCAGCCGAAAACTTTGAAGCTTTTCGCGAAACTTTAGAAGCGTATGATTTCATGCGAGGCATTCGTTTGAATGTAGCCGTAGATCACGATGACCATTCGTTTTGAAAACTAACCGTATAAGTTCGAGATAAAATTGTAGCCGATGGTTTAAACGATAAAAGGTTTGATGTAACCAATATCGGTGTGCATTTAAAAGCCAAAGAATTCAATCAAATATTAGAAGATCCAAATACGATTGTAGTCGATTTTAGAAATCATTACGAAAGTGAAATTGGTCATTTCAAAGGTGCCATTACTCCAGATGTAGAAACTTTTAGAGAAAGTTTACCCATTATCAACGAGCAATTAAAAGATTTTAAAGAAGATAAAAACTTGGTGATGTATTGCACTGGAGGCATTCGTTGCGAGAAAGCATCAGCGTATTTCAAACATCAAGGTTTTAAAAATGTATTCCAATTGGAAGGCGGAATTATCAATTATGCCAAACAAATTAAGGAAGAAAATATCGAAAGTAAGTTTATAGGGAAAAACTTCGTTTTCGACCACAGATTAGGGGAAAGAATTACTAACGATATCATTTCACAATGCCATCAATGTGGAAAACCTTGTGACAATCATACAAATTGTTTGAACGACGGTTGTCATTTATTATTCATCCAATGTGACGAATGTAAAGCAGCCATGGAAAATTGTTGTTCTACCGAATGTTTAGAAATCACGCATTTACCATTAGCAGAACAAGTTAAACTTCGTAGAGGAAAACAAGTCGGAAATAAAGTATTCAGAAAAGGGAAATCGGAAAATTTAAAATTCAAACATTCAGGAGAATTGTCAGACAAACCTTTGGCTGTAGTCGAAAAAACGAAAGACATCCGCCAAAAAATAAAAGTAAAAAAAGTATTGCTAGGTAAAGCGGAACATTATTATGTAAAAGCACAAGTGGGGCTTTTCGTTATAGACAACAAAGAACTAAATGTTGGAGATAAAATTCTAATTTCTGGACCAACAACTGGAAACCAAGAATTAGTTTTAGAAAAAATGTTCGTAAACGGAACTGAAAATTCAGTTGCTAAAGTTGGAGACAAAGTAACTTTTGAAGTTCCTTTTAGAATTCGTTTATCAGATAAAATTTTTAAATTTTTAAGTTAAATAAATCATTTAGAATACGATAAACAAACCTATTTCGTTTTAATTCGAAATAGGTTTTTTGGTTTTGGGTAAACTTCAACTATTCAGCTTGATAGATTACATAAAAAATCAATATCTTTACACACAAAAACATTTTAGAAACGTAGTCCGCTTTTCGGACAATCAACATATATTTGAAATTATGGCATGTACAAATTGTTCTACAGGAACCACAGATGGTGTTCCAAAAGGATGTAATAATAATGGAAGTTGTGGTACTGGAAGCTGCAATAAATTAACCGTTTTTGATTGGTTAGCCAATATGTCGCTACCAAGCGGCCAAGAGCCTTTCGACTGTGTAGAAGTTCGATTCAAAAACGGAAGAAAAGAGTTTTTTAGAAACACCGAAAAATTATCATTATCAATTGGTGATATTGTAGCTACTGAAGCTTCTCCAGGACACGATGTTGGAATCATAAGTTTGACTGGTGAATTGGTAAAAATTCAAATGAAGAAAAAAGCAGTGGATCATTTGGGTGAAATACCAAAAGTCTACAGAAAAGCTTCTCAAAAAGATATTGACATTTGGAGTACCGCAAGAAACAAAGAAGAAACTATAAAAGTTAAAGCAAGAGAAATAGCTATTGCACTCAAATTGGAAATGAAAATTTCTGATGTTGAAGTGCAAGGTGACAATTCTAAAGTTACTTTTTATTACACGGCAAACGAACGTGTAGATTTCCGTCAATTGATTAAAGATTTTGCGCGTGAGTTCAGTACAAGAATTGAAATGAAACAAGTAGGTTTCCGTCAAGAAGCGGCTCGTTTAGGTGGAATTGGTTCTTGTGGAAGAGAATTGTGTTGTTCCACTTGGTTAACTGATTTTAGAAGTGTAAACACTGCGGCTGCTCGTTACCAACAATTATCGTTGAATCCACAAAAATTAGCTGGACAATGTGGTAAACTAAAATGCTGTTTGAACTATGAATTGGACACGTATTTGGATGCGCTGAAAGAATTTCCAAGTATGGATACCAAATTACATACCGAAAAAGGAACAGCCGTTTGCCAAAAAGTCGATATTTTTAAAGAACTAATGTGGTTTTCCTACGAAAATCAATCGGCACTTTGGCATGTATTAACTGTAAGTCAAGTGAAAGAGATTTTATCTACAAACAAACAAGGTAAAAAGATAGCTGCAATTGAAGATTATGCAGTTGAAATAACAAAAGAAATTGAAAAGAATTTCCAAAATGCCGTTGGTCAAGATAGCTTAACTCGATTTGACAAGCCAAAAGGCAAACCAAATAAAAATAAAAAAAGACGTAAACCAGCAACAATCAATAAGAAAAATGCGCCTAAAAAAGAGTAATTTATTAGTTGTACTAGGAATTTCATTACTGTTAGTTAGCTGTGATGAAAATAGAGTTTTCGACGAGTATAAAAAACTTGATGGTTCATGGAAAAAAGCCGATGCCATCCAGTTTGTATTTGAACAAAACGACACGATTAATCCGTATAACTTGTTTCTAAACATTAGAAACAATAATGATTATCCGTACAATAATTTATATGTAATTGTAGCGCTTACGCAACCAGATAGTTTGGTAAAAATAGATACATTGGAATACGACATGGCATTTCCTGATGGAAAACTAATGGGCGAAGGTTTTTCAGATGTAAAGGAAAGTAAATTGTGGTACCAAGAAAATTTTAAATTCAATAAAGCAGGAACTTACTCAGTTAAAGTAACACAAGCCTTAAGAAAAACAGGCGATGTTTCAGGTGATTTGGAATTAAATGGAGTAACAGAAGTAGGTTTTAGAATCGAAAAAACAAACTAATTTATGGCAACAAAAAAAACAGAAAACACCAACTTTTCTAAGCAAGTTCGTTGGTTTTGGAAATCATTTGTTTACAGTATAATTGGTATAATCCTTTTATTTTTATTTGCTTCTTGGGGATTATTTGGCGAAATGCCAAGTTTTGAAAAACTAGAAAATCCAGATTCTAATATTGCCACAGAAATTATCTCTTCTGACGGAGAAATTATTGGTAAATTTTATGCCGAAAATCGTGTTCCTGTTAAATATGAAGATCTTCCAGAGCATTTAGTAAATGCTTTAGTAGCTACAGAGGACGAACGCTTTTATAGCCATTCAGGAATTGACGCCCGTGGAACTTTACGTGCAGTAGTAAGAATGGGAAGAGGCGGTGGTGCCAGTACTATTTCCCAACAATTAGCTAAATTATTATTTCATGGTGAAGGTTCGAAAAATATCGTTTACCGTGTGATTCAAAAAATAAAAGAATGGATTATTGCAGTTCGTTTAGAGCGTCAGTATACCAAAAAAGAAATCATTGCTATGTACTTCAATGAAGTGGATTTTGTAAATGGCGCTGTAGGAATTCGTTCGGCTTCAAAAATCTATTTCAATAAGGAACCTAAAGAATTAACTATTGAGGAATCCGCTCTTTTTGTTGGAATGCTAAAAAACCCTTCGTTGTATAACCCAACAAGAGAAAAAAGAAAAGAATTGGTTTTTAATAGAAGAAATACAGTTCTAGGCCAAATGGTTAAAAATGGATTTCTTGCCGAAGATGAAAAAGAAAAACTAAAAGCAAAACCAATTGTTTTAGATTTCAAACCTGAAAGTCACAGCCAAGGTAGTGCTACCTATTTTAGAGAATACTTGAGAGACTTCATGAAGAAATGGGTAAAAGAAAACAAAAAAGAAGACGGAACGGAATACGATATTTACCGTGACGGATTAAAAATCTACACTACCATCGATTCTAAAATGCAAAAATATGCCGAAGAAGCGGTACAAGAACATTTGACCTTATTACAAGCGAAATTTTTTGATTTAGCCAAAGGAAGAAAAAATGCTCCATTTGTAAACATTTCTGATGCAGAAACTGAATCCATTATTTCGAGAGCTATGAAAGCTTCTGAAAGATGGCGTTTGTTGCGAGATGAAGGAAAATCAGAAGAAGAAATTATTAAGTCTTTTGAAGTGAAAAGAAACATGAAAATCTTCACCTGGAATGGCGAAAGAGACACGATAATGACTCCTAGAGATTCTATCATTTACTACAAACACTTTTTACAAACGGGTATGATGGCTATGGAACCTCAAACAGGACATATAAAAGTTTGGGTTGGTGGAATCGATTACAAATATTTCCAATACGATCACGTAGGTCAAGGAGCGCGACAAGTAGGTTCTACTTTCAAACCTTTTGTGTATGCCACCGCTATTGAACAATTAGGAATGTCGCCTTGTGATTCCATTATTGATGCTCCTTTTACTATGCCAAAAGGCAAATGGGGAATTGATGCTGCATGGACACCCAAAAACTCGAGTGGAGAATATAAAGGAATGGTTACTCTTAAACAAGCATTAGCGGGTTCATTAAACCCTGTGTCAGCTAAACTAATGGATAGAGTTGGACCTAATGCTGTAATTGATTTAGCCAAAGAACTAGGTGTAACGACAAAAATTCCAGAACAACCTGCAATTGCACTTGGAGCGGTTGATATTACTGTAAGCGAAATGGTGGGTGCATTTAGTACATTTGCTAACCAAGGGGTTTTCATTAAACCGTCTTTTATTACTAAAATTGTGGATAAAAATGGTGTTGTCTTACAACAATTCATTCCTGAAAGTAAAGATGTAATGAATAAAGATGTTGCTTACGCAATCGTAAAATTATTGGAAGGTGTTACCGAATCAGGAACGGGACAACGTTTGCGCTGGGGTGGTGTTAGTGGTTTAACCCAATACAAATATTCGTTCTCCAACCCAATTGCTGGAAAAACAGGAACATCACAAAACAATTCCGATGGGTGGTTTATTGGGATGGTTCCCAATTTGGCCACTGGAATTTGGGTAGGGAATGATGATAGAGCCGCACATTTTAGATTAACACAATTTGGACAAGGAGCTACAATGGCATTACCTATTTGGGGACTTTTCATGCAAAAATGTTATAACGATGAAACCTTAACGGTATCGAAACAAGCTTTTGAAAGACCAGAAAAAATAAATATTCAAGTGGATTGTTGGAAACCAATAGAAAAAGATTCTATTGATGAAGACCAACCCGATTTAGATCAATTTGACTTTAAACCATAAAATATATGATTTCTAGAAAAGTAAATAACGTTCAAGAAGCTTTAGACGGAATTCAAGACGGACAAACCATTATGTTAGGTGGTTTCGGCCTTTGTGGAATTCCAGAAAATAGTATTGCTGAATTGGTTCGAAAAAATGTTACCAATTTAACTTGTATTTCAAACAATGCTGGCGTTGACGATTTTGGATTGGGATTACTATTACAAAAACGCCAAATCAAAAAAATGATTTCTTCATACGTAGGAGAAAATGCAGAATTCGAACGTCAAATGCTTTCAGGTGAATTGGAAGTAGAGCTTACTCCGCAAGGAACATTGGCAGAAAAATGTCGTGCAGCACAAGCGGGAATTCCAGCTTTCTTTACACCAGCCGGTTACGGAACTGAAGTAGCGGAAGGAAAAGAAGTACGAGAATTCAAAGGAAAAATGCACGTTTTAGAACATGCTTTCAAAGCTGATTATTCTATTGTAAAAGCTTGGAAAGGTGACGAAGCAGGAAACTTAATTTTCAAAGGAACCGCTCGTAATTTCAATGCACCAATGGCTGGAGCGGCTAAAATCACTATCGCTGAGGTAGAAGAATTAGTACCAACTGGAACTTTAAATCCAAATGAAATGCACATCCCAGGAATTATGGTAAACCGTATTTTCCAAGGTGAGAAATTTGAGAAAAGAATTGAGCAAAGAACCGTTCGTCAAAAGTAATTTGAAGATTCTTTAATTTGAAAATTTGAAGATGAGAAACGATAAGGATAATTTAATTGTAAAATTAACATTCGAGTTTGCCTTAGAAATAATAAGTTTTTCGGAGGAAATTAGAAAATCCAATCGTTTTGAAATGGCATCTCAAATTTTCAGAAGTGGAACATCAATAGGAGCAAATATTAGAGAAGCTCAAAATGCAGAAAGTAAAGCTGATTTTATTCATAAATTTAAAATTTCAGCTAAAGAAGCAGATGAGTTACAATTTTGGTTAGAGTTGTGTCAGAATTCTGAATTCTATCCAAATCCTAATGAAGAATTATTTAAAAAGTTACAATCGATAAATTTGATTATTTCTAAAATAATATCTTCTTCAAAGAAGGGTTAATTTTCAAATCATCAAATTTTCAAATCATCAAATAATATATGGCATTAGATAAAAATCAAATCGCAAAAAGAATCGCCCAAGAAGTAAAAGACGGGTATTATGTAAACTTAGGAATCGGAATTCCAACTTTAGTTGCCAATTATGTTCGCACGGATATTTCAGTGGAATTTCAATCAGAAAACGGGGTTTTAGGCATGGGGCCTTTTCCTTTTGAAGGAGAGGAAGACGCCGACATCATCAATGCAGGTAAACAAACCATCACTACGTTACCAGGAGCCAGTTTCTTTGATTCGGCATTCAGTTTTGGAATGATTCGTGCGCAAAAAGTAGATTTAACTATTTTAGGCGCCATGGAAGTTTCCGAAAATGGAGATATTGCCAACTGGAAAATTCCAGGAAAAATGGTAAAAGGTATGGGTGGCGCGATGGATTTAGTAGCTTCCGCAGAAAATATTATTGTGGCCATGATGCACGTTAATAAAGCCGGCGAATCGAAAATCTTAAAAAAATGTTCTCTTCCCTTAACTGGTGTAGGTTGCGTGAAAAAAGTCGTTACCGAATTAGCCGTTTTAGAAGTTACCCCTAATGGGTTTAAATTGCTAGAACGTGCACCAGGGGTTTCAGTAGAAGACATCATCAAAGCTACAGAAGCGAATTTAATCATTGAAGGAGAAATTCCGGAAATGAATATATAAGTAACTAATTTGAAGATTTGAGAATTTGAAAATGAGCTATTCAGTTAGTCTCATTTTCAAATTCTCAAATTTTTTCATTCTCAAATCAAACTATGTTTCCAAAAGTAATTCTCAAATCAGGTAAAGAAAAATCTATTCAACGTCGTCATCCTTGGATTTTCAGCGGTGCGGTGTAT
>Ga0102830_1000672_pt1 | contig 14125 bp, 8 predicted proteins | sample ColrivemetaGS703_FD_84511 | JGI IMG/M metagenome (GOLD analysis project Ga0102830, IMG submission 84511) | Estuarine microbial communities from the Columbia River estuary - Freshwater metaG S.703 | ecosystem: Environmental > Aquatic > Marine > Intertidal zone > Estuary | place: USA: Columbia...
CATATTTCAAAGAATGTTTTAATAACATCATAGATTGTTTTTTTTGTATTTTTTGAGTAGTGGGTCGCTTGACCTGGTACCGCAAAAACCCTATCGTCACCATATCGATTTTTTAAATCAAATATTACCTGTTCATCATCACTACAAAGAAATATTCTTTCATCACCATCAGATACAGCATCTATTGTTTTGTTAAATAGTTCTAAAGTATTATCAGAAATTTCAGGTACATCACCCCAAAAACGATTTGTTCTAATGTGTATACCAATGGTTTTAACGTTGTTTGACTTTAATTTACTCTTCAAATAATCATAATTTTTTTGAAATTCATCTTCAAAGACCAATAGATTATTGATTAACTTACTAAAACAGTTTTCAGGTGTTAATTCCAACTCTTTTAATTTGTTTTTATATTTTTCATTTTCAAAAATATATTGTATGAAATTTTGATTTGAGTATATATAAACACAATCCGAATCAGGAAATTTTTCAGATAGAGTTTGAGTTTTAAAAAAATCTAAATTGTTAATTAAATCAGATTCAATATTAAATCTACCTCTTTTTAATGGTAATAACTTCCAATCATCATTCCACCAATCAATAGGTGATGTAAATACATCTGCGTATGTGATATCATCATCTAATTTAATTCTAAAATTATAACCATTAAGTAACGCCAATAAGTAAGAACTAACTAAACCAAACAATCTATCACCCAAACCACCATTTTGGGTTGAGTACACTAAAAACTTATTTTCCATGGGATTATAATACGTATTCATATTTTAATATAATAAAATATATGTTGAAAAAAAAAAGGACTGTTAAATCAGTCCTCTTCTTTTTATTTCTTCTTCGAGTTGTTCTAACTCTTTTTCATGTGCTTCCAAAATATTTGTTTGGGTTTGTATAGCTTCAACAATAATTGGGATAATTTTAGGATATTCAACAGTATAACCCGTTTCTTCTGTACCACCAACAAGTTCAGGGAAGTATTCCATTATTTCCTGTGCAATTACACCTATATCTTGAATACTTGTTATTTCATCTGTTGGCTTTCCGTTAACTAACGCTCTCCAATAGTATTCAACACCTCTCATTTTTAATACTTTGTCTAAAGCACTATCAATAACTCTAAGATTTTCTTTAAATCTACGGTCAGAAGTAGAACCTGCATCACCCGCTACACCAGTAATACCTGTCGAACCTTGGTCCCCTGGGCCCGAACTAGCACTCAAATCACCTGTAGGTCCTTTAGGTCCTTTAACACCCGGGGCATCCACACCAGGTAAACCCGAAGGTCCTTTACCACCTGGGTCACCTGTTATCTGTGAACCTGGTGCTCCTTGTGGTCCTATGGGTCCCTTTGGAGATGAACCTATTCTACCTTTTTCACCTTTTGGTCCTATTGGTCCTTTTGGTCCTGCCGGTGCAATCGGTCCTTTTGGACCTTTTGGTCCTGCCGGTGCAGTTGGACCCTTTGGTCCTTTTGGTCCTGCTGGTGCAATTGGACCTTTATCACCTGTTGGACCTGTTGGTCCTGTTGGTCCTGGAGCCCCTACGGGTCCAGTGTTTGGCGGCCCTATCGGTCCTTTAAATCCTTTTAGTCCTTTATGTGAATCACCTGTTGGTCCTACAGGTCCTGTTGGTCCTTGAGTTGAATCACCTGTTGGTCCACCACCACCTGGTGTCGATGCACCTGTCGGTCCTACTCCACCCTGAGTAGAGTCTCCAACACCACCTGTATTTCCTCTAGAACCCTGTCCACCAATTGTACCTTGTGGTCCAATAGGTGAGTTACCTTGTGGACCCTTGGGTCCTTTTGGTGAGCTACCCTGAGGTCCTTTGGGTCCCTTTGGTGAGTTACCCTGAGCTCCTTTAAAACCCTTGTCACCTTTAGGACCTTTGTTACCTTTAATACCCTTCGGTCCTTGTGGTGCAGTTGGTCCTTTGGGTCCTTTTGGCCCTGCCGGTGCTATTGGTCCTTTTGGTCCCTTTGGTCCTGCTGGTGCTGTTGGTCCTTTATCTCCACCATCACCCGTCGGTCCTGTTGGTCCTGTTGGTCCAGGTCCTCCTTGGCTATTATCTCCTGTTGGTCCACCACCACCCTGTGTAGATGCACCTGTCGGTCCTACTCCACCCTGAGTAGAGTCACCACCACCACCAGTACCACCTCTGTTACCTTGCGCTCCTTGGGTACCTTGGTTACCAATCGGAGAGTTACCCTGAGGTCCTTTTGGTCCTTTTGGTGAAGACCCTTGTGGACCTTTTGGACCCTTTGGAGATGAACCTTGAGGTCCTTTTGGACCCTTTGGTGAAGACCCTTGAGCTCCTTTGAATCCTTTGTCTCCTTTTGGACCTTTAATACCTTTGATACCTTTCGGACCTTGTGGTGCAGTTGGACCTTTTGGTCCTTTTGGTCCTGCCGGTGCTATCGGACCTTTCGGTCCCTTTGGTCCTGCAGGTGCTGTTGGTCCTTTATCACCTGTTGGTCCCGTAGGACCTGTCGGTCCTTGGTCACCACCGGCACCTTGACTACTTGCTCCTGTTGGTCCTACCGGTCCTTGAACTGACGCACCTGTTGGTCCACCTGCACCTTGTGTTGAGTCACCTCCTCCACCTGTATTACCTCTAGAACCTTGTCCTCCCTGAGTACCTTGGTTACCAATCGGAGAGTTGCCCTGAGGTCCCTTTGGACCCTTTGGCGAACTACCTTGTGGTCCTTTTGGACCCTTAGGTGATGAACCTTGCGGACCCTTTGGTCCCTTTGGTGAAGAACCTTGAGCACCTTTGAAACCTTTGTCTCCTTTCGGACCTTTGATACCTTTAATACCTTTTGGTCCTTGTGGTGCAGTTGGACCTTTCGGACCTTTTGGTCCTGCCGGTGCTATCGGTCCTTTTGGTCCTTTTGGTCCTGCAGGGGCTGTTGGTCCTTTATCACCAGTTGGTCCCTGAACACCTATTGGTCCTGTTGGTCCTGTTGGTCCTTGTACTGAATCACCAACACCACCTGTTGTTCCTCTTGAACCTTGAGCTCCACCTGTACCTTGCGGTCCAATAGGTGAGTTACCTTGTGGACCTTTAGGTCCCTTAGGTGATGAACCCTGTGGTCCTTTTGGTCCTGTTGGTGAATTACCTTGTGCTCCTTTGAAACCTTTGTCACCCTTAGAACCTTTAATACCTTTAATACCTTTTGGACCTTGTGGTGCAGTTGGTCCCTTTGGTCCCTTTGGTCCCGCAGGTGCTATAGGTCCTTTTGGACCCTTTGGTCCTGCAGGGGCTGTTGGTCCTTTATCCCCTGTTGGTCCTGTAGGTCCTGTTGGTCCAATGTCACCACCAGCACCTTGGCTGTTATCACCTGTTGGTCCAACACCACCTTGTGTTGAATCACCCGCTCCACCTTGGGAACCTTGAGCACCTTTTGGTCCTCCACCACCTTGTCCTCCTTGTGGTCCAATATCACCTTGAGCGCCTTTAGCACCAGCATCACCTTTACCACCTTTAACACCTTTAAGTCCTTTGTCACCTCCCTCAGATTTAGAACCTTTAGGGAATATTTCACCTGTAGGACCTAACGTTCCTTTTTCACCTTTGATGTTAGTATCGGGTCCTGCCCAATATCCATCAGCACCCACCATTTGAGTTCCAGCAACATAAAGACCTTTATTGAATCTTGAATTACCGTAAAGTGTTAATGGACTATCAGAGTCAGAGATTCGATAAATTTTATATGGTGAACCTGTTGTTGGTTTAAATGATACGTCTAGGTTAGGTCCTGAAGAATCAATCTCCATAATATAATAACCTCCCGTACCACTGAATTCAATGTGGGGATTAGTATTTGAGGTATTACCTGATGGATATATTACAATTCCGTCTGCCACTTTTATAACTTAGATTTCAATAGGTTTATCTTTTCTTCAATAATACTTATCATCTCATTCTGTTCTTTTACTGATTCAATTAAAACTGCGTTTAATTTTTCATAGTGAATACCATAAAATCCATCACCTCTTTGGAAAACCATTTGAGGATAGTATACCATTAACTCTTGAGCTATCAATCCAATATCATGTAATTTATCTTGTTTTTTAAGATATTCATAATTAGATACATTTTCAGACCATTCATATTCTTTAACTTGAATCTTCATTAAAGTTTCTAAAGAATTTTGTAATGTTGAGATGGCTTTCTTGTATCTAGCATCTGACCTACCACAATCAGTATATAAACAGGTACCTGCAACGAACCCCTGACCAAAACCATTAGTCGCATAATTTATTATTGAAGCACAAGTAGTACAATTGGAGTCAGTATACAAGAAATCAGTATCTAACTGAGGGTTTTGGTTATTAGAATATGTACTTAGTGTAAATGAATAAGTAAAGAATGTACAATCATCAAAATAATCTAAATCACCTACACCATAACAAGGATTGGGTCCTTTCTCACCTTTATCTCCCTTGGTACCTGTGGTACCTTTGTTACCCTTATCACCTTTAACTCCAAGAGCAATACCTTTGTTACCTTTACCACCTTTTGGTCCTGTCGGTCCTGGTAATGGTGTTGAACCACCATCTCCGATAGGTCCTTTATCACCTAAACTTCCTTTCATTGCAGAACCTTGAGAACCTGTTGGTCCTTGAACACCTGGAGTTGCCGGCCCATCAGGTCCTTTAGGTCCAGGACTACCCTGAGGTCCTTGTGGTGAGCTACCTTGTGGTCCTTGTGGTCCCTGTGGTGAGTTACCTTGAGGACCTTTTGGCCCTTGTGGTGAGCTACCTTGTGGTCCTTTAAATCCTTTTTCACCCTTAGGTCCTTTGGGTCCTTTGTTACCTATAGGTCCTTTAGGTCCCGAAGGTCCTGGGACACCAGTACCACCTTGAGTTCCTATAGGTCCTTTTGGTCCTTTTGCTCCTTTTGGTCCTTTTGGTCCTGCCGGTGCTATTGGTCCTTTGGGTCCCTTTGGTCCTGCAGGTGCAATTGGTCCTTTGGGTCCCTTTGGTCCCGCACCTGCAATTGGTCCTTTATCGCCTGTTGGTCCCGTAGGTCCTGTTGGTCCTATGTCACCAGCAGCTCCTTGGCTATTATCACCTGTTGGTCCACCACCACCCTGTGTAGATGCACCTGTCGGTCCTACTCCACCTTGTGTCGATGCCCCTGTTGGTCCTGTATTTCCTCTTGACCCTTGTCCACCACCTGTCCCTTGCGGTCCAATAGGTGAGTTACCTTGTGGACCCTTCGGTCCTTTTGGTGAGTTACCCGTAGGTCCTTTTGGTCCTTTTGGTGAGTTACCCTGAGCACCTTTGAAACCTTTATCACCTTTTGGTCCTTTGATTCCTTTAATACCTTTTGGACCTTGCGGTGCAGTTGGCCCTTTAGGTCCCTTTGGTCCCGCAGGTGCTATAGGTCCTTTTGGACCCTTTGGTCCTGCAGGTGCTGTTGGTCCTTTATCCCCTGTTGGTCCTGTAGGTCCTGTTGGTCCAATGTCACCAGCAGCTCCTTGGCTGTTATCACCTGTTGGTCCTACTCCACCTTGTGTCGATGCCCCTGTTGGTCCTACTCCACCTTGTGTCGATGCCCCTGTTGGTCCTACTCCACCTTGTGTTGATGCACCTGTTGGTCCTGTATTTCCTCTTGACCCTTGTCCACCACCTGTCCCTTGCGGTCCAATAGGTGAGTTACCTTGTGGACCCTTCGGTCCTTTTGGTGATGAACCCTGTGGGCCTTTTGGACCTTTTGGTGAGTTACCTTGAGCACCTTTAAAACCTTTATCACCCTTAGAACCTTTGATACCTTTGATACCTTTTGGTCCTTGTGGTGCCGTTGGACCTTTTGGTCCCTTTGGTCCTGTTGGTGCTGTAGGTCCTTTTGGTCCTTTATCACCTGCCGGTGCTATTGGTCCTTTATCTCCTGTTGGTCCCGTAGGTCCTTGGTCACCTGTTGGTCCAGGTCCGCCTTGGCTACTTGCCCCTGTTGGACCTACCGGTCCTTGGACTGATACTCCTGTTGGTCCACCACCACCTTGAGTTGAGTCACCTGTTGGTCCACCACCACCTTGAGTTGAGTCACCGCTACCACCCAAAGCACCTCTAAAACCTTGAACACCTTGGTTACCTTGCGGTCCAATAGGTGAGTTACCTTGAGGACCCTTTGGTCCTTTTGGTGATGAACCTTGCGGTCCTTTTGGTCCCTTCGGTGAATTACCTTGAGCCCCTTTAAATCCTTTATCTCCTTTATTACCTATTGGTCCTTTAAGTCCTTTGTTACCTTTTGGTGCGGTAGGTCCTTTATCCCCTGTAGGTCCTGTTGGTCCTGTTGGTCCTATATCACCACCAGCACCTTGGCTATTATCACCAGTCGGTCCCAAATCTCCCTGAGTAGATGCTCCTGTTGGTCCTGTAGGTCCTTGTACTGAATCACCGACACCACCTGTAGGTCCTCTTGAACCTTGACCCCCACCCGTACCTTGCGGTCCAATAGGTGATGACCCTTGCGGACCTTTAGGTCCCTTTGGAGATGAACCTTGTGGACCCTTTGGTCCTTTTGGTGAGTTACCCTGAGCTCCTTTAAAACCCTTATCACCTTTAGGTCCTTTGATACCTTTAATACCTTTTGGACCTTGTGGTGCAGTTGGTCCTTTATCTCCCTTTGCCCCTGCCGGTGCAATTGGGCCTTTATCTCCACCAGCACCTGTAGGTCCTTGGTCACCTGTTGGTCCTGTTGGACCTGTCGGTCCCGTTATACCTTTTGGTGATGCGCCTTGTTGACCTTTAGGTCCTGTATTACCTTGAGACCCTCTTGAACCTTTATCAGTATCAGGATTAGAGTCACCCTTAATACCCTTTAATCCTTTAACACCTTTAGCACCTGTAGCAGGATATCCTTTCCAACCACCACTATCAATTACGGTTTCATTACCTTTAGTTTTAAGAGCAACCGAAATGTGTACTTGAGTATCTGAGGTAAAACCAGTTAATTGGTCGTTAGCTCTTAATACTTGTGCGTTGTTTCCATGAAAAAAATCTAAATTGTTTGTTGTTGAATTCGCACGGAAATTTAATGTAGATGACGTAGCACCTGAAAAATAAATTAATCCACTACCTGGTACAATACTAATTAACTTTGCCATTATTCAACCACTTTTAATAGAAAGTCTAATTTTTCAATCATCATGTTTATACGTGTCTGTTGTTCTTGTATTGAACCAATAGCGACTGTTACTAATTTATTATAGTGAAGTGTCTTATATCCTTCACTATTAGTAAATACAACCTCAGGAATAACTTCTTCAACATCTTGGGCAATAAATCCAATATCTTGACCTTTTTTGTGTGTGTATGACTCAGTTTGTTCATCGTTTTTCCAATCAAAATATAAACCTTTGAGTTTTAAAAGTTTAGTTAAGTTACCTTTTAAACTTTCAACATTTTTCTTTAAACGACTATCTGATGGTGCACCTTGAGCACCTTTAGGTCCTTTTGCTCCTTGAGGTCCTATTGGTCCTTTAGGTCCTTTACCTGAACCTGTTGATGTTCCAATAGTACCTTTATCACCTGGAGGTCCTGTAGGTGAAGTACCCGCAGCTCCTTTTTGACCTTTACCACCTTTTGGTCCTTTTGGTGCATCAGTTGCGTTTGGACCTGGAGGTCCTGCAGGTCCTTTAGCTCCTTGAGGTCCTGGGTCACCTGTTGGTCCACCAACACCTGTTGGTCCTGGACCACCTGGAGTTGAATCTCCTGTTGGACCTGTTCCACCTTGTGTAGATGCTCCTGTTGGTCCTGGAGCACCTGGAGTTGAATCTCCTGTGGCTCCTGTATTACCTCTAGGTCCTTGAGCTCCGCCAGGTCCTCCCGGTCCTTGTGGTGATGTACCTGTTGGTCCGGTAGGTCCGATTGGACCTATTGGTGAATTACCTGGAGCTCCTTGTGGTCCTGTATTACCTTGTGGTGATGAACCTTGTGGACCCTTCGGTCCCTTTGGTGAGTTACCCTGAGGTCCTTTTGGACCCTTAGGTGAGTTACCTTGAGCTCCTTTGAAACCTTTGTCTCCTTTCGGACCTTTAATACCTTTAATACCTTTATTACCTTGTGGTGCCGTAGGTCCTTTTGGACCCTTTGGTCCTGCACCTGCTATCGGTCCTTTTGGTCCCTTTGGTCCTGCCGGTGCTGTCGGTCCCTTATCACCTGGGTCACCCGTTGGTCCTGTTGGTCCTGTTGGTCCAGGTCCGCCTTGGCTATTATCTCCTGTTGGTCCTACTCCACCTTGTGTCGATGCTCCTGTTGGTCCTACTCCACCTTGTGTAGAATCACCTCCACCACCAGTACCACCTCTGTTACCTTGAGCACCCTGATTACCTTGTGGTCCAATAGGTGAGTTACCTTGTGGACCCTTTGGACCCTTTGGTGATGAACCTTGTGGACCTTTTGGTCCCTTTGGTGAACTACCTTGTGCACCTTTAAAACCTTTGTCACCTTTTGGTCCTTTAATACCTTTAATACCTTTTGGTCCTTGCGGCGCAGTTGGTCCTTTTGGACCTTTTGGCCCTGCCGGTGCAATCGGTCCTTTTGGTCCTTTTGGTCCTGCGGGTGCTATTGGACCTTTTGGTCCTTTATCGCCTGCCGGTGCTATTGGTCCTTTATCACCACCATCACCTGTTGGTCCTGTTGGTCCTGTTGGTCCAGGTCCGCCTTGGCTATTATCACCTGTTGGTCCACCATCACCCTGTGTAGATGCACCTGTCGGTCCTACTCCACCTTGTGTCGATGCCCCTGTTGGTCCTGTATTTCCTCTTGACCCTTGTCCACCACCTGTCCCTTGCGGTCCAATAGGTGAATTACCTTGAGGTCCCTTGGGTCCTTTTGGTGAGTTACCCGTAGGTCCTTTTGGTCCTTTTGGTGAGTTACCTTGAGCACCTTTGAAACCTTTATCACCTTTTGGTCCTTTAATACCTTTAATACCTTTCGGACCTTGTGGTGCAGTTGGTCCTTTTGGACCTTTTGGCCCTGTCGGTGCAATTGGTCCTTTTGGTCCCTTTGGTCCTGCCGGTGCGATTGGTCCTTTTGGTCCCTTAGGTCCTGCAGGTGCAGTTGGACCCTTATCTCCACCATCACCCGTTGGTCCTGCTGGCCCTGTTGGTCCGCCTGCCCCTTGGCTATTATCCCCTGTTGGTCCTCCGGCACCTTGTGTAGAATCTCCTGTTGGTCCTCCGTCACCTTGTGTAGAATCTCCACCACCACCACTATTACCTCTGTTACCTTGTGGTCCTTGAGTTCCTTGGTTACCAATTGGTGAATTTCCTTGACCTCCTTTAAAACCTTTATCACCTATTGGTCCTTTGATACCTTTAATACCTTTTGGACCTTGTGGTGCAGTCGGCCCTTTTGGACCCTTTGGTCCTGCCGGTGCCGTTGGTCCTTTTGGACCCTTCGGTCCTTTTGGCGCCGTTGGTCCTTTATCTCCACCATCACCCGTTGGCCCTGTTGGCCCTGTTGGTCCACCAGCTCCTTGGCTATTATCTCCTGTTGGTCCTCCTCCTCCTTGTGTTGATGCACCTGTTGGTCCACCCGCACCCTGAGTAGAATCACCAGCACCACCTGTATTACCTCTCGACCCTTGTCCACCACCTGTTCCTTGCGGTCCAATTGGTGATGACCCTTGCGGACCTTTTGGGCCTTTTGGTGAACTACCTTGAGCACCTTTTAAACCTTTGTCTCCACCACCACCTTTAGTACCTTTACCCCCTTTGATACCTTTATTACCCTTGTCACCTTGAGTATCCGAACCAATTGGTCCTGTTGGACCCAAAGGTCCTTGAGCCCCTGTTGGTCCTTTATCACCTTTAACTTGTTTATCACCTTTAGGTCCTTGAGGTCCTAAATCACCTTTGAATCCAGCGGGTAAAGTATTTTGAAAAAATGTCGATTCAGGTGCACCGTATTCAATGTAAGAATTGTCACCCGCACCAAAATTAGTTTTTTGACCTTGACCGTAGTTTTCAGATACTACACTACCTTTAACAATTAATTTTGTACCATCAGCAGTTAAAGTAACAAGGTTGTCACCATAAGTTACACCTGAGAAAACAATTGAACCGTCATCTTTTACATTAAGTCTTACAGCATTACCCGTAGCGTTGATAAATTCAATACTAGGAAACCCTGTGGTTGGATATGGACGGATGGTTACGTTCTTTGGCATGAACTAAAAAAATATTTTAATATAAATACTCCAAATATTGTTTATTACCTAATTTTTTATTTAAAGTGTCGAAAAGTTTTAGTACTATTGGGTCAATAAATACTTAGAAAAAATTAAATCAAAAATGGATAATGTCTACTCTAAATTAAAAGGAAAAAATTTATGTAATTTAATTGCCAATATTATAATTGAAGAATTCAAAACAGTAGAACAAAACAATAAAACAAGAATCTTTGTAACTAAACATAATAACTTTTTTGTTGTGGATGGTATGACAACATTAACAACCCCAATTAATATTAGTGAGGTAGTAAATAAATATATGATTTCAAAAACAAACGATGAGAATTATACACCATTAAATTTCATTGATTTGATTTCATACAATGAGTATACATTGAATCATTTAAACATAATGGAAAGTTTTTATAATAGTTCATTAGATTTTAAAGATGATAGTTCACCCAAAAATCAACCAATCGTTTCAGATGAATATTTTGGTCTATCCGTAAATACAATAAAAACATACTTGGTACTTTTGAAGTATATCTCTTACAACTTAATTGAAAGGAATTTGTGTAATAGAATTACAATTTCAATGAATGGAAACCAACACTTACTTGAAAACATTGATGAAGAAAATATTGATATGAGTTTTATTCCATCCAATTTAATAGTTTCAAATGAATGGTTAGAATCTTTAGTTAGAGACTTATTTCCATTTAAGATGAATGAGATTATCAAACACTTGGATTTGAATACTTACAACTTTGAGGATGAAATTTTTGTCAGGGACAATTATCCTTGGAAAAAACGGGATAAGACCTCCGAAATGATATTAATGTAAAAGGGACCCGAAGGTCCCTTTTTTTTTAAAGATAGTTTTTAACTTTTTCAACCGCCTCGGATATCTCTTTAAAATCTCTGTCGGGTGCCATAAGTTTCACATCTGATGATTCACCTTTGTTGATTGTTATCAACATAAAAGCAGGTAGATAATCATTTGATGTCGCTTCAACAAAGATGTCATATTCATCTTTGTGGTCGTCAATGTCTCTTTCGATGTATTTAACACGAGCTTCTTTGAGTTCGTCTTTCATCATCTGACACCATGGACAACCTTTCATGGTGTAAAGGATTACCTTTTTCATTAGAATACTTCAGATACTAAATCTTTGAGTTGTGACTCTTGTAGTACACCAACCTTGGTTGATACCACATTTCCAGAACTGAAAGCCTTGATTGTTGGGATTGAACGAACCCCAAGTTCAACAGCCAGTTCCTTGTCACTCTCAATGTTAAATTTATACGCTCCGACACTTGAACCATCAGATTCAAGTTGTTTTGCGAATTTTTCAAAAATAGGTCCCAATACTCTACAGGGTCCACACCAGTCGGCATACATGTCTACGATGAAGTTTTCACCTGAATTAATTTTTTCTCTCAGTTGTTGTGATGTTAGAATTTGCATAAAAATCTTGTACTTTATATTGTTTTAATTTATGTATCATAAAAAGACATGTGTCTTTTTGATTTGAATTGATTAGAAATACGAACCGAAAAACATTCTCATCGGAGTTTTTTCTCTTGTAATAAATATAGATGTTAGTATCTGAATACTTAATCAAACCTTCAAGTTTATAGAATTTGCCATCATCAGTATAATGATTGAACCAAGACTCTTCTGAGTTCTTTTCTAATACCGCAATCGCCTCTTCCTTGAAGAAATTTGTCTGTAAGATACAAGGATATTGACCGAGCTCTTTATTAACTCGGTCAATAATATATTCAGGTACTTTATTATTATCCATTAATCTCTTTTTGAATATTCTTCTCTGAGGTTTTCCTCAAAAGAATCCATGTCCGCAATAAGTTTAGGTATCGTGATTTCCCTATCCTCCATGTTGTGTTTGATTTGTCCAAGGTGTTCAGCATAATCCAAAGTTTCACTTATTACTTTACAAATCTTATATGGGTCACCATTTGATGCCGGTCTACGGTCTTCAACATATCCTTTCCATTCTTTAGCGGTGGAAAGTGGAACACGGATTGATGAACCTCTATCTGAAACCCCCCAACTAAACTTGTCAATAGATTGTGTTTCATGTTTACCTGTCAAACGTAAGTTGTTATCTGAACCATAATTTTGAATGTGTAAATCATGACGAGTATCAAAAGCTCTGAAAATATTTTTAAAGTATTCTTCACCACCTTCATCCCTCATCTTGTCATTTGAAAAGTTACAATGTAAACCAGAACCATTCCAATCACCAATTACAGGTTTAGGGTGGAACTCAATATCGTATTCATACTCTTCGGACATTTGTTGAAGGATGTATCTTGAAATCCACAGGTCGTCACCAGCTTTTAATTTACCCTTTGAGAATACTTGGTATTCCCACTGACCCAAAAGAACTTCAGCATTTGTACCTGTAATCTCTATACCAGCTTCAATACAGTTCTCCATATGTTTATCAACAAACTCACGTCCATTGACTTGTCCATTACCCACACCACAATAGTATTTACCTTGAGGTTCAGGATAACCGTTGTAAGGAAATCCCAAAGGTCTTCCAGTTTTCATGATAGTGTACTCCTGTTCGTATCCAAACCATAGGTCAGGTTTATCATCACCAGCAAGTGCTCTTGTATTACTTGAGTGTGGTGTTCCGTCAGGATTCATAACTTCACACAAAACCAAATAAGATTCGATATATCCATTATTCAAAGGATTCTCATAAACTCTTACAGGTTTTAATATACAGTCAGAGAAATGTCCTTCAGCTTGTTTAGTTGAAGACCCGTCAAATGACCATTCCGGTATTGTCTCAACTGAAAGAAATTCTAAATCACATACTCTGACTTTACTACGTAGATTTGGTTCCGGTGTGTAACCGTCTAACCAAACATATTCTAATTTAATTTTCATGGTTTAAAAATAATTTAATTTACAAATAAAAAAAGGGCACACTCATTAAGAGTGTACCCAAAACTTTAACTTTTTTTAATATTAACGACCCTGACCACGATAAGCTTTCTTATAGTTTTTAGAATTCTTTGACCGTGATGTCTTGGTTTTAGCATGAACCCCAGGACGTGAAACTTGTGAACGTTCTTTGAACGAGAGAGTGGTGTTTGATTTTACTTTTGCCATTTTTAGTTTTTATTTTAGACTACAAATATATATCAAAGTTTTCATTCAACCAACAAAATCTAAAAATAAATTTTCATCACCATCATAATCTACCTCTTCATCCCATATAGGTTCAACCCTAATTGGATTTTTTTCATCAAACATAGAAACATATTGTTTAATTAACTTACCATTCATAGTTTCTTTCTTCATACGTGGAAGTGTTAATGTCTTCTTACTCCAAAGCGATTTAACTCTTTTGTCTAAAATCTCCAAAGGTAAATCCCATGAAGTTTCCAAACCCCTGTTGAACTTACCAAGTGATTGTGTTCTTATCATTTCGTTCCTTCTGAATCTATATTCTATAGTGGCTCTTTCGTTTGAGTTATGTGAACCAGCCCTTAGGGATATAATTATACAGTTAGGTTTTTCAGAATATGTTCTAACACAATTTTGTTGATGTTGTGATTCTTCATTGAACTCTCCCGTAGTTTTTAATACAACCGGAAAATAATCAATGTTAAATCCCATAATTGATTCAGATATTTGTTCTTCTGCAAAATCACCATAGGACCTTACAACAATACCTTTAATATAGGAAGTGTATAATTCGGAAATTCTATAATGTTCCGAATTAAAAGAACTGAGGTTGGTAAACCTCATCTTAAACTCATGATTGTATTTTTCTTTTAGTTTTTTTATTGTCTGTAAATGGTCAATAATTGTAGATAGTGGGACTTCAAAATTAATAGCATCAACAACTTTGGATTTTTCAAAGTTTGTCAACTTATC
>Ga0102830_1000677_pt1 | contig 14012 bp, 12 predicted proteins | sample ColrivemetaGS703_FD_84511 | JGI IMG/M metagenome (GOLD analysis project Ga0102830, IMG submission 84511) | Estuarine microbial communities from the Columbia River estuary - Freshwater metaG S.703 | ecosystem: Environmental > Aquatic > Marine > Intertidal zone > Estuary | place: USA: Columbia...
TTTATTACAAGAAGAAACTACACAAAAAGCCATTAGAGAAGTTATCGAATTATTAGATAGCGGAACACTTCGTGTGGCTGAACCAACAACAGATGGTTGGCAAGTAAACGAATGGGTAAAAAAAGCTGTGGTAATGTACTTCCCTATTCAAAAAATGGAAACTTGGGAATCGGGGATTTTTGAATACCACGATAAAATGTTATTGAAACGCAATTACGCGGAAAAAGGAATACGCGTAGTACCAAATGCGGTGGCGAGATATGGTGCTTACATTTCGAGTGGTGTTATTTTAATGCCAAGTTATGTCAATATTGGAGCTTATGTAGATGAAGGAACAATGGTAGATACATGGGCAACTGTGGGAAGTTGTGCGCAAATTGGAAAACATGTTCATTTAAGCGGAGGAGTTGGAATTGGAGGTGTTTTAGAACCCTTACAGGCCGCTCCGGTTATTATAGAAGATGGCGCTTTTATTGGATCAAGATGTATTGTTGTGGAAGGCGTTCATGTTGGAAAAGAAGCGGTTTTAGGCGCAAATGTATGCTTAACGGGGTCCACAAAAATAATTGATGTTACGGGTAATGAACCTATTGAATATAAAGGAGTGGTTCCGGCTCGCTCGGTTGTAATACCAGGAAGTTATACAAAGAAATTCCCTGCTGGAGATTATCAAGTGCCTTGTGCCATCATCATTGGACAAAGAAAACCATCAACTGACTTAAAGACTTCTCTAAATGATGCGTTGAGAGAATATAACGTTGCCGTTTAATTAAACCAATAAATAAGCTACAAATTCAATTATGCAAAACTATTTTGAAAGTATAAAACTGTTTATAAAGCGCTATTTTGTAGTTCTTTTTATCTATCAAATTTGTAGATTGTTGTTTTATTCTTTTAATAGAAATGCTTTTGAAAATATATCGTTGAAAGGTTTTTTAGGAGGTATTCGTTTTGATTTATCGGCCATAGCCTACATCAATTTAATTTTTGCTGTATTTCATTTTATTCCAGGTGATTTTAAATTTAAACCTTTGTATCAAAAGATTTTAAAAATTGGATTCTACTTTGTGAATTTAGTCTTTATATTGACCAATTTTGTAGATTTTGAATACTACAAATTTACAGGAAGAAGAAGCACATTTGGAATGATTACCGCAACCGGAATGGAAAATGAAATTGGCGGATTGCTATTTTCTTTCTTAACGGAATTTTGGCATTTACCACTAATTGCATTTCTCTTAGGTTTTACATTTTGGAAAGCTATCCCAAATATTAAATTAATAAATGTCAACGTAGGTTCAAAAACAATAATCAAACAAAGTTTTTCATTTGTTTTATTAATAGGCATTATAATTGTAACTGGCAGAGGTGGTTTTCAAAAGAAACCAATAAAAATTGTTGACGCTATCAATTATGGTTCCATAAATCAATCTGCTCTGGTGTTAAATACTCCTTTTTGTATTTTGACAACTATGGGGAAAAAAGAATTATTAGAATCTCCAAAATTTTATAATGAAACAGAATTAAATGGCATTTTTAATCCGGTTACGATTCTAAAAGAAACCCAAAAACCTACAAAAAAAAATGTTGTAATTCTTATTTTAGAAAGTTTTGGTAGAGAAAATTTGCAACGCGGACAAACGCCTTTTTTAGATAGCTTGATAAACAAATCGTTATTTTTTGAAAATGGTTTTGCTAATGGAAAACTTTCTATAGATGCTGTCCCTTCAACTCTTTCTAGCATTCCTAGTCTAATGAATACGTCTTTAATTACTTCTAGTTATTCAATTAACGAAGTATATGGATTACCTAAAATTCTAAAAGAAAATGGTTATAGAACAGCCTTTTTTCATGGAGCATTTAATGGAAGTCAAAATTTTGATCAATATTGTAAAGTAGCCGGTTTTGATGATTATTTTGGTAAAAACGAATATGTAGGTCCAGAAGCATTTGATGGCAAATGGGGTATTTTTGATGAAGAATTTTTACAATTTTTTGCCAGTAAAATGTCTAAATTTAAAGCCCCTTTTTTTAGCACACTTTTCACGATTTCATCTCATAATCCTTATGTAATTCCAGAGAAATATAAAGGCAAATTTCCAAAAGGAACAACTAAAATTCAAGAAAGTATTGCTTATTCTGACTATGCTTTAGAGAAATTTTTCATCACCGCTTCTCAATACGATTGGTATAAAAATACGTTATTTGTAATAACTGCAGATCATACTTCGTCTGAACCTACGGATGAAAAATTTAAAACAAATGTAGGCAAGTTTAGAGTTCCTATTTTGTTTTTTGACCCTTCAAATCCGGAAATGATTGGAAAAAACTATAAAAATCTACAGCAAATAGATATAATGCCTTCTATATTAGATTATTTAAATATTGAAAGTAAAATGATAACTTATGGAAAATCATATCAATCAGATAAAGATTTTGTAGTGTATTATTTAGATAATATTTACCACTATATTTCTGGCGAGTATTATTTAGCTTTTGACGGAACTAAATCTTTAGGATTGTATAATTTCAAAAAAGATGAACTTTTAAAATCAAATCTTCTAAAGACTGATAAATTTAAAGCAGCTGAAATGGAAAAGTTTATAAAAGCTTACCTTCAGTCATTTAATGAGAGAATAATAGGGAATAAATTAACGATTCAATAGTTTTTCTTCCCGTTGTAGTTTTAATAATTTTGCATATTTCATATGAGAGAAAAAACCTTGAATTAATGCAATTGTGATACCGTCGGTTCCGTTAAAAATTCCTTTCTTAAAAAAATAACATCTTATAAAAGCAGTTACACCGTTAATTACGGGTTTTATTGCACTTACTCTTTTTCCTTGATCAAAAAGTTGTTGCGCATGCCAAGAAGAATATTGATTTTTTTTGGCTACTATTTGCTCAAAAGATTCCCAACCATAATGCAAAATATGAACCGCCACTTTTTTTTCATTTGTTGTACTAATTTTTTGATGTACCTTAGAAGAGGATGGATGCGCAGTTATTTTATTAAAAAAACGAACTTTATGATCTGGATACCAACCAGAAAAATCGATTAATTCGTCTTTTAAAAAGTTTTTTACACGGAAAGAAAAAGCATCATAATTCCCTTCTAAATATTTTTCTTTCAAAATAAATTCAGTTGCATCGGTATCTAAAAACTCATCGGCATCTAAATTTAATATCCAGTCATTGGTGCAAAAAGGTAATCCATGAGTACGTTGAGGTCCATCGCCAAGAAATTTTTGAGAAATTACCTTTGCGCCTTTCTCTTCGGCAATTTTAACAGTATTGTCAGAACTTAACGAATCTACTACAATAACTTCATTACACACTTTAAAAAGGGCATCAATACATTTGCCTATATTCTTTTCTTCGTTAAAAGTGATTACCAAACCGCTAATTGCCATTTTTAATTATTTTTTACAAATGTAATTAATTTATTTATTCTCAATAATCCAAAAATAATAGATAGTTATGTATTTTAGCAACTTCAAAACAAATTATATGAAAATTTTAGTTATTCAGCAAAAACGAATTGGAGATGTATTAACCTCAACTATTTTATCCAATAATTTAAAAACAAAATATCCAAATGCTGAGATTGACTATATGTGTTATGCCAATTGTGTTGATGTTTTAAAAAATAATCCAAACCTAACTAATATTATTGTTTTAGAAGAAAAAGTACGTAAAAACTACATTTTGCTTTTTAAATTTATATTCAAAATTAGAAGTTCTAACTATGAAGTAATTATTGACGCCTATAGCAAATTAGAAACCAATTTAATAACATTATTTTCTGGAGCTAAGTATAAAATTTCCTATAAAAAAGGCTATTCGGCATTGTTTTATAATTACAATATTGAACGTTTAAAAAACGGAACACAATCTAAAATTGGTTTGGCAATTATTAATAGATTGCGTTTATTGCAACCTTTAATAGAAGAAGAAATTACCGATTATAAGCCTCAAGTGTTTTTAACAGATTCTGAAATTGAATCGGCAAAAAAACTACTACATTCATTTCCTATAAAAACCGATAAACCAACTTTTATGGTTGGGATTTTAGGAAGCGAATGGTACAAAACGTATCCGTTTGAAAAAATGGCAGAATTATTAGATTACACGGTTCAAACAACTGATGCAAATTTGCTTTTCAATTATATTCCGAAACAAAAAGAAGCTGCTCAAAAAATCTTTGATTTGTGCCAACCCAAAACGCAACAACGCATTTATTTTGATTTGTATGCTAACGATTTGCGATCGTTTTTAGGATTATTGTCCCAATGTGATGCTTTAATTGGTAATGAAGGTGGAAGCGTAAATATGGCAAAAGCGTTATTTATTCCATCCTTTTCATTGTTTTCGCCAAGTGTAGATAAAGAAACTTGGCAAATTTTTGAAGACGAAAAAAACATCTCCATTCATTTAAAGGATTTGAAACCTGAGATTTATATCGAATTTAACGAAAAATACATAAAAGAGCATACTTTTAAGTATTTTGATGAATATCCAATAGCTTTAATTAAAGAAAAATTGAAAGATTTTTTTCAGATTATTCGCTAATATATTTAGACAAACCATTTTCAATAAAAGTTACACTATGTTTTCTATTGTAGCTTCTAATAGCGTTATTTTTTTTCCAAGTTTCAGTTGAAGCATAGCCTCTTTTATGATCTAAATGCAAGCAAATTGCAGAATATCTTACTTGTTTTGAAAGTATTCCTAAATTAAAAAGGCGCTCTCCTACTTCTCTATCTAAACCGCCGTATTGCATTTCCTCGTTAAAACCATTTATAGCAATTAAATCTTTTTTAAAACAAGACGTATTATGACCGTTAAAACTTCGTTTTGTAGGAGTTAACCAATTCATAAAAATAGCAAAAGGGGTAATTTTTGTCAGTTTAGACAATTTAAAACTTATCGATACTCCGTTTTTTATTAACCAGGAAATCGAAAAACAATGTTGATTATTAATATTTTCTAATGAAATGAGATTGGAAGTTTTTATTGGTAATTTAAAGTAACCACCCGACAAGAAATAACCTGCTTCTTTGTATTTTAAATGTTGCGCAACAAAATCTTTTCTTGGAATACAATCGCCATCTGTAAAAAGTAAATAGTCAGAATTTGTTTTTAAAATAGCTTTATTTAAAATTTTACATTTCTGAAAACCAGCATCTTCTTGCCAAACATGTTGAATGGGAAATTGAAATTTATGGCTAAAAGTATCTACAATTAATTTCGTGTTTGCAGTAGAGCCATCATCAGCAATAACCAATTCAAAATTAGACTCGGTTTGGTTGCAATAACCTTCGAGTACTTTTTGAAGCCATACTTCCGAGTTGTAAGTTGTAATGATAACTGATAATAGCATGTAAAGAAATAAAAAATGAAAAATACTACTTTTTCCAGAACTTTAATTTCTTTTTGATTCTTTTTTTTCTGTGGAATCGATATTGAAAATCGGTTGTTTCTTTCCACATGGTTTCGAAAACTAAAGTTTCGTTTTCCTTTGAATTTTTTGCATATTCGTTACTCATTACTTCTATCATATCTTTTTTGTGCGTAATTTTAGAAAGGTTTTTCATGCGAGTCTGAAAATCGATAGTTGCATGAAACTTCATTCTATTCAAATCCACTAGAAAAAACGAATAGGAACCGTCTTTATTATCTTTTATTAATGTATTTCCTGGCGAATGGTCTAAAAACTCTACTCCTTTTTGATGCATTTCAAAAGTAAATCTAGTAAATTGTCTTATAATTTCTTCTCTATCTTTAAACGCTTCATTTTGCACAATTTCTCTAAATTCAAAAACATTTTTTAAATGTTGGCAAGCATAGTAACTTTCTTTAAGCCCAATAAAATCATACTTTTCGAAAAAAGCAACTGGCTGTGGAGTTCCAATTTGCAATTCCATCAATCTTGAAGCATATTCAAATGAACGCTGTGCTTTAGATTTTCTAAAGTAACTATAAGCAATTTTGTTAATTAAATTGGGTTTTTTGAAAGATTTTACATTCAACTCAAATCCACGAATATCGAACAACTTAATTGCATTTCTTTGACCATTAACAAGAATTTTTCCTTCATTTAGAAAATTATTTATAAAAAAAATAAGACTTCCCTGTAAATCTTTAAACTCATTGTTAATTATATGTTTCATTTAAACTATTTTAAAATTAAATTAATATGAAATTTACATTAATATTTAAAAGTTATGCTATATTTTTACAAAAAAAATATGATTTCAAAAACAATTTTTACAAAAAAAATATTTATTATTTTTCTAATAAACTCTGTTTTATCATTGATAATTTCAATGAGATATTTTGATTTTGTTGATAATGTAGATTCAATAATTGCAAATATATTTATTATTCTTTCACAAATTGGTCATTTTGCAGTTTTAAATAGTATTCCTTTGTTTGTTTCAGTTTTAGTTTTTTTTGTTTCTAAAAGAATACTATTAACAAAAATTATAAATATCATATCGTCAAGCGTACTCATAATCCTAATTAAATTAGATACAATTGTTTTTAGCCAATTTAGGTATCATCTGTCACCAATGGTATTTAAATTAGCATTTGGTAAAAGAGCAAGTGATATTTTTCAATTTACAAATGAAAATTACATCACTGCATTTTTGTTTGTTGTGGGAGTTATTGGCTTCCAATTATTACTTTTCACATTAATTAATAAAATTTCGTTTGAGGATAAAAAAATTGTAAGAATTATAAAAATTTCTTCATCAACACTTTTAACAATTGTTTTAATTTCTCACCTCGGATTTGCGTGGTCTGATGCAAATAGTTACAGACAAATTACGCAAACTAAAAATCTATTTCCTGCTTACTATCCTTTAACCGCAGAAGATTTATTTGTGAAACTAAACCTTGTAGATAAAAATTTATCAAAAAATGAAATCTCGATAGAAACAGAATCTAAAAATATAAATTATCCTTTGAAAGAAATAAATATTGATACATCTAAGACGACTAAGAAAAACATTCTGATCATTGTAATTGACTCGTGGAGATATGATTATTTGACAAAAGAAATAACTCCAAACATATATAATTTTAAAAAAAATACACAAGAATTTACCAATCATAAAAGTGGATCAAACATGACTACTGGAGGAATTTTTTCAATGTTTTATGGAATTCCGGCAACTTATTTTGACTCATTTATAGGAGTAAATAAAGGTCCTGTTTTAATTGATCAATTGATTAAACAAAAATATGATTTAAACATATTAAGTAGCTCTACTGTTGAAAACCCTCCTTTTAATAAAAATGTTTTTACCAAAGTAAGTAATCTTGAATTATACACTATTGGAGACACACCCGCTGAGAGAGATATGAATATTTTTAATTCTTGGACGAGTTATATTGAAAATTACAATCAAAAAAATCCTTTTTTTGGCTTCTTATTTTTTGATGCAGCTCATGGTTTTGATTTTCCTAAAAATTATAAAGCTCCGTTTAAACCTTATCTAGACATGGTTGATTATATAGGTTTAGACAATGATTATGATGCTAAACCACTAATTAACAGATATAAAAATTGTTTGCATTATATTGATAATTTAGTTGGTAAAATCATATTACAATTAAATAAAAAAGACCAACTAAAAAACACTATTGTTATTATTACATCAGATCATGGTCAAGAATTTAATGATTTAAAAAAAGGGTATTGGCAGCATGGAGGGAATTTTTCGAAATATCAAATAAATACTCCTTTTATTTTGTATGATTCTAAAAAAGCTCCAAAAAAATATAGTCATCTCACATTACACTATGATTTATCACCTACAATTATGAGTGATTATTTAGGAACGATCAATAACACTAACGATTATTCTTCCGGAAAAAGTTTGTTTGACACATCAAACAGAAATTTTTTTATATGCGGATACAATCAAAAATTTGCAATTATAGAAAATAAAAGAATTACCAACATATACACCTCAGGTATTTTTGATGTTGTTGATAATAATCTAAACACTTTAAATGAAGAACCTAATGAAGATTACTTAATAAAAACCATTTACGAATTAAAGAAGTTTTATAAATAAAATAAATTATGAAAATAACATTAATTTCTTTTGATAATTGGGGATTTAATCAGCATATTGCCAATACATTAGAACATAAAAAGCATACTGTAAATCATATTAATTTTAGTAAGTTTACCTATAAATATCCTTCTGTTTTTCATAAACTATATAATTTTCTTTTGAAAACATTTTTTAAGCAAAATTTGAAAACAAAATTTTATGGAAAGTGTATAATAAACGAACTAAAAAAGAATAAAGAGCAACAAGATTTAATTTTAACTATAAAAGGAGATTTTATTGCACCCGAATTTGCAAATCAGATAAAAAAATACACCAAAAAATCTGTTGCTTTTTTTAATGATAACACCAAAAGATGCCCGAAAATAATTCGTGTATTACCCTGTTTTGATGAAGTTTTTTCATTCGAAAAAGAAGATTGCAAGAAATACCATTTAAAGCTGAAAACCAATTTTATATACAATTATCAGGAAAAGCCAAATTTTGATAAAAAATCTGATTTTGAAGTTTTTAATATTTCTTCTTATGGTAAAAGGAGTGAATTAATAATTAAAATAGCAGAGAATTTAAGTAAGCAACAAATTCCATTTAAATTCTTTATTTTTGATAAAAAAAATAAGCTAAAAAACACTCTTTATGTTGAACCCATTCAAAAAACCATTGCTCTAAATATTGTAAATGATTATATTGAAAATTCAAATGTTCTTTTAGATATTCACAGGGAAAATCAAAACGGATTGTCGTTTAGGGTTTTTGAAAGCATGGGACTCCATAAAAAATTAATAACCACAAATTCAGATATTAAGAATTATGATTTTTACGATGAAAATAACATTTTGATTATAGACACAAAAAAACCAGTAATTCCAATAGAGTTTATTAAAAAACCCTACATCCAGATTCCTGAAGAAATAATAAGTCAGTATAAAGTTTCGGATTGGGCAAATTATTTTTTATAGAAAAAACATGTCAATCAAAAAAGATATAAAAAAAGTAGTTTATCTCTTGAAAAATAAAATAAACGCTTCGAAATACAAAAAAGCGAAAGAACTTTATTTTAATCAAAACTACACAAACACAAAACGATTAATTATATTCTTTGTTCCTTCAGGATCAAATAGAATTAGTGGTGGTATACTTTCTATTTGCAGTATTTACAGAATTGTAAAAAACCTAAAACAGCTTCATAATTCTGATGTTATTGCTAGTTACCTTCCAAACAAAAAAGATGATGACTTCAAATATAGAACATTTGAAAATGAGATGATAATTTATAATTTTCATGAAATTGAAGCAACGTTTTTAAATTTAGAATATCTTCAAATTCATGTACCAGAAATAATGGTTTCAGTTTTTAAAGATAAAGAAGCTAAATTAAAATCATTTTATGAATTTATTAAAAAAATAAAAACCACTGAATTAAACATCTTAAATCAAAATGATTTGTTTATGCCAAGTTTAGACCATATCAATTTTTTAAAATCAAAATTTAATTCTGCAACAATAACAGTTGCTCATAAAAAATATGCAACACTAGAAAAAAGAGAAAAATATAATTTACCTTTACATCTTCTCTCTCCATGGCTTAATCCAGTTCCATATAAAGTAAGAAGTTACGAAGAGAAAGAAAATTTAATTATTTATTCTCCTGATAAAATTCAATGGATACCAAATGAAACTTTATTAACAAAGAATGAAATCATAAAAAATTTAGAATCAAAATTACCAAATTATTTATTCAAGGAAATTAAAGATTTAAAATATGATGATTACAAAGAATTAGCCTCCAAAGCAAAATTTTCAATTACCTTTGGCGAAGGATTAGATGGATATTTTACCGAAACCGTTTTTTCTGGTGGTATTTCATTTGCTGTTTATAATGAATACTTTTTTTCAGAAGAATTCAAAAATTTAGAAACCCTATTCTATTCTTTTAATGATTTGAGTGAAAAAATAGTTAATAAAATAAAATCATTAGACAATAAAGCAGAATTCGATAAAGTTCATCAAAAAATTGGTAATATTGTAAACAAGATATACAGCCTTAATCACTTAGAAAATGATTTAAAAGAATATTATACAAAAAAATATGACTTTGAATAATAAAACAATAAACGTAACTAAAGCTTATTTTCCTTTACTTTCAAAATACAATCAATATTTAGAAAGAATATGGAAAAACGAATGGTTAACAAATAGAGGCGAATTAACATTAGAACTAGAAAAAAAATTAAAATATAAGCTAGAGCTTGATAATATACTTATCACAAACAATGGAACTGTTCCAATACAAATTGCATTAAAACTTTTAGGAAATTTTGGCGAAATTATTACAACGCCTTTTTCTTACATTGCAACCACGTCATCTATTATTTGGGAGAATTGCACACCGGTTTTTGTAGACATACATCCCGAATATTTAACCATTGACGAAGATAAAATTGAAGCGACAATTACCTCAAAAACAACTGCCATTTTAGCTACACATGTGTTTGGAAATCCTTGTAATATTGAAAAAATTGAAAAAATTGCAAACAAATACAACCTTCATGTTATTTATGACGCAGCACATTGCTTTGGAGTCAAATACAACGGACAATCAGTTTTTAACTATGGTACAATAAGTACCTGTAGTTTTCATGCAACAAAAATATTTCATACAGGAGAAGGAGGTGCTATTTTTTGTAGTGATAAAGATCTTTACAATAAAATATTTTACAGTCATAATTTTGGCCACAATGGTCCTTTAGACTTTCATGGTCTTGGCATAAATGCAAAAATATCTGAATTACAATCAGCAATGGGTTTGGCTGTTTTAGACAATATTGACGAAATTTTCAAAAACAGAAAAAGAATTGTTGATTTTTATAATAAAAATTTAAATTTTAGTGTTATTTCCAAAATAAAAATAAGAGAAAATACAGATTGGAACTACAGCTATTATCCGGTTTTTTTTGAATCAGAAGAAATAATGCTGAAGGTTATGAAATCACTCAATGAGAGCAATATTTTTCCTAGAAGATATTTTTATCCCTCATTGAATACGGTAAATTATGTTAATGGTAAATCAATGCCAATTGCAGAATCAATTTCTTCAAGAATTTTGTGTTTACCTTTATACTATGAACTTTCTAGTAAAGATACTGAAACAATAGTGAATATTATAAATCAAACACTATGCTAATAATTGGAGCAAAAGGATTTGCAAAAGAAATACTTGAAGTTTTACACATAAATGATAATATTGCTAATATTGCTTTTTACGACGATGTGAATAATTATCAAGAATATAAACTTTATAATCAATTTAACATTTTAAAAAATAGTGAAGAAGCGTCACTTTTTTTTAAAACAAAGTCAAATCAATTTACAATTGGTATTGGTAGTCCAAAACTTAGAAAAATCCTTTATGATAAATTTGTCTCTGCAGGTGGATTTTTTACTTCTGTAATTAGTAAAAATGCACAAATTGGCCATTATGGAAACCAGATAAAACCGGGTTGTAATATCATGTGTGGAACAATTATTACTAATGACATTCAAATTGGAAAAGGAACATTAATAAATTTAAATTGTACAATTGGTCATGACACAATAATTGGAGATTTTGTCGAAATATCGCCTGGATCAAATATTTCAGGAAATTGCAAAATTGGAAATTATTCAACAATTGGAACAAATGTGACAATTTTACCCAAAGTTACCATCGGCCAAAATGTAATTATTGGAGCTGGTGCCGTAGTTACTAAAGATGTTCCTAACAATTGTATGGTAGCTGGAATTCCAGCTGTAATTAAAAAAGAAATTGAACCTCTTAATTTTTAAAATGGATATCAATACCGAAGTACACAACGCCTTCGAAGTTATCAAAAACGGAGGCATTATCTTATATCCAACCGATACCGTTTGGGGTATTGGCTGCGACGCCACAAATGAAGACGCATTAAAAAAAATATATGCTTTAAAACAACGTGAAGAATCTAAAAGCATGATTGTACTTCTAAATGGTGAACGAATGATGTACAATGTTTTTAAGGATATTCCTGAAGTAGCTTGGCAAATTTTAGATTTATCGGAAAAACCAACCACTTTAATTTTAGACCAACCACGAAATGTGGCAAAAAATATTATAGCAGAAGACAACTCGTTAGCTGTTAGAATGGTTACCGATCCATTTTGTTTTAAATTAATGGAGCGGATGAAAAAACCTTTAGTTTCTACTTCTGCAAATGTTTCCGGAATGTTTACTCCTAAAACTTTTAAAGAAATTTCTCCAGAAATTATAAAAGGTGTCGACTATGTAGTAAATTTGCATCAAGATAAAATTTGCAAAAATCCTTCTACTATTATTAAATTAGGTTTAGACAGTCAGGTAAAAGTGATTAGAAAATAATAATTTGAAGATTTGAAGATTTGAAAATACCTTAATTTTCAAATTAACTCATTTTCAAATTTTCAAATTAAAGCATGAATTACAAACAACATTTAGAACATAACATCTTCAAAATCATTTCGCAAGCAGCGCAAGAACTTAACTTGGAATGCTATGTTATTGGTGGTTTTGTTCGCGATATACTACTTAGCAGAGACTACAAAAAAGACATTGACATTGTAGCTATTGGTAGCGGAATTGAATTGGCTTTAAAAGTTTCACAACTCATTCCATTTCATCCAAAAGTGCAAGTTTTTAAAAACTACGGAACTGCCATGTTGCGCTATGATGATATTGATGTGGAGTTTGTGGGTGCTCGAAAAGAATCATATGCACACGATAGTCGAAATCCATTAGTAGAAAACGGAACACTAAAAGACGATCAAGAACGGAGAGATTTTACAATAAATGCGTTGGCTTTTTCTTTAAATGCTGAAAATTTTGGCAATTTAGTAGATCCTTTTAATGGTGTGGAAGATTTGAAAAACAAAATCATCAAAACGCCTTTAAATCCAGATGTTACTTATTCAGACGATCCGTTGCGCATGATGCGTGCCATTCGTTTTGCCTCGCAATTGAATTTTGAAATTGAAATCCAATCCTTAGAAGCGATTTTTAAAAATAAAGACCGAATCAATATTATTTCGGGCGAACGAATTGTGGATGAATTACACAAAATTTTAACCTCAGAGAAACCTTCCATTGGTTTTTTGCATTTATTTCAAACTGGTTTGTTGGAAATAATTCTTCCGGAATTAACCGACTTAAATAATGTTGAAGAAGTAGAAGGTCATACGCACAAAAACAACTTTTATCATACCCTAGAAGTTGTAGACAACATTTGTCTAAATACAGATGACGTTTGGTTGCGTTGGTCGGCCTTACTGCACGATATTGGAAAAGCTCCAACAAAAAGATTCAATAAAAAACAAGGCTGGACGTTTCACGGACATGAGTTTTTAGGTGGAAAAATGGTTAAAAAAATATTTGAACGTTTGCACATGCCTTTAAATCATAAAATGAAATTTGTACAAAAAATGGTCATGATGAGTTCGCGACCAATTGTTTTAGCAGAAGATATTGTTACCGATTCGGCAGTAAGACGCTTGGTTTTTGATGCAGGAGAAGATGTTGAAAAGCTGATGACACTTTGCGAAGCTGATATAACAACTAAAAATCCAAAAAAATTTAATAAGTATCATAACAACTTCAAAATTGTACGTACTAAAATTGTTGAAGTAGAAGAAAAAGATAGGGTTAGGGTTTTTCAGCCACCAATTTCTGGTGAAGAAATCATGGAATTGTTTGGTTTAAAACCAGGTAGAGAAATTGGCCAACTAAAAGAAGCGGTTAAGGAAGCCATTTTAGAAGGTGAAATTCTAAATGAATATGAAGCTGCAAAAGAATTTGTGTTGCATAAAGCAGAAAAATTAGGATTTAACAAAATATAAATAAAAAAACTGCAAATCTGCGGTCATAACAAATGAAAA
>Ga0102830_1000690_pt1 | contig 13870 bp, 6 predicted proteins | sample ColrivemetaGS703_FD_84511 | JGI IMG/M metagenome (GOLD analysis project Ga0102830, IMG submission 84511) | Estuarine microbial communities from the Columbia River estuary - Freshwater metaG S.703 | ecosystem: Environmental > Aquatic > Marine > Intertidal zone > Estuary | place: USA: Columbia...
GATTTCACTATCCCCACTTCATTTCTTCAGGGAATGAGCGATGAGGTCGATATCCTTGTCCAGGTAGAATATGCGAATTTTTCGATCGCCGATACCTATTTCGGGTTAAGGGTGTTTAGAAAATCAGAATCACTACCAACGATTGATGGGTATTACAGAGGTGATACACATCTTCACTCAATGTACACGCAAAGTGATGCTGAAATTGGATTACCTCTGTGTTCTACGAAAAAAGCAGCTCAAATGATCGGAATTGATTGGATCACCACAACTGATCATACTTCTGATTTTGATAATTATGGTAATGGTATAAGTGCCAACTGGGATCGTATCCGAAGTGAAGCTCAACAATTGAATAGTGAGGATAGCTCCCTGATCTACATTGCTGGACAGGAAGTAGCAGCAAACAATGCCAATGACCGTTTGGTCCATATGTTGGCCTATCCTGATCCTGCAAATCCTTTTTCTTTACCCTTCATTGGAGATGGAAATGGAGACCTCTTCCCTACCAATGTAAGCGTCAAGAATGCTTTAGATAATATTTCAAACAACAATGGATTTGCCTATGCGGCGCATCCTTTCGCAACGGATGACGAATTACCATTGATCCCTGTAAATGGAGGGATCTGGAATCTTGGATCAACAGAATTCCCAGTGAATGGCTCAAACTTTCCTTTGACAGGGGGAAATATTATTTGTAACGACACTAATTTGGATTCTGATGTATTCTATCTTCCAGGGAACGATACGTTGATCTATCCTGGTTTAAAAGGTGGTCAAATTTGGAACGCGAAGAAGACTCTTAGCTCCACGGATGACGAATTGGATCCTTGGGATCTTCAAACAAATCAATCCGGATTTACGCCAGCAGATACTTCGAGTAATTCCTTTCATTGGAAAAGATTCAAACAGGGACAAGAAATTGTCAATACAGTTAACAGAATTGGGCTGATTGCGAAAAACAATAATTCTGCGACTGAAAACTGGAAAATGTACTATGCTGGAGGAAATGATGCTCATGGTTCCTTCAATTATTCAAATACAGATGACTTTGCTTCACTCGGCTCTATTTCGAACAATGCAGTCGGAAAGATCTCAACTGCAACCTATTGTCCAAATGGGATGGGAACAAATGGCGTTCATGTTCTGGACGCATTGAACAAAGGAAGATCGACATTAACGGATGGGCCTATCATCGCAGCATCACTTTCGAAAAATGGGAATAACGATCCAGAAGTTTTCATGGGCGATGACACCCGACTTGATATAAACACAGTGGACGATCAGTATGTAGTTATTGATGCCGCTACAACAGCTGAATTTGGTGCGATCAGGAGATTAACCGCAATCTTTGGAACCGAAGCAGGAGAAAGTAAAAAAGTCCTTACGCTATCTGATTCAACCGGCAATTTTAGTCTAAGCTACAAATTGACAGACCTGATTGATTCCATTATTCCAGGGTTCGTTCTACCACAAGAAAAATATATGTATATCAGGTTTGAAGCGGAGTCATATAGAGATTATTCTTTCGAAATATATCAGAATCTTCAGTATGAAGTATTTCACACGGTTACCAATCCGATCTGGTTCAAATATGATGATCAAGCTTTTATCAATGAAAATGATGAAATCGAATTTAAGCTGTATCCCAATCCTACTTCCGATATGATAACTTTGGAAACGTCACTGGATAATGGAAGATTAGTTATAAAGGGGTTAGACGGAAAGATCATTGATGAAAGAAATATTTCCAAAGGGAAAAATCATATTGATTTCCATAAATTTTCTTCTGGAATGTATGTCTTTACCATCCAATTCAATAACGGACTGATCAGTAAGAGGGTTATCAAATTGTAAATTCCGGTCAGGTACAGCTAAATCAATGGTTTCAGCAGTTCAATAATTCACAGAATATTGACAAGGTGTTTCAGTTTGTCGTACTCTTTATTCCGTAAATTTAATGCGTTAAACTGCGCACAATTATGAACCATTCCTTTTTAGGGAAAGTTGCTTTCCTTGTTTGTACGACCTTATCTATTTCCTTTTCAGTCAATAGTCAGATCACAGTAAATAATGGGTACACCGCCCAACAGCTGGGAAATAACTTGGCTGGAAACAATGTCAATATCTACAACGCCACCATTTCTGGGGGAGCCATTCAATATGGTCTTTTTCAATATACCGGTACTGATCTTGGGTTGAATTCAGGGGTCATCTTAAGTACAGGAAGTATTTTCGATGCTGTTGGCCCCAATAATCAGGGAGGTACATCTACGAATGTTGGAGGTCCCGGTAATGCAGATCTGACTGCATTAGCAGGTTTTCAAACCAACGATGCAGTTGTTTTCAACTTTGACTTTGAGGTTCAAGGTGATGAGATCGAATTTAAGTTTGTCTTCCTTTCTGAAGAATACAACGAATACGTAAACTCAGGATTTAACGATGTTTTTGCTTTTTACATCTCCGGGCCTGGTATTACAGGTCAGCAAAATTTAGCTGTAGTTCCTGGTACTACTACTCCTGTTACGATCAACACCATTAACAACAATTCCTTCTGGCAGTTTTACAACGATAATACAGACAACGGAACCAACATCGAATATGACGGATTCACAACATTGATGACAGCTTCAAAATCAGGTCTGCAACCATGTGGGATCTATACTTTATCCCTAAGAATAGCGGATGGAAGTGACTCAGCATTCGACTCGGCGGTACTACTTCAGGAAAACTCTCTAGTTCAGTCGAACATTTCAGCTTCGAGCAATACTTTTTCTGGAAACAATACCGCTTTGGAAGGATGTATCGAGGCAAGTTTCACATTTGCTCTGGATAGCGCACTTTCGTATGATGTAACTATTCCGATTGGAATTGGAGGTACAGCTACAAATGGCGTAGATTACAGCTTCATTGATAATTTGATCACCATCCCTGCGGGACAATTGTCCTCTACACTAATCATTGATGCCGTTGCAGATGGTTTGACAGAAGGACAAGAAGTGGTTGAGCTTTATTTCACTCCTTCTCCGTGTGAACCTGTAGATACCGTTTTGTTGTATATTGATGATTACATTCCTCTTGAATACAATGTTGACCCTACTGATGTGACATGTTTCGGAGCAGATAACGGTCAAGTTGACCTCACGGTTTCTGGTGGTATTTCACCATATACACTTACTTTAACTGACTCTTTAACTGGAGATGTGAATTCCTTTACCACCTTTCCTGTTGCCGGACTAACACCCGGAACGTACTATGTCGACGTGATTGATGGTTATGGATGTTCTGCAGAGGATATTATCGCAGGAAACATCTTTGATGCAGGAACCACATTCATTCCTGATGGTCAGGGAGGTTCATACAGTAGCACCATAAATCTGGGAGGATTCGGGGCATCTCAATCGATTCAAAGTCCCGATCAGATTCAGTCAATCTGTGCCACTCTTGAACATTCAAGAATTGGTGAATTAGAAATTACGCTAACTGCTCCAAATGGTCAAATGATAACCCTTAAACAACAACCCGGAGGAGCAACTTGTAACCTTGGTGAACCTTGTGCTGTTGGTCCTACAGATGGTGGTTCAGGAAATTCGAACACGGATCCCGGTATTGGTTACAATTACTGTTGGCAGACCATTTCTACCTATGCTACAATGGTGGGTGAATCGAACAACTTCACATACACGTATACAAACCCATGTGACGGAAGTCAGCAGAGTGATAAATATCTCCCATCAGGATCGTATCAACCCTACGAAGGATTTGACAATTTTATTGGTGCGCCATTGAACGGAGGTTGGACAATTACCGTTACTGACCATATTCCAAATAACAACGGTTATATATTTGACTGGAGTATTGTCCTTCAGGCTAATCCGCCAGATTCAGTATTTACTATTTTGGAGCCTGCTGGACCAGCTATTTCACATACAAGTGTTTCTCCTGCTTGTGGTGCATCCAATGGTTCCATCAACTTAACAGTAACAGGGACAGGGCCATTCACTTATTTGTGGAACAACGGTGCAACAACCCAAGACCTTACTAATATCCCTGCAGGAGCTTATGCCGTGACAATTACGGGTCCTAATGCATGTACCTATTCATATGAGGTTGATCTTTCGAACAACGGAACTTTGACTATATCCGGTATTGTTACGAATGAGGTTTGTGCATCCCAAAACAACGGAGCTATTAATGTTACGGTTGCGGGAGGAACAGCTCCAATTTCATACAACTGGTCGAACGGCTCAATAGCTGAAGATGTTTCAGGATTGTCACCTGGATCATATACGGTAAACGTGACAGACGCTACAGGATGTTTAGGTGTACAAACGTACAATGTCCTAGGAGCATCAAACATTAATATTTCTGGAACCACGGTGAATGAAACGTGTGGTGACGAAGACGGATCCATCTCTGTAACGGTGAATGGAGCAGTTGCCCCAATCACTTATTCATGGAGTAATGGCTCAACAACTGAAGATCTTGACCAGATCAATCAAGGGACTTATGTTTTAAGTCTTACCGATGCCAACGGCTGCAGTGCGACTGCTTCTTATAGCATCGTTAACCTTGTTGGTAACTGTGTGCCAAACTGTGATCTCGCAATCACCAATCAAACGGTTACGAATGAATCTTGTGGAAATTCAAACGGGTCAGTTAATATCACGGTATTTACTACCAACGGACCTGCGCAATACTTATGGAATAATGGTGTAACCACAGAAGACATAAGCGGACTTCAAGTTGGTACTTATGCGGTGACCATCACGGACAATGAAGGTTGTACTGTAAATCAACAATATACAGTGAGCAATCAGTCTGGTTCCCTTTCAATAACTGGAATTAACACGACCAATGAAAACTGTGGGAATAACCAAGGTGGAGATGACGCTACTATCACAGGAGGTGTCCAGCCTTATTTTTACTCATGGTCAAATGGCTCAACAACTCAGGATCTGACGGGTGTTGCGGCAGGTACTTATACCCTTACCGTGACTGATGCATCTGGATGTTCGGTTTATCAAACAGTAACTATTCAGAATATCTCTGGAACTCTTACACAAACCTATGGAAATGCAGTGAATGAAGTATGTTCAAATTCAGCAGGATCGATCGATATTCAAATTTCAGGTGGTCAAACTCCATATACCTATTTATGGAGTAACGGAGCGACAACTCAAGATCTAACAGGTCTTAGTGCAGGAACATACTCTTGTACAATTACTGATAATAATGGTTGTACGATTAATACGCCAATTTATACTGTTGGAAACAATTCAGGAACACTCGCAATTTCGAACATTGACACTGACAACGAAATATGTACAAATGGACTTGGTGATATTACAGTGACCATTTCGGGAGGAACGGCGCCGTATACATTCCTTTGGAATACAGGGGCAACAACGCAAAACCTTCCTAATCTATCTGCAGGAACCTATTCATTGACAGTGTCTGACAACTCAGGTTGTTCGTTGAACAGCGGAAATCTGGTTATCCTGAATGAAAGTGGAACACTACAGTTAACCGGAGTGTCGACCTTTGATGAATTGTGTGGAAATGGAACCGGGTCTATCAATGTCAGCGTTACAGGTGGAACAGCGCCTATATCGTATTTATGGAGCAATGGATCTACCTCACAGGATATTACCAATCTATCCGCTGGAGACTATTCACTGGTAATCACGGATTTAAATAACTGTCAAATTGATGTCAGTACATCCATTAATAATGATCCAGGTAGCTTAACCATCGACAACATGGTGACTACGATTGAACTTTGCGGTCAGATGAATGGCGCCATAAATCTTGTCTATTCTGGAGCCGGTGCACCTTCCTCATTTAACTGGTCGAATGGAGCTACTTCAGAAGACATTACTGGAATTTCTGCAGGAACATACACCGTTACAATAACCGATGTAAATGGTTGTCAGGCAAGCTCAAGTGCTGTTGTAAACAACATTGCCAATGGAATGACGATTGCATCATCCATCGTGGAAAGTGAATTCTGCGGAAACGGTGCAGGTTCAATCAATTTATCGATATCAGGTGGAACTGCGCCATTGACCTACTTATGGAGCAATGGTCAAACGACAGAAGATCTGAGTGGATTATCAAGTGGCATTTATTCGTGTACAATTACAGATGCAACGGGATGTGAATTGAATGCGGGGCCATTTGAAGTGGTAAATTCGCCAGGAACTTTGAATGTATCTGTTCAAAGTATCATTAACGAGGTTTGTGGAAATAACGGTGGGTCGATCAACGCATCTGTAACAGGTGGAACAGCCCCTTATTCCTACTCATGGTCAAACGGTGCAACTACTGAAGATATTTCAGGACTTTCTGCTGGAACATATACATTGAATGTAACCGGAAGCAATGGTTGTACAGATATGGTAAGTGCTGTTATTGACAATTTATCAGGAACACTAACCGCATCTGCTATCATAAATGACGAAATCTGTGGAAACAATAACGGAAGCATCAACCTTACTGTCTCCGGAGGAAATGCCCCATACACTTATTTATGGTCTAATGGAGCAACCACACAGGATCTTTCCGGTTTATCAGCTGGAAACTTCTCTGTAACTGTTTCAGATGCTTCTGGGTGTTCATTTGCAAGTGGTAATTACGTCATAAACGACAATTCAGGAAACTTCGACGTAACAGGAATAAACGTAACGAATGAAGTCTGCGGTGACGGCATGGGGTATATTGACCTCATCGTTGCAGGTGCAAACGGAACTGTTTCATATTCCAGGAGCAACGGTTCGACCACTCAAGATTTATCTAACCTTTCGTCAGGTACTTATTCAGGAACTGCAACTGATATCTCAGGATGTACGATCAGTTTCTCGGCCAGTGTATTCAATGAAGCGGGCCAAATGAATGCTTCTTCTGTCAACGTCTCTCCTACTTGTAACACAGCAAACGGATCAATCGACCTTACAGTCCTTAATGGATCTGCTCCATTAAGCTTCTTATGGTCCAATGGATCTACTACTGAAGATATCGCATCGATTCAAAGTGGAAACTACACGGTTAACATTACAGACAATAAGGGATGTATGGTGACTTACACAACAACATTGTCTGATCAGGGAATACCAACAATTGGAGGTATTTCCATTACAGATGAAACTTGTGGTAACTCAAATGGTTCGATCACAGTGAACGTATCCGGAGGAACTGCACCTTATACCTACTCCTGGTCAGGTGCAACGTCGAATCCATGCTGTTCATATACGCTGGACATGCAGGATCTCGGAAACAGCTGGAATGGAGCTTCGATCGATGTTCTAGTTGACGGAACCAATGCAGGAAACTTTACGGTATTCGGTGGAGGTCAGAATACGGGAACTTTCAATGTTTGTGCAGGAGAAAGCATTGAATTGATATGGAACCCAGGTGGATTTGATAATGAAGTATCATTCGATCTTCTTGACGGATCAGGAAATATTGTCTTCTCACAAGGAGCAAGTCCTACTCCAGGGACCATTTTCACAGGCACAGGATCATGTGTCACACAACCTTTAACAGGCCCTTCAATTTCGAATTTACAAGCTGGAAACTACAATGTCACGGTTACAGACGCAAACGGATGTCAGGATAGCACTGTGATTACTGTTAATAATACCTCAGGAAATTTACAGATCACTTCTGAAGTCGTTTCAAATGAAACATGTTCTGATAATAATGGTTCGATTAACATTTCGGTTTCAGGAGATGCTCCATTTGTGTATTCATGGAACAATGGTTCAGTTTCTCAGGATCTAAGTGACCTAAATGAAGGCCTTTACACAGTTACTATTTCTGATCAATCAGGATGTTCATTGACTGAATCGTATACGATCAATAATATCACCAATGGGCTAGTACTTGACAATGTTGTGATTTTAGAAGACAACTGTGGACAAGGAACAGGATCGATCGATATCTCTGCTTCTGGAGGAGTTGGATCTTTGTCTTATATCTGGAACAACGGGTACACCGCAGAAGACATTTCTAACTTAGCAGCAGGATCTTATAGCGTAATCATCTCAGATGGCTCGAATTGTTCACTCGAAGAAACTTTTGTTGTCACCAATAATACAGGTACTCTGGTTGTTTCGGAGGTGACCTCGAATGAAACATGTGGTTCCGGAAACGGAACAATTGACATTACAGTAACCGGAGGGGTTGCACCTTATACTTTTGACTGGTCAAACGGTGCTGCAACGGAGGATCTTGGAGGACTAAACAGTGGATCTTACGAGGTTGTGATCACAGATAATAACGGATGTATCTTCTCGTCGAGTTATTCGGTTATTTCGGCAAGTAGTGGTATACTTCTAACAGCTACTACGACTGGCGATAACTGTGCAAATAATTCAGGCGCCATCAACCTAACGGTATCAGGAGGTACTTCTCCTTATACTTATCAATGGTCAAATGGACCTACAACTCAGGACATGAACAATCTTTCTTATGGTCCTTACACGGTTGTTGTAACAGATGCCAACGGATGTAGCGAAACGGCAACCTACGCGGTTCAGTCTACCGGAAATATCAACCCATCAAATGTGGTGATCACTCCAGAAACCTGTGGAAATTCAAATGGAGGAATAAATCTTTCGTTTGCCGGTCCAGGCCAACCAAATCAATATTTGTGGAGCAACGGTGCAACAACTCAGGATATCACAAATGTACCTGCCGGTTGGTACTGGGTTCAAATGTCAACGACATTTGGTCCGGGTGGTGGATGTACTGTTATGGACTCTTTCTTTGTTGCTTCTACTCAGGGAACGTTATCAATTGATTCTTTGATTGTCACTCATGAAACCTGTTCATCTGGAAATGCAGCTATAAACGCATATATTTCTGGTGGAACTGCTCCTTACAGCTACCAATGGTCAAATGGGTCAACGACAGAAGATCTATCTGGAGTATCGGCAGGAACATTTGCTTTAGTTGTTACGGATAATAATGGTTGTGAATCAACTTTATCTGAGGAAATCCTTAATCTGACTTATGGGTTTGGTGTTTCTGCTTCCATCATTGCCAACGAGCAATGTGGTGATGCATCAGGAGCGATCGATGTTACCATTTCAGGTGGTTCTGCTCCATATATTTACTTATGGAATAACGGAGCAACAACTGAAGATCTAAGCGGATTGAATGGTGGAACCTATTCCCTTACTATCACTGACAACAATGGCTGTTCTGTAGATAATGAATTCGTTGTTACCAATAATACGAATGGTTTTGAGATCACTTCATCAGTTATCGACGAAACTTGTGGAAATCAAAATGGAGCAATTGACCTTACGATTTCAGGAGGTTCTTCTCCGATCACTTTCAACTGGTCAAATGGATCAACTACAGAAGATCTGAGTGATTTATTAGGAGGAAACTATACATGTGTAGTAACGGATAATACAGGATGTATCATTAACATTGATGAAACTGTTCAATCGTTCAGCTCGACATTTACAATGGGCACGTCGATCATTACAGATGAAAATTGTGGTGATGCTACCGGTAGTATTGAACTTAATCCAACCGGAGGAACTGCACCTCTTACCTATTCATGGGATCTATCGAATCCATGTTGTTCATACACGTTGAACATGTATGACTTAAATAACAACGGATGGGGAGGAACACCAACGCCAGGAGTCATTGTATCTGTAAATGGAAATGTAGTTGGAACGTACATGGTTCCAGTTGGAAACGGTAACTCATTTGAATCAGTGACCATTCCAGTGTGTACAGGTGATGAAATAAGCTTCGAATATGTCGCTGCAAACCAGAATCAAAACAACACTTATGAAGTTCTTGATGGAGATGGTAATGTGATCTTTGAAGATGGCCCTAATCCATTTGCTGGAGTTGCATTCACAACAACATCGGCTTGTTCTTTTCCAAATGTAAATGCGCTGACAGGATTGAACGCTGGTGATTATCCGGTTACTATTACTGACGCTTATGGTTGTCAAGTGACTGATGTATTCACTGTGAATAATATTACAGGAGACTTTGCTGTTACAACAACATCGATTGGAACAATTTGTAATGGAGATCAAGGATCGATTGACCTTACGGCAACAGGAGGAACATCACCTTATACCTACCAATGGTCCAATGGTCAAACCACTGAAGATATAACTGCGATAACTGCTGGATCGTATGATGTAACAGTAACGGATAACGTGGGTTGTATGATCAACGAGACAATTGTGGTAGGCAATACTGGCAATCCAGTTGACTATACAGGAGTAGTTATTTCACATGCTACATGCGCAACTTGTAACGATGGTTCGATTGATATCAGCCTAGCCGGCAACTCAGCTCCTTATACCTTCTCTTGGTCAAGCTCTGAAACGACAGAAGATATTTCAGGTCTTACACCGGGTGATTATTCGGTTACTGTAACCAACGGCGACGGATGTGACACAACGATCACCTTCACTGTACTCAATACTGCTGGATTGGATGATATTACTAATATTCAATATCAGATTACTCCAAACCCTAACAATGGTCAATTTACCCTAACAGCTGTTAACTTCACTGGGGATCAGCTTGTTGTAAAAGTATTTGACGCAACTGGTAGAATCGTATACGATAGTCCATTGAAGTATGTGCAGGGAGAGTCAATCGACATGAACCTTCAGTTCCTTGAAGCTGGTTCTTATATGCTTTCTATTGAGGGATCAGGTAGAATATCCCAGAAAAGAATAGTCATTTATTAATGATCGGTTGATCAAATCAAAAGGCGGTTGATAACCGCCTTTTTTTTATTCGTAAGTAAATGAATAAGGATAGTTACCAAAATACCCTGCAAGTCTTGGTACTTGATACACTACTTTCGTATATCTGTTCGAAATAGCGATAACACATGCAGTGTCTGATCTGAGTGAAGCATAGCAACCAGTGTTCCCATGCCACCATCCTGTATGAAAAAAGTACGTGTCCTTGCCTTTATCTTCAGTGATCCGAATTCCAAGTCCATAATTTGATTTCTTATGACGCTGTCTGCTATATCCAGTGTACATCTGGGCTTTTAACGAATCAGAAATAAACCCCGGAATATATGTACCCCTATCCATCTTTAAAAGATCTCTAGCTGTTGTATACATATTTTTGTCTCCGTAGATCGCATCCATATAGGAGAATGGTTCCACCCTGCCCCTTTCGTCATAGGACTGAGCCACCGTTTCAGGATCAATTCCAATATGCATAATGAAACTGTGTTCCATATTCAATGGTTCGAAGATCAATCGTTTCATTATTTCAGGAAATTTTTCATCGGTCACTCTTTCCGCAATCAATGCCAACAGCGCAAAATTCGTATTACAATAATCAAATTTCTTTCCTGGAGGAAAATTCAAACGAAACTTATGCTTCACAATGAGATCCAGAACATCCTTATTTGTCATGGTCGTACCTAAATGCCATGTTCGGAGCGTGAAATAACCATAATACTGAATTCCGCTCCGATGGTTTAGGAGCATACGCACAGTAATGCCGTCGTAAGGTAATTCAGGTAAGTATTTTCGGACATCTGCGTCCAGATCGATCAAATTTTGGTCACATAACCTCAAAACAGCAAGAGTGGTTGCCACTTTACTTATTGACGCCACGTGAATTGGAGTCTCTGCCGTTAACTTTTCTTTCTTTTTAGCATTCGAGTATCCTGTCGTTCTTTCGAACATCACATGTCCATTTTTTGATACTAAGAACATGCCCGAAAACTTATTTCTCGCAATCTCATGACTGTAAAATCTAAAGAAATACGATCTACTTTTCCTTACGTACCATTTATCAAGTGGAGGGAGATCAATTAATAATGAGGTACTATCCTTCTTTTCAATAGCAGGCTCATTCCTTTTTCTCAAGCCATTTTCTGAGCATGAAAAAAACAATACGAACAGACACGAAAAAAGGAGAATTCTTTTCATTCCGCGGCAAAGATAGCATTGTTTCAAAAAGTCGATCGAAAGGATACAAAACAAAAAAGCGGCTTTCGCCGCTCTTACTATTTCATTTTCTTTTTATCTGATCTTAGACTGCAAGGAGGCCCAGCCACCGCCGTTGTGCACATCTTCATATCCTTTTGATATCAGAATGCTTTTCGCGGAAGCACTTCTCATTCCTGATGCACAGCAAGTAATGATTGCCTTGTCCTTTTTAAGTTTTCCCAGATTTTTATCCAGTGACTGCAATGGAATGTTGATAGAACCTTTAATGTGTCCACCATTGTATTCTGCAGGCGTTCTTACATCCAGGATCACAGCCCCATCCTTGACCATTTCTTTGAAGTCAACCTTGGTTCCTCCAAAAATACTACTTAACAATCCCATTATTTATTGAGATTATAATTTACATCCAACCATGAACCACCATTTTCACAGCTAATACCTTGTGCCTTAAAATACATGGTCGCTTGTCCACTTCTATTTCCACTAGCACAACAGAAAATGATCGGTTCTTTCATTTGCTTTAATTCATCTGCTCTGTCAACGATCTCCTGAAGAGGAATATTAACTGACCCCGCTACATGTCCTCCCATGTACTCTGCTCTAGTTCGAACATCTACAATTGTAAAATCTCGGTTTTCCATACTACTTTGTTTTTGACTTTCTTTTATTCAATTCTGTTTCAATGATATTGAAGAACAATCCACCTAAAAACAACCCATATCCCGTCATGATCAAAGGATTCGATCTGATCATACATCCATCCTCACATCCATAGATCGTAGCAAAAAAATACCCTACAAGAGCACCCAATACACTTCCGATCAATGTTAGTTTGTTTTTGGCTATCAGTATTCCCAATTTCATCGATACAAAAGTACAACAGTCACTTTTTCAATTCTGTATCATTGGTTACAATTAAGCTCCTGAGTAAAGTATTTCCATAGAGGATCCTCCGGAACCGGCGCTGTAATTGAAATTTGCTCTTTGGTAGTTGGATGTATAAAGGATAGCTCCCTGGCATGTAAACTAATGGAAAGATCTTTATTTGGCCTTTTGGCTCCGTATTTCACGTCTCCTTTGATTGGACAACCAATTGAAGAAAGCTGTGCTCTGATCTGGTGATGTCTCCCGGTTTCTAATTGAATTTCGAGTAGATAATAATTATCTGAAGATGCAATTACTTTATAGTTCAGAACAGCCTTTTTAGAACCAGGCACTTCGGTTGAATGTACGTATGACTTATTCTGACTCTCATTCTTTTTCAGGTAATTAATGAGGGCTCCAGTCTTTGGCGATGGTTCATTTTCCGTGACTGCCCAATAGACTTTGTTCGTCTCCTTTTCTCTGAATTGCTTATTTAATCTCTCCAGCCCTTTACTGGTTCTTGCAAATAAAACGACACCACTTGTAGGCCTGTCAAGACGGTGTATAACCCCACAAAATACATTGCCCGGCTTCTGATATTTTTCTTTCAAATACTTCTTGATTCGATCCGGAAGCGTTACATCACCAGTCTTATCTCCCTGAACAATCTCAGAGGCTTTTTTATTAACGGCGATCACATGATTGTCCTCGTACAGGATCTCAAGTGTATCTTTCATCAATACTGTTCTTTGTCATTAGGGAAATCACCGGAACGAACATCATTGATGTATTCCTTAAAAGACTGCATCATCTGATCGTACAAATTATTGTACTTTCTCAAAAATCTTGGATTGAATTCATTATTGATCCCCAACATGTCGTGTACCACAAGAACTTGTCCATCAACACCATTTCCAGCACCGATACCAATAATTGGAATTTGAACTTCTTTCGCAACTTTTACTGCTAATTCAGCAGGAATCTTCTCAAGTACAATTGCAAAACAACCGATCTCTTCGAGCAATTTAGCATCCTCA
>Ga0102830_1000691_pt1 | contig 13861 bp, 19 predicted proteins | sample ColrivemetaGS703_FD_84511 | JGI IMG/M metagenome (GOLD analysis project Ga0102830, IMG submission 84511) | Estuarine microbial communities from the Columbia River estuary - Freshwater metaG S.703 | ecosystem: Environmental > Aquatic > Marine > Intertidal zone > Estuary | place: USA: Columbia...
ATTTATATGAAAACCAAAGTTCTTTTGGAACGTGAAGGATATCGTTTTATTGAAGCAGGTATCCTTGAGATAAACGGTAAACCCGATTATCGTCTGCAAAAGCAAAATGAATACACTAAACGCTGGAATGACATTTATCTCTTTGATAATGTTTTACAATGTTCTACTGCTATGGAAGACATTGAATATGCGAAATGGTTAGATCCAGATCGTGTTCCATGTTATGTGAAAGATGATGATGAGTAAATAGTCTCGGGATGACTTAAAAAGCGCACTGGTCGGGAGCAAACCCCTTATGTCAAAGTCTGATTTGTTCAGGTATATTGGCAATATTCTTCTCTTATCTGGATATTTTTTCTTGCTATGGGGAGATCCAAAATCTGGTTTGTTAGTTAAATGTATAGGGAACGCATTTGTGGTTCCATTTGCTATAAAATATAAGTTTTGGGATATATTAGTTCTTTGTGGTTTTTATGCCGCAATAGAAATACCAAAACTTATTCATCTTTTCTTAGTTTCGCAAAACTAAGTGGTGGAGTCAATGACCCTATTAGGTTTCCAATTTCTCCTTTAAAAAATTGGTGGCGTGCATGGATGACCTGGGGAGTTGCATAAACTCCTCTTTTTTTGTATAATATATACAATGAGTTTAAACTAATCTATGAGTGATTATAAGAAGACAGCACTTGTACTTGGTGCTGGTGGTTTCATTGGAAGTCACATGGTAAAAAGACTTCGTTCTGAAGGATATTGGGTTCGTGGTGTAGACCTTAAGCGACCAGAGTTCTCCGAAACAGAAGCACATGAATTTGTTCAGGGTGATCTAAGAGATCTTAATTTTGTAGAAAGAGTTCTCCAATTTAAAGGATATCTTGGAAACTTCTATCACTTTGTAGCATCAAAGTATATCGAGACCTTTGATGAGATCTATCAGTTTGCTGCTGATATGGGTGGTGCTGGATTTGTTTTCACTGGAGATAATGATGCTGACATTATGCATAACTCCGCAACCATCAACCTTAATGTTCTTGAAGCACAACGTCAGTTAAATGATTTTAAAGGTGTAAACAAGACTAAAATTTTCTACTCTGGATCTGCGTGTATGTATCCAGAGCACAATCAATTAGATCCCGATAATCCAGATTGCCGTGAAGAATCAGCATATCCAGCAGCACCCGATTCTGAATATGGTTGGGAGAAACTGTTCTCAGAGCGGTTGTTTTTCGCTTATCATCGTAATTATGGGATCCCTGTTCGGGTTGCTAGGTATCATAATATCTTTGGACCAGAGGGAACTTGGGAAGGGGGTAGAGAAAAAGCACCAGCAGCAATCTGCCGTAAGGTCGCCTATCTTCCTGAGGAAGGTGGAACAATCGAGGTGTGGGGAGATGGCTTACAAACTCGTTCCTTCTTGTATATTGATGAATGCATCGAAGCAACCCGCCGAATGATGGATTCTGATTTTATCGGTCCTGTGAATATTGGTTCAGAGGAAATGGTAACAATCAATCAACTTGTAGATACTGCTGCTAAAGTTTCGGGTAAGAATGTAGAGAAGAATCATATTGATGGTCCTCTTGGAGTTCGTGGCCGTAATTCAAATAATGATTTGATTCGCGAAAAACTTGGTTGGGATTATTCGCAAACTCTGGAAGAAGGAATTCGTAAGACTTATAATTGGATTAAACAACAAATCGAAACTACTAAAAATACATAAGGTTAATTATGACTATAAGTTTTAATATGTTGGGTCACCATGGAAGACTTGGGAACCAAATGTTTCAATACGCAACTTTAAAATCAATAGCAACGAAACACGGATATAGTTTTACTATTCCTCCCAGTGATTTTAGTGATCAATGGCATGATCATCAACTTTTTGATGGGTTTGAGTTGTATAGTCTTTCCAAAGAAAATATTAGATTTAATAAAGTCAATCAAAGAGTTGAAGAGGGTCAATTTCATTTTAATCAGGAACTTTATGAATCTTGTCCAGATGATGTTGATTTGTTTGGATATTTTCAGACTGAAAAATATTTTTCGGACATTTCTGAAGACGTAAAAAAAGATTTTACATTTAAAGAGAATATACTCTCCATTGCAAATGAATATAGAAATCAAATTGATAGCGACCAAGTTATATCACTTCATGTCCGTAGAGGAGATTATGTCAATCAACCGTGGCATGGATGCTGTCCTCTAGATTATTATGAGAGAGCTCTTGATATGCTTGATGAAAATATACCTGTAATTATTTTTACCGATGATCCTAAGTGGGCACTTGAACAGGAAATTTTTTCATCGGATAGATTTTATGTATCACAAGGAAATAGTAATTTGTTCGATATGTGTTTAATGACTTTATGTGATTATCATATCATAGCAAATTCTTCTTTTTCTTGGTGGGGAGCATGGTTATCGAACAGTAAAAAGGTTATAGCCCCTCAAAGATGGTTTGGACCTCCTTTGAGTGAGCAAAATGATACTCGTGATCTTATTCCCGATTCCTGGATAAAACTATGATAGATTTAAGTAACGTAACTTTTATAATACCACTAAGGATTGATAGTGATGACAGACTCAGGAACATTATCCTATCCACATCTTTTTTGTTGAGTAAGTTTGATTGTAAGGTAATAATCAAAGAATCAGATGAAATGTCCAAATTCAATGAATGGGCACTTCCTCTAATCGAATCTATTGTAGATACTAAAAATCTAACTTATATTTTCGAAGAAAATTATGATGAACATTTTCATCGTACTAGACTTCTAAATGAAATGATTCTGGAGACCACAACTGATATTGTAGTCAATTATGATTCTGATATTATCCTTCCAATTAGTTCTTATGTTGAAGCAAAGGAAATGCTAGACTCTGGTAAATATGATGTAGTATATCCATATAAATTCGGTGAAAAAGGAGAACGTAAGGTTGTTTTAGACACCATAGTTGAAGATGAAAATGATTTAAAAAATCTTCTTAAGCATCATCTTGTTAAAGAGTTTGTTTTGGAATTTAGTCCAGAAGTTCTTGATAAATCTTATGGGTACGGTCAAAATTCAAATGGCCTTGGGTGGGCGGAATATGGAATGGTACAATTCTTTAAGGCTGAGGTTTATAAAGAAGGATACTTAGAAAACGAGAACTTCATTGCATATGCCCCTGAAGATGTTGAACGTCATCACAGATGGAATATTTTAGGGTATACTATTGGTAGAGTTGATAATCATGCATATCATTTAGAGCACAAGAGAACTCAAAACTCTTGGTTTAATAATCCATTCATGCAGAAAAATAATCAACTCTGGGAGTATTTGAAAAATCTTTCTAAAGATGAAGTCATTGAGTATTATGAAAATCAAGAATACGTAAAGGAGAAATTGAAAAAATGAATTGGTATCTCACAACTTATGCTGATGAAAGATTTAAAGAAAAACAAGATTTCTTAAATAAAATTCACGAAAACTCATTTACTATTAATTCGTATAATAGAGAATGGTTGGAAAATAGTGAATTATATGTAGAAAATAAGCAAATGCTTGATGAATCTACTGGCGCAGGTTGGTGGGCATGGAAACCTTATATCATTCTAGATTCTTTAAAGAAAGCAGAAGATGGCGACTTGGTGGTTTATTGTGACTGTGGAGATATGTTTTCTACTGGACTTAAACATTATGTAAGTCGCAATATAGATGAAACAGATCTATGTCTGCTCTTACTTGGTAATAATAAAAATAGGGAGTATACGAAGAGAGATTGTTTTATCTTAATGGATTGTGATTCTAAAGATTATTGGGATTCAATTCAACTTGAAGCTGGATTTATGGTTTGGAAAGCGTGCCCAGAGTCAATTCGGATTGTTGGGGAGTGGTTAAATTATTGTTTGAATTCAAAAATTATTTCTAATGATCCAAGTGAGTTGGGTGAAGAACTTCCTGAATTTAAAGAACATAGAAATGATCAAAGTATATTGACTAATATTGCTATAACTGAAGGTTTGTCTGTGGGTGCTCCGGAGTATAGAAATTATATTGAATGTAACTTTGATTATTGGTATGAAAGAAATGAAAAATTTGGATTTAATCTAGGTAGAGAAATAGATTCTTTTTTATTGAGTATTAAAAATGCATAGTATTATTCTTACCGCACATAATAAAGATTGGTTAATAAATCATGTTGTTAATGGCATACTTGAAAATACTGAGGGGGATTATGAAGTAATATTTGTCATCGATGGATGCTCGGATAGAACTGAAGATGTTATATTCGAAACTATAAGATCAAAAGATTTGAAGTATAAGGTAGCATATGCACCTGATGTATTTGAAACCAAAGCAAATAATATTGGATTTAAATTAGCTGAAGGTGATAAAGTTATTGTCGTTCAGGACGATATGATTATCAAAGAACCTGGATGGAATCTGAGAATGCAGGAACCATTCAACGCTTTTGATGATGTATTTGCCGTAACATCTAGAACTGCTCATAATTGGATTTTTAATCCAGACACTCAACATTTAAATATGGAGGAAGATCTTGATAATTGTTGGTGTGATATTTGTATCCATACAGATCATGCAACTATGAAAAATACTCCAAGAGATGTATTTGCTGTTCGATCTTCGGTCAATAGAGGTCCCCTAATGATTGATCATGAAGATTTGAAGAAAATGAATTATTTGGATGAAGAGTTTGCTCCCTTGGACATGGATGATCATGATTTGATGTACAGGATGCATAAAGAACTCGGTAAGGTCTGTGGATGTTATTGGATTGATTTTGAGTCTAGAGATGAATGGGGAGGAACCAGAGTTTCTGGATCTCCTGCCCCTTGGTTATTGAAAGCAAATCATAAGAATACTAAAATATTCTATAATAGGCATAAAGATTTAATTGAAAGACAAGGTATTATTGAGAACAGAAAACTATGAAGTACTCTGAAGCATTTAAAGAAAAATTCCATCAAAAACTTTTGACTCCATCGCATCATCAAAATCCACGTAGAGATCGTGCTTCTTCATTACAAATTGTTTTTGAGCAACTGGAAAAAAAGAAAGATAAAAATTTTCTTATCGTTGAAACTGGATGTATGAGAGCTGACCACGGGCAACTTGCTTTCGGTGATGATGGTGCAAGTACTTTTATCTTTGATGACTTTATCAATTTTTATGATGGTGAAGTTCTATCAGTAGATATCAATCAGAGCAATGTTAATCATGCTAAGTCTATGGTTTCTTCTAAGACTACAATAGAGTGTATGGATTCGGTTGAGTTCTTATGGAATCTTCCCAGTAAGAAAAAAATTGATTTTCTTTATTTGGATTCATATGATTTTGATCCTGAAAATCCAATTCCATCTCAGTTACATCATGTAAAAGAGATGTGCGCGGTGATGAAGAACCTTAAAAAAGGAACAATCGTTGTCGTTGATGATCATGCTAATACTCCTGAGTTTGCTTCGTATCGTTCTACGTTAGCGAAAGGTGGTAAAGCAGGATTTATTGAAAACTTTATGACGAATATTAAAGCAGAAGTTTTGCATGATGGTTATCAAATTGTTTGGAGACTATGAGTGACGTAATTTTAAAATCATATTTTGGTGGTCTTGGAGATAGTTTACAGTTTTCTACTTTACCTGAAGAGTTTTGCAAACAACAGGGAAGAGAGACATATATCCAAGATGGAGCAAATTTTAGGAATAAAGAAATTTATGACCTTGTGTGGGGAATGAATCCTTATGTTAAGGGTGTGAAGGGTGGACAATGGAACGCAGGTGATACTCCAGAAATTAAAGTTGAAAATCATACGGGAAATTGGATTAGTAACTGGGAATATCTCCATGGTCTAGAACCCAAAAATATTCGCCCTAAGATTTACTATGAACCAAAAAAACTATCGGAGTTTGAAAATGTAATTCTAGTTGACCTATCTTCAATTACAATAAATCATAATAATACTGGTTATGGATATGACTTGAAGGAAGTTGAAAAAACCTTTAGTGAACTGAAAGAAAAATATAGAGACAAAAGATTTGTTGCAGTCAAATTTAAAAGTGAGATATCTGATGATATTAATCAGTATGTTCCTGAATGTAATGATAGTATAGAGTTGGAATCTATATTTCATTATTGTGATTTGATGAACTCATCTTTTGGAATTTGTTGTTTTTATAGTGGTTCAATGGTTCTTGCTTCCGCCATTCAAAGATTTAACAAAGACCTAAAAATATTGTGTATTACGTCACCTTCGGTGTATAATAGTGATAGGACTCAAAAGTTGGGTATCTTTTATTTTGACTACGTAGACTACATTGTAACTAAATGAATATTTTAATAACTGGTTGTGGATCTGGATTAGGACAATCTCTATTAGAAGAATCTATTAGGAGAGACCATTTAGTTTTTCCTCATTATAGGAACAGTTCATCACATTTCTCGGGTGATATTTGTGATGATGGATTCTCTGATAAATTGAGTGAATATGTTAGAGAAAAAAATATTGATGTTTTTGTAAATTCTGCTGCGATTTATTGTGGTGGACCATTGGTTGAAACATCAGATTCTGATATTGAGAAGACAATCTTCACGAACTTAACATCTCAGATTTTGATGTTGAAAAAAGTCTTTTCTTATTTTGTTGAAAAGAAGAGTGGATTAATCATTAACATTAATTCTTTATCGGGAATTTACCCAGCAAAAAATGAGTCTATATATTCAGCATCTAAATTTGGACTAAAGGGTTTTTCTAAGTCTCTTCAACTTGAAGCAATCGGAACTGGAGTTGAAGTTTTAGATGTATACCCCGGAGCAATTCAGACAAGAATGACTGAGAGTAGACCAAACTACTCTACATTAATGGACTCTAATGAAGTAGCATCTCAGATTCTTGATTTGATTTCTGATAAAAAACATTATGTAAATGAAGTAATTTTAAGGAAGAGAAATGAAAGCAGTAGTACTTGAACAAATTGATTCTCCTTTAGTTGTTAAGGATGTGGAACTTACTCCGCTTAGTGTTGGGCAAGTTCTTGTTAAAGTTCTTGTGAGTGGTCTTTGTGGTTCTCAGTTACATGAGATTCGTGGACATAAAGGAAATGCTAAGTTTCTTCCTCATCTTATGGGACACGAGGGATGTGGAGTTGTTGAAGAAGTTGGACCTGGAGTTACTACAGTAAATGTTGGTGATAAGGTAGTAATGCATTGGAGACCTGGATCTGGGATAGAGTCTCCATTTCCAAACTATATTTTGGATGGTAAGAAAATTAGTAGTGGAAAAGTCACCACTTTAAGTGAGTACTCTATTGTTTCTGAAAACAGAGTTACTAAGATTCCAAGCGAAACACCAAGTGTTTTGGCTGCTATGCTTGGGTGCTCTTTAACAACTGCTTTGGGAATTATTGATAATGAATGTGAATTAAAGTTTGGTGAAAGTGTTGCTGTAATTGGATGTGGTGGAGTTGGACTAAACCTAATTCAAGCAGCAAAAATGAAGAGTGCCTCTCCAGTAATTGGTATTGATATCAATCAAAACATGGAGGAACTTTCAAATATTGTTGGTGTGGATGTATTTGAAATTAGTATTCATAATATCTCGGGTAAGGTTGATGTAATCATTGATACTACTGGTATCCCTGAAGTTATTGCTGATGCCTATGAAAAATTATCTAGTAATGGAAGATTAGTTTTAGTGGGACAACCCGCACCTGGAAGAAGCATTGAAGTTCATAATGCTCTTTCTATGTTTGATGGTTCTGGTAAATCAATTAGAGCAACTCAGGGTGGAAAAACCGACCCCGAAAAAGATATTCCAAGATACATCGGACTTGCTAATAGTGGAGTACTAAAGTTTGAAGAACTTCATACACACACGTTTACATTAGATACTATTAATGATGCGTTTGATTTGCTAAAAACTGGAAATGCTGGTAGAATTATGGTGAAAATAAATGACTAATATGTTGAACGAAAGATCAAAACAAGTAAGGCGAGACGCAATTGATATCAGTTTGAAGAATGGTGGATATCATTACGGTGGAAGTTTTAGTTGTGCTGAAATTTTAATTAATCTCTTTGACTCAATTATGAATGAGGATGACCGTTTCATCCTCAGTAAAGGTCATGGATGTTGGGTTTATTATGTTCTACTTAGGGAACTGGGATATAATCCTACCCTAGAAGGTCACCCACATTATGAACCAGAGAATGGCATTCACTGTACTGCTGGTAGTATGGGGCATGGATTGCCTGTTGGTATGGGGCAAGCACTGGCAAGAAAACTTAAGGGAGATTCTAGTAAAGTATTCGTTCTGATGGGTGATGGTGAATGTCAAGAAGGAACTACCTGGGAATCTATTCTTATTGCCGGACATCTTAAGTTAGATAATCTTGTAGTCATTGTTGATAACAATAAGATTCAGGGATCTGGTTTTGTTGAAGAAATCATGCCTGTTATACCCCCTTTAATTGGTGCTGCAAGTAGTTCTGGGTGGGATGTAATACCAATTGATGGTCATAATGATGAATTATTGAATATTAATTTTTCTAAACAAGATAGACCAATGCTGTTGGTTGCGAATACGATTAAAGGTAAAGGAGTGTCCTTTATGGAGGGTCAACCTAAATGGCATTCTAATTGGTTGGGTGGAGATTTTCTAAAGCAAGCATTGGAGGAATTATCATGAGAGTGGCATTTGGTGAAACGTTAATGAAACTTGCCGATAAGGATGATCGTATTGTTCTCCTTACTGGTGATGTTGAGCAAGAAATGAATCCATTCAAGGAAAAATATCCAGAACGATTCTTTAATCTTGGACTTACTGAGCAGGCAATCACTAGTATGGCTGCTGGACTTGCCATTGAAGGGTACCGTCCGATTGTTTATTCAATTACTCCCTTCGTAATTGAAAGACCTTATGAGCAAGTTAAGATTGATATTGATGAGCAGAATCTTCCTGTAATGTTAATTGGATATTCTGACTATCCAACTCATGGTCCGACACATAGGCCACTAAACCCCGAAAGACTTTCTACTGTCTTTAAGAACGTTAAAAGTTTCTTCCCTCATGATAAACAATCTGCCTCTAAGGCAATGTTGGATGCTTATCTAATGAAAGTTCCTTCGATGATTTATTTGTATAAAGATGGTCTTCCGTTTATCTGATGAACTTTATTAAATCTATTAAAGTATATGATACTGAATACAATAAGGTGAGAGTGGGTGACAATAAGGATGGTGGATACGTTGTCTTGGATGAGGTATCTGCCAAAACTCAAATTCTTTATTCTTATGGGGTAGAAACAAATTCATCTTTCGAGAATGAGTTTGTTGAAAAGTATAACTGCGATGCGGTTCTTTTTGACCACACTGTAAACTCTGCCGCAGAGGTAAACGATAGATTTACTTTTGTTCAGGAAGGTCTGAGTTATAAGAAGACCGATGATTGTGATACTCTTCAAAATCATCTGAATAACTATGGCAATCCTAAACGTAAAACTCTAAAGATGGATATTGAATGGTGTGAGTGGGATGTATTTGAAAATATTTCCGATGATATTTTAACTGATTTTGATCAGATTCTATGTGAGTTTCATGTTATTCCTGTAAAGTATAAAGACACTCACACTCCTTATTTTACATCATTCCATAATTCATTTTATAATAACGTTAATAAAATTCTTTTTGAAAAGTACAATAAAGTACTTCATAAATTGCAACAACACTATTATGTGTTTCATATACATGTGAATAATTCTATTCCTTGTAATATTGTTGATAATGAATTAATCCCACCTCTCATTGAGATGAGTTTAGTTAATAAGAATCTTATCGAAAAACCAACATTGTCTACTTCATATTTTCCTATAGATGGATTAGACTACCCAAATAAAACAGATAGACCTGATATTACGCACATTGCTTGGAATTCGTGAAACCAAAAATTTTAATTGTTGGTGATAGTTGTCTGGATGTATACAGTTATTGTTCTGCATCTAGACTTGCTCCAGATAAACCAGTACCGGTATTAGAAGTACTGTCTAGAACAGAAACACCTGGAATGGCTTATAACGTTTTTTGTAACGTTGAGTCATTGGGTGTTTTTTGTGACATTGAGACTAATTTGAATTGGAAAGAAGTAATCAAGAATCGATATGTTCATTCTTCCAGTAATCATATGTTTATGCGGGTAGATGCTACATCATCAATAGAAAGAATTGACGTTACTAAACTTTCTTTGGATTATGAAACAATTATTGTTTCTGACTATGATAAAGGTTTCTTACTAGAAGATGATATTGAATACTTGTGTTCTAATCATCCTCAGGTAATTTTAGATACTAAGAAAATTTTAGATACCTGGGCAATGAATGCGAAATTCATCAAAATCAATAATCATGAATTTGATAGATCGAAAAAATTTATTGAAAATAATATGAAAAGTAAAATCATACAAACTATGGGTGGAGACGGGTGTTTCTATGGTGGAAAATTATATCCTGTTGAGAAAATGGATGTAATAGATGTGTCTGGAGCAGGAGATTCATTTATGGCTGCATTGTGCGTAAAATTTACTCATACTAAAAACATTGAACAAAGCATTGAGTTTGCTAATCAATGTGCTTCTGAAGTTGTTAAGCATAGAGGTACTACAATCATATGATTATTTTAACTGGAGCAAAGGGATTTATCGGACAGAACTTTAAGAATAAACTAGGTAATTATGTACTTGAAGTTGATATTAATAACTGTTGGGACTTTATTAAAACTTTTGATGGATGGGATGAGGTAACCTTAATCCTTCATCAGGGGGCACTATCATCTACGACAGAAACTAATATTCGTTCGATATATCTTTACAATATTGACTTTACACTTTTTCTGTTTGAGATTGCAAAAGTTAAAAATATACCAGTAAAGTATGCTTCATCTGCCTCCGTATACGGTAATTTTACAAGTGGAGAATTTAACCCACTTAATTATTATGCATTATCAAAACTTACGATTGATTATTGGGTAAAGGATAATCTCGATGGCTTCCCTCTAATTCAGGGATTTAGATACTTTAATGTTTATGGTAATGGTGAAGATCATAAAGGTGATCAGGCAAGTCCAATAAGTAAATTTACAAAACAAATCAAGGAAACTGGAAAACTTAAGTTGTTTGAAGGTTCTGATAAATTCTATAGAGATTTTGTATGTGTAGATGATTTGGTTGAAGTGGTATTGAATAATACAAATCCATCTGGGATTTATGACCTAGGCACTAGCAATCCCGTCAGTTTTCAACATGTTGCAGAATGTGTTGTTGGCAAGTATGGAGGTTTAATCGAATATGTCCCATTTCCTAACCATTTGGTCGGAAAATATCAAGACTATACTTGCTCCAAAAAAGAGTGGGGTGATTATAACTTCACTTCAGTTGAGGAGTATTTGAAATGACTACTGTGTGGGTTAATGGGTGCTTTGATATTTTGCATCCAGGGCACATTGAACTTTTTAAAGTTGCTAAGTCTCTGGGTGATAGGTTAATTGTTGGTGTAGATGAAGACCAAAAGGTTAGAACTGATAAGGGAATTGGCAGACCAATCAATACTTTATCTTTCAGGAAAACCATGTTAGAATCTATCGAGTATATTGATTTGGTTCTTCCTTTTGGAAGTAGACAAGAACTGGAGGACTTGATTGAACTCTATTCTCCAGATATACTTTTAGTCGGTGGAGATTGGAGAAATGGGGATGTAGTTGGTAGAGACTTTGCTAAAGAAGTAAAATTTTTCAATAGAGTGGGCAATTATTCAACGACAAATATTATTTCTAAAATAAATGATTTACGTAATTGATATTGACGGAACCATCTGCGATAAACTTGAATGTCGTGAAGATGCTGATTATGAAACTAGCATTCCAAAATTGGATAGGATTCATAAAATAAATTCTTTATATGATGAAGGACATACAATTAAATATCTTACTGCAAGAGGGATGGGTAGATATTCTGATTCAAGAATACTCGCTCACAAACATTTCTATGATATAACTTACAATCAACTTAAGTCTTGGGGATGTAAGTTTCATCAGTTAATTTTAGGAAAACCTGCTGGCGATATATACATAGATGATAAAGGAATTAGTGATAATGACTTCTTCAACTAAATTTGTTTCAAAGGGATGGGGATTTGAAAAGTGGATTGTTAATAATGAGGAATACTGTGGAAAATTACTGTATTTTTCTATAGGTAAAAAATGTTCTTGGCATTATCATATTTTAAAGGATGAGACTTTTTATATTCATTCTGGAAAAATAAGTCTTTTATATTCGAATGATGATAATATAGAACTTGCTAATGAGACTATTCTGAAAAAAGGAGATACTTTTCATGTCTATCGTGGGTTGCGACACCAAATGTATGCATTAGAGGACACTGAATTATTTGAATTTTCTACACAACATTTTGATTCTGACAGTATTAGAGTTATTCCTGGAGATTGATGGATTTATTAGATAAAAACAAATCGGCACATAAACTGAAAAATTTTGGTCCAATATATTACCTGAATTTGGATGATCAACCTGATAGACGTGAATATATGGAATCTCAATTTAAATATTGGGAAATAGAAACCTATACAAGAATATCTGCATATGATGGTAGGGAAGATGATCTAAGTGATATTATTAAGGGTAGATATCCTGAGATGATGACTTCGGGTGAGATTGGATGTGTTACTTCTCATCTTAAAGCCATCAAACATTGGTATGAAACCTCAGATAGTCCCTATGCAATCATCATGGAGGATGATTGTGATTTAGACCTTGCTCGATATTGGAACTTTACTTGGGAAGATTTCATTGCAAGGGCTCCATATGCTTGGGATGTGATACAATTAGCAATCATTTGTACTGGAGATATTGTAGTTCCAATACACACTAGATTTGTAAATGATTTTTCTACTGCCTGTTATGTGATTACTCGTCACCATGCAGAAAAACTTATCAGAAATCACATTCGTGGTGATAAGTATAAACTTGATAATGGAATCAAACCAAGACCTGTTGCTGATGATTTGATTTATAACTCAGGAGTCACTTATGCAACTCCCTTACTTCTTTATAAGATTGAACTAGGGTCTTCTATTCATCCTGACCATGTTGATATGTTCCATCGTCAAAGTCATGATGGAATCCTCAATTTCTGGCAACAGACTGGAGCTCAATTGACTGTGGATAACATTACGGATTACAATCCATATCTAGGCAGAGTCTCCGAACCATCTACCCAGCAAAACACTTGACAACTTTTTAGTTACCTATTAGACTAAATAAGTACTTAAGAATTCTGTTGTAATTCTTAATCTTTGTCCTATAGTACAAACAAACAACAATCTATGAAATTCTTTCAACAACTGATGCTTGCACCTGTTGCTCTGGGAATGGTTGCTCCTGCTGCGATGGCAGCAGACCTTAATATGAACGGGGTCAACCAATATTCTTCTGAGCAAGTCACGAGCGTCACTCAATTTTCTGATGTGCAGCCTACCGATTGGGCATATCAGGCACTCAGCAACCTCGTAGAGCGTTACGGTTGCGTTGCTGGTTATCCTAACGGCACCTTCCGTGGTGGTCGTGCTATGACCCGCTATGAGGCAGCAGCACTTCTCAATGCTTGCCTTGACCGTGTAACTGAAGTTACTGATGAACTCAAGCGTCTTGCTAATGAGTTTGCTGCAGAACTTGCAGTTCTCAAAGGTCGTGTAGATGGTCTGGAAGCACAAGTTACTACACTTGAAGCACAACAGTTCTCCACCACTACCAAACTCCGTGGTGAAGCAAACTTCGTAATCGGTGGTGTTGATGATTACC
>Ga0102830_1000699_pt1 | contig 13790 bp, 13 predicted proteins | sample ColrivemetaGS703_FD_84511 | JGI IMG/M metagenome (GOLD analysis project Ga0102830, IMG submission 84511) | Estuarine microbial communities from the Columbia River estuary - Freshwater metaG S.703 | ecosystem: Environmental > Aquatic > Marine > Intertidal zone > Estuary | place: USA: Columbia...
AAATAATATGAGTAAGAATATTGTTTTTGTTATTAATAAATCAGAAATAACGGCAGGTACTAGAGGTGGTTCTTTGGGGCCTGAGTCAATTATGGCAGCGGCAAGAAAAAAAGGAAGTACTATTTTTCAGAACGCTCAATTTGAAAAAATTGAAGATCAAAATTTCTTATTGGATAGCCCTACAAAATATCCCTATGGTAAAAGAATTGATGGTTTATTATCTATATATGACCAATTAAATTTTAAAATAGATTCAGTTTTAAAGCAAAATTCATTTCCATTAATTTTAGCGGCAGATCATGGTTCTGCCGGAGGTACAATCTCAGGTATAAAGACAGCTTATCCAGAAAAAAAACTTGGCGTAATATGGATTGATGCACATGCTGATATTCATACACCATTTACAACTCCTTCAGGAAATATGCATGGAATGCCTTTAGCAACTTCTTTGAACATAGACAACAAAGACTGTCAGATAAATGACGTTGATGAAGAAACTGTAGCATATTGGGAAAAATTAAAAAATATTGGAGGGATAAATCCCAAAATCAATCCTGAAGATCTAATTTATATTGCGGTACGTGATACAGAAGAACAAGAAAATTTTATTCTGAACAAATTAGGAATTGAAAATATTTCAGTTGATTTTGTTTCTAAATACGGAAGTAAATCGACAATAGAGAAAGCTTTTGATCTTTTAAAACATTGTGATATAATCTATATTTCTTTTGATGTGGATTCAATGGATCCTGATTTAACTTCTTTAGGAACCGGAACTCCTGTTCCAAATGGAATTTCACCCGAAATTGCAAAAGAATTAATGATAGGATTTGTCGAAAATCCAAAGACAGTTTGTATTGAAATTGTAGAAGTGAACCCTTGCTTAGATGAAAAAGAAAATACTATGGCTGAAGTTACGCTTGATATTTTAGAAGCTGTAATTACAACTATAAAACAAAAATAAAATGAACCAAACTACAAATACGATAGTAATGATTCGTCCGGTAGCATTCCGAATGAATGAACAAACAGTAGTAAATAATCATTACCAAAAAGTGATAGAGGGATTGCTGCCAGCCACTGTAAATGCCAAAGCACAAGCCGAATTCGATGCTTATATAGAAAAGTTAAGAGCTGTAGGAATCAATGTAATCGTGATTGATGATACCGTAGAACCCGATACGCCTGATAGTGTTTTCCCAAATAACTGGATTTCTTTTCACGAAAATGGTGATATCGCCTTGTATCCAATGTTTGCTGAAAACAGACGTTTAGAAAGAAGAGAAGATATTTTTGATATTTTAGAAGAAAAAGGCTTCCAAATTAACGACATCATGGATTATACTTCTGCCGAAGAAGACGGAATTTTCCTTGAAGGAACAGGAAGTATTATTTTAGACCGAGAAAATGAAATCGCATATTGTGCTTTATCTCCAAGAGCAGATGAAGAATTATTTATTGAGTTTTGTGAAGATTTTGAATATAATCCTGTGATTTTTGAAGCGTACCAAACCGTTAACGGAGAAACAAAACATATTTATCATACCAATGTTATGATGTGCATTGCAGAAACTTTTGCGGTAATTTGTGCCGATTGTATCGATGATAAAGCCGAAAGAAAAATGGTGCTTCAAAAACTAAAAGAAAGTGGCAAAGAAATTATCTTAATCACCGAAGAGCAAGTGAATAATTTCGCTGGAAATATGTTGCAAGTTCGAGGTGCAAATGACGAAAGATTCCTTATCATGAGTGATGCTGCTTATAATGTTCTAACTAATGAACAAATCACTAAAATCGAAAAACACTGTAAAATTTTACACGCAAGTTTAGACATCATCGAAGCTTTTGGTGGCGGAAGTGCTCGCTGCATGATGGCTGAAGTTTTTCTTCCAATGATATAATTGAAACTATAATTTAACTAAGAAACCTGATTGTATCAGGTTTCTTTATTTTGTAATATTTCGAATCATGCCACCAAAAATAAAGTAATGAAACGGAACTAAACTATACCAATACATTCTTCCCAACAATCCTTTAGGTCTAAAAGTTGCGATTTGATGCAATTGGTTCTTTTCGTCAATCCTAAATTCTAGCCAAGCTTCGCCAGGTAATCGCATTTCAGCATATAATAATAATCTTTTTTCTTCTCTATTGGCCACTAAAACCCGCCAGAAGTCAAGAGCATCACCATTGTCTAAATGCGTTGGGTGTGTTCTTCCTCTTCTTAAACCCACACCACCAAATATTTTGTCAATAAATCCTCTAATTTGCCACATCCAATTGCCATAATACCAACCTTTTTCTCCACCAATGGACCAAATATTGTCCAAGGTTTGTTCCACATTGGAGACCAATTCAATTTGATGATCTTTCAAACAACCGTAAGTAGGGATTTGAATAAATTCGGAGAAATTTTGACGAAAACGACTGCTAACTAAACTATCTTTCCAACTAGAAATGACCAAATTTTGTTCGATTTTTAAAAATGCCAATTTAATGGCATCAACATAAGTAATAGGCTTGATGTTGAGTGCTTTTTGTAAATCGTTGTTTTGGCAAATGACATCTAATTTCATGCTGTCAACTAAATTTACTGCTAATTTATAGGATGTTGAAGTTACAAAATACAACCAATACGAAGACAACTTAGGTGTCATCACAGGAACGGTAAAAATCCACAAACGAATACCTCTAGTTTTGGCATACAGTAGCATCATTTCTTTATAGGTAATAACATTAGGCCCACCAATGTCATACGATTTGTTGTAATGTTCGACTCTAAGTAATACGCCAATCAAGTACTGAATTACATCTCTAACGGCAATGGGTTGGCATTTAGTTAACACCCATTTTGGAGTAATCATTATAGGTAATTTTTCGCATAAATCACGAATAATCTCAAATGAAGCACTACCAGAACCTACAATAATTCCTGCTCGTAATACAGTTGTATTAAAATTTCCTTCAAATAAAATAGTTTCAACATTTTTTCTTGATTGCAAATGTTTTGAAAGTTCGTTGTGATTAACTATGCCACTTAAATAAACAACCTGTTTCACTCCAATGGCCTCCATATAAGAATTGAAATTTCGAGCAGCTTTACTTTCCATAGTGTCGAAATCTTCAGTTGAGGAAGTCATGGAATGAATCAAATAATAAGCTACGTCAATTTTAGGAGGTAAATTTTGAAGATTTGGGTCGTCTAAAAAGTCTACTTCCCAAACACTAATGCTGTCGAGTGTTGCTTTATCTAAGCCTAATCTTTTACTATCACGAACACAACACACAATTTCATGACCTTGCGCAAGCAATTCTGGAAGTAAACGACGACCCACATAACCATTAGCACCTGTTAATAAAATTCGCATAGGAAAAAATTTTACTAAAGTTAGGTAAAAAAATGAAGCTAAAATGGGCTTAGAAAAAATTAGTAATTGTTTACACTATCTTAAAAATAGAAACTATACCATTTGAAATGTATTGAATGCCAATAGCAATTACAATAAAACCAATGACTCTAGAAATAGCCACAATTCCAGAGGAACCCAAAATTCTAGACAAATAATGTGCACTTTTTAAAATTAAAAAGATACAAAAAGCAACGGCTAGAATAGCTAAGCAAGTAGTGATTTTTTGAGAAACTTCAGCGTGTTCTTGATACATAGCTATTAATAACGACATAGAACCTGGACCAGCTAACATTGGAATAGCTAAAGGCGATAAAGCGATATCATTGCGTTGCATGGCATCAGAAGCTACTTTTTTATTGACACCTCTTTTTTTACTGAAATTTCCAGTCAATAAGGCAAATCCAGAAGTTACAATTACAATTCCACCGGCAATTCGCAAGGAATCAATGCTAATTCCAAAAAAAGCCAATGCATATTTTCCAACAAAATACGAAATCGTTAGAATGATGAAAACATTAATAGCTGCCCAAATAGAAATTCTTGAGCGTTCTTGTTTGGAGTCGTCTTGAGTTAATCCTACAAAAATGGGAACAGCTCCAAGAGGATTCAATACAGAAAATAAGGCGGCGAAAACGTAAATAAATAAATCCATAGTTTTTTATGCAAAGAAAAGTAGAGTTTCGAAACTTCCAATTAAAATAATGTTATTTCAAAGTTATAATTATTATTTAAATTGCTTAAATTTATACAATAATTTTTTACAAATTTTCATTGAATTTGTACTTATAAGTGAATTAAAACTTGTCAAAAAATAATAACATGAAAACATTAGTTCTGGGCGCATCAACAAATAAAGAGCGCTATTCATACAAAGCCATTCACAATTTAGTAGATAAAAGTCATCAAGTGGTTGCCATTGGAGCCAAGAAAGGTATGGCATTTGATATTCCAATAGAAACTGAAAAAAATGATTTTCATGGCGTTGACACCGTTACGCTCTATTTGAATCCAAAAGCACAACAAGACTATTACGATTACATTTTATCGCTAAAACCAAGACGTGTTATCTTCAATCCTGGAACTGAAAACCCTGAATTTTATTCGATTTTAGATACGAATGGTATTCAATATGAAGTTGCTTGTACTTTGGTATTATTGGCGACGAATCAATACTAAACCTATAAAAGTCAACAAACCATTGACAATTAAAATTTCAAATCCAAAAGCGAATCCAAACCAGGTTTCGCTTTTTAAGTTTAAAATAATGGACGTTGCAACTGATAAAATAGCAACTAATGGCACCAATTTATCTTTCACATTCCATTTGGTAAACAAACCAAAAGCATAAAGTCCTAATAATGGTCCATAAGTAAATCCGGCGAATTTCAATACTTTGTCAATAATGCTGGCGTCGTTAAAAGCGTATTTGAAAAATAAAATCACCAAAATCGAAATGCCAACAAACATAAGATGAATACGTTTTCTAATCGCAACTTGTTTTTGCATGTCGTATTTTTTTTCAATTTCCAAAATATCAATACTAAAAGAAGTGGTTAACGAAGTCAAAGCGCTATCCGCACTAGAATAAGCCGAAGCAATTAATCCCAAAATAAAACAAAAAGCGGCAACAATTCCTAAATGTTCATTGGCAAGAATAGGGAATAATTGGTCTTTGTGTGCGTCAATTCCGTTTTTGATGGCATATTCAGTGAAAAGTAAACCCATTACCAAAAACATAAAATTCACAAATGTCAACACAATCGTAAACCAAAACATGTTTTTTTGCGCGTCTTTCAAGTTGCGACAAGTTAAGTTTTTCTGCATCATATCTTGGTCTAAACCGGTCATTACAATTGCAATAAAAGCACCAGATAAAAATTGCTTCCAGAAATAACTAGGCAAACTTGCATCTTCAAAAAAGAAAGTTTTAGAAAAATCGCTATTGGCAATAAAATTGGAAAAATTGTGAATATTTAATCCCAAATCTTGCGAAACCACCACAATACAAACACCAACGGCAACCAACATAAACAAAGTTTGCAACGTATCGGTCCAAATAATAGTTTTGATTCCTGATTTATGCGTGTAAACCCAAATCAATAAAATGGTAGCCGAAACCGTAATCCAATACGGAATTCCTAAAGATTCAAAAACTAAGGTTTGCAATACATCAGCAACCAAAAGCAAACGTAAATTAGAACCAACTGTTCTAGAAATAATAAAAAACCAAGCGCCCGTTTTATAGGAATAGTTACCAAAACGATCTTGCAAATAGGTGTAAATCGAAGTTAAATTGAGCTTGTAATACAACGGCAACAAAACTGTTCCAATGATTAAATACCCAATAATATAACCCAATACCAACTGAAAATACACAAATTGCGAAGCTTCCACTTTTCCTGGAACTGAAATAAATGTTACCCCCGAAAGTGAAGCACCAATCATTCCAAAAGCAACCAAATACCAAGGCGCTTGCTTATTGGCTTTGAAAAAAGAGTCATTGGTATTATCGCCTTTTCTTCCTGTTATATAGGAGAATAAAATCAAAACGCCAAAATAAGCTAAAATGGTAATGAGTATTGTAGTAGGTTGCATACGTTATTGGATTTCGGACAAAGATAAAAGAATTAAGAAAATAAAGCTCGTATTCACTTTGTTTTGTAAATTTGCTGTTATGGAATTACCTTCAAAATTATTGGAAAACGCAGTGAATGAAGTCGCTCAATTACCAGGAATTGGTAAACGTACGGCATTGCGATTGGTTTTGCATTTGTTGCGCCAACCCGAGTCGCAAACGCAAATCTTGAGTGCAAGTTTGACTAAAATGCGTGAAGAAATTCAATATTGTACTTCGTGTCATAATATTGCTGATGCGCCCATTTGTCAAATTTGTGCCAATACCAACCGAGATGCTTCCACCATTTGCATAGTAGAAGACGTTCGCGATGTCATGGCAATCGAGAATACAGGAACTTTCAAAGGTATTTATCATGTTTTGGGTGGAAAAATCAATCCAATTGAAGGTGTTGGACCAAGTCAATTAAACATTGAAACCTTGGTAGAAAAAGTAAAATCAGGAGCTATTTCTGAAGTAATATTTGCGTTAAGTTCTACTATGGAAGGCGATACGACTAACTTTTACATTTTCAAGCAAATCAAAGATTTTGGTATAAAAACTTCTACAATCGCTAGAGGAATAGCCATTGGAGATGAATTGGAATATGCTGATGAGGTCACTTTGGGAAGAAGTTTATTGAACCGAATCCCGTTTGAAAGTTCCATGAAGCAAATTTAATTTAATTTTTGCATTAAAAAATCCTGATAAATTCTATAATTTTTAATTGTATAAACTATATTTGTTCCTTAAAATGGAGAAAAATGAAGAAAATAACTTATCTATATATATTGTTCGTTCTCGTTGCAACATCTTGTGTTCCAAACAAAGACTTGATTTATTTACAAAATAAAGGTGGTAATAAATCAACTATTGAAGTTCGACAAACAGAATCTAAACCTTATCGGTTGCAGACTAATGATATTTTGAGTATTAGTTTAAAAGCATTGGATCAAAAATTAGTGGAAATGTTTAATGTTTCTGCCAATGCAAATCAAGCACAAATATCTCCACAAGCTATGTATTTTAATGGCTATGTAGTGGACAATCATGGAAAAATTCGTATTCCTGTAATTGGTGAAGTAAACGTCTTGGGATATACCATAGACGAAGTTCGAGCTACAATTGAAAAAAGACTTTTGGACGAATATTTTAAAACTGAAGCTAGAATATTTGTCAATGTGAAATTAGCGGGATTAAGTTACACCATAAATGGGGAAATTGGGAATCCGGGAACCAATGTTTTGTATCAAGATAAAGTTTCAATTATGGAAGCTATTGCAAATTCTGGAGATATTACTATAACCGGTAATCGTAAAGATGTGCAAATTATTAGAAGATTACCATACGGTTACGAAACGTATGTTTTGGATTTAACAGACGCAAAAGTGATGGATTCTCCCTATTTTTATTTACAACCTAATGATTATGTTTACATAAAGCCTTTACGTCAAAAATCTTGGGGAACGGGATTCACAGGGATGCAATCTATAGGTACTATAATGACTGCAATTTCTGTACTTACAACGCTTTTTCTTTTATCGAGGAATTTCTAAAATACAATAAATGTTAGATACTAAAGATTTTAATTTTTTTGAATCCCAGGCAAGTTTTGATTTTAAAGGTTTTCTTTTAAAATTACTTAAGTTTTGGAAATGGTTTGTTTTAAGTTTAGTTATTACATTTTTAATTGCATATAATGTAAATATCAGAAAAGAGAAAATATATGGCATGCAGTCTTCAATTCTTGTTAAAGAAGAAAATAATCCGTTTTTTACTTCTAATACGAGTTTGATTTTTAATTGGGGAGGTGTTTCAGACAAAGTGCAAACCATGATTACTACTTTAAAATCGCGTTCGCATAATGAAGTTGTAGTAGATAAGTTGCAGTATTACATTCAGTATTTACAAAAAGGAAAATATTACTACGAAGACGTTTATGGAATCGCTCCATTTTACATCCAAATTGATAAAAATAAAGGGCAATTAGCAGGAACACCTATAAAAATCAAGTTTATTTCAGAAAGTAAATTTGAATTATCGGTTGATTTTGTTGCAAATCCATCAAAAACCTTAATACATTATATCGATAATTCAAGGAGTCAGGCTCCAATGGATAATGAAGCTTTCACCAAAGTATTCAAGATTGATGAAGAATTAAATTTGCCATTTTTAAACGGAACGATTCATCTAAAACCGGATGCTTATGGTTATGTTGGAAAAGAATACTACATGCGATTTGACGATTTCAACGGAACTGTTGGACGTTACAGAGGTTTAGATGTTTCTTCTGATTTGAAGGCGCAATCAGTAGTTACGTTGCAAATTCAAGGAAACAACATTCACCGCTTAGTGGAATATTTGAATGAAACCGTTAATGTGCTTAGAAAAACGCAATTAGATAGAAAAAATCAATTTGCTACCAACACGATTCGCTTTATCGATAGCACGTTAGCTCAAATGGAAGGTCAAATTAAGGATGCAGAAAGTGAACTAAAAGATTTTAGAAGAGGGAAAAATATTTTCGAAATTGAAGGTGGTGGCGAAATGCTTACTCAAAAGTTATCAGAACTTGACTTACAAAAAGATGTTATAGAAAGAAAACTAAAATATTTAAATAATTTACGTTTGTATTTAGTAAAAAGCTCTGATTTTTCTAAATTGCCTGCGCCAACTGTTGCTGGAATTGATGAGCCTAACATTATTACAAATGTTTCTGCTTTAATTCAGCTTTCTGCTAAGAGAGATGAATTAAGTTATTCAGTAAAAAGTACCAAAATGTTTTCTGAGTTTGACTTAGAAATGGAGGCAATCAAAAATGTATTGTTAGAAAATATTGAAACATATAATAATTTCATACAAATTGATTTTAATCAAGTAAATAGAAATATTGCAAGAGCGGAAGGCGAAGTAAGCCAATTGCCAGAAATTCAACAAGATTATATTAAAATTGCTAGGAAGTACGATTTAAAGGATCAGATATATAATTCTTTTCTACAAAAACGCAGTGAAGCCGAAATTGTAAAAGCAGCAAATGTTTCTGATGTTGAATTTATTGATCCTGCAAAAGATGTTGGTGGGGGTTTACGCGGACCAAAAACAAGTATTAATTATATTTTAGCAGGATTGTTGGGCTTTTTAATCCCTTTATTAATTGTTTTTGTTTTAACGTTATTAGATAATAACATTAATTCTTCAGATGACATTTTGAAGTTAACTAAAATTCCTTTGATTGGAGTAGTAGGTAAAAAGAATAATGAAAATAATCTATCGGTATACGAAAAACCAAAGTCACCATTAGCAGAATCATTCCGAGCTATACGTTCTTCATTACAATATTTGTATAAAAAGACCAATGTAAATGGAGCTAAAACAGTAATGCTAACTTCATCTATCAGCGGTGAAGGAAAAACTTTTAACTCAATTAATTTAGCCACCGTTTTTGCTTTAAGTGAAAAGAAAACGATTTTAGTAGGATTGGATCTAAGAAAACCAAGAATTTTTGGTGACTTTAATATTGAAAATGTTTTTGGAGTTGTTAATTATTTAATTGGACAAAAAACACTTGATGAAGTAATTCAAAAATCACATATTCCATTTTTAGATATAATTTCTTCAGGACCAATTCCACCAAATCCTTCCGAGTTATTAATGACTGAGGCCATGGAAGAAATGATTAACGAGTTAAAATTGCGTTATGATTATATAATTTTAGATACACCTCCAGTTGGATTAGTGACAGACCCCCTAGAATTAGCTAAATTCTGTGATGCTACATTATATATAACGCGACAAGGTTTTACTAAAAAAGGCATGTTATCAGTGATTAACGAAAAACATAAAAGAGGAGAATTAAATAACATTAGTATTATTTTTAATGATTTTCAAAATCAATCTAGATATGGATATGGATATGGATATGGATATGGATATGGATATGGATATGGATATGGCGAAGGGTATCATGATGATACAGTAGAAGTGAAAGGTTGGAGAAAGTATTTGAGAAAATGGAGAAAAAGATAAAACTTGTCGTAACTGGTGGAGCTGGATTTATTGGTTCTAATCTTTGTGAACATTTTTTAGCAAAAGGGTTTGAGGTGGTTTGTTTGGATAATTTTTCAACGGGGTATCACAAAAATATTGCTTCATTTTTAGCGAATGAAAATTTTCAATTAATCGAAGGCGATATTAGAGATTTGGCTACTTGTGAAAAAGCGGTGAACGGCGCAGATTATGTATTACATCAAGCGGCTTTAGGAAGTGTGCCTCGTTCCATTAACGACCCTTTGACTACAAATGAAGTGAATATAACTGGTTTTTTGAACATATTAGTTGCAGCCCGAGATGCTAAAGTAAAGCGTTTTGTTTATGCAGCTAGCTCGTCAACTTATGGAGATTCTGAGGTTTTGCCTAAAGTGGAGGACGTGATTGGAAAACCTTTATCGCCCTATGCAATTACTAAATATGTGAATGAGTTGTACGCTGAAGTTTTTGGTAAAACGTATGGGATAGCTACTATTGGGTTACGTTATTTTAACGTTTTTGGAAGAAGACAAGACCCTAATGGCGCTTATGCCGCAGTAATTCCAAAGTTTGTGATGCAGTTGATGCGTGGGGAAAGCCCTGTTATTAATGGGGATGGTAATTATTCGCGTGATTTTACTTATATTGATAATGTAATTCAAATGAATGAGTTGGCTTTGTTTACAGAAAACACTAAAGCATTGCATACCGTTTTTAATACGGCTGTGGGTGATCAAACCACATTAAATGAATTGGTGCAAAATTTAAAAAAATATTTATCAAAATTCGATACTACTATTGCTGCGATTAATCCTATATATGGACCAAATAGAGTGGGAGATATCCCTCATTCTTTGGCAAGTATTAAAAAAGCAGAAGAATTACTAGGATATATTCCATCTCATTCTTTTGAGAAAGGGTTAGAAGAAGCAGTAAATTGGTATTGGAAAAATTTAAAATAAGTTATGATTAAAAACATTTGTTGTATAGGAGCAGGATATGTTGGAGGGCCAACAATGGCAGTTATTGCTCAAAAGTGTCCGCATATTAAAGTAACAGTGGTAGATTTAAATGTGGAGCGAATTGCTGAATGGAATGATGCTGATGTTAACAATATTCCCATTTATGAGCCTGGTTTAAGTGATGTAGTTGCTGAAGCGCGTGGGAGAAATTTATTTTTCTCAACCGATGTAGATCAAGCTATTGATGAAGCGGATATGATTTTTATTTCGGTGAATACACCAACAAAAACGTATGGTATTGGAAAAGGAATGGCTGCCGATTTAAAATATATTGAATTATGTGCACGTCAAATTGCACGAGTAGCTAAAAATGACAAAATTGTAGTTGAAAAATCAACTCTACCCGTTAGGACGGCACAAGCTATTAAAGATATTTTAGATCATACAGGTAATGGCGTTAATTTTCAAATTTTATCCAATCCAGAATTTTTAGCTGAGGGTACTGCTATTGAGGATTTATTTGCACCTGATCGTGTTTTAATTGGAGGAGACACTACGCCTGAAGGCCAAAAAGCCATTCAATCACTTGTCGATGTTTATGGCAATTGGGTGCCAAAAGATAGAATTTTAACCACTAATGTTTGGTCTTCCGAATTATCGAAACTAACAGCTAATGCTTTTTTGGCACAACGCGTTTCTTCTATCAACGCTATGAGTGAATTATGTGAAAAAACAGGTGCTGATGTAAATGAAGTGGCTAGAGCTATTGGTATGGATAGTCGTATTGGACCAAAATTCTTAAAAGCATCAGTAGGTTTTGGCGGTTCATGTTTTCAAAAAGACATTTTAAATTTAGTTTATATTGCAAAAACATACGGATTAAACGAAGTGGCTGATTATTGGGAACAAGTTATTATTATGAATGACCATCAAAAGCATCGTTTTGCTACCAATATTATCAAGACTTTGTATAATACGGTTTCGGGTAAAAATATCACTTTTTTGGGTTGGGCCTTTAAAAAAGACACTAATGATACTAGAGAATCAGCGGCTATTTATGTGGCAGATGATTTGTTGAGTGAACAAGCTATTATTAGGGTTTACGATCCTAAAGTTAGTGAGGTACAAATTCAATATGATTTGAATTATTTAGCCACTCGAACTTCTGTTCAGAATGCGCAAGGGGTTCAGGTTTTTCAGGATCCGTATGCGGCTTGTAAAGATGTTCATGCTATTGCTATTTTAACAGAGTGGGATGAATTTAAGACATATGATTGGCAAAGAATTTATGATGGCATGTTAAAGCCTGCTTTTGTTTTTGATGGTCGCAATTTACTTGATAGAGCTGCTTTGGAAAAAATAGGGTTTGCTTATTATTCTATTGGGTCATAAAAGATTATTTTTCATAAATGGTTTTAATTTTTTAAAAAAAGTTAAATTTGTAGAAATAAATAATTAATTATGAAAAAAATAGTTGTAGCCATGTTTTGTTTGTTTGCTTTAAGTGTTTCGGCTCAAGATATAAAGAAATGGGTAATTGGAGTTGGAGTTAATTTTATTGACAATAACAATTCTGAAGATAACAATTATATGGACGTTTCTAATTGGAATTCTACGTTAAGTATTTCAAAATTAGGTGTTCAATATTATTATGATGATGCTTTTTCCCTTGCTACTGAATTTTCTTTAAACAGATTAGATCGCGGTATCAGACAAAATAGCGGAAATATAGACGCAACAAAATTTATTTTGCACTAGATTTGAACGCGAGATATGACGTAGCAAGTTTATTGAAATTTCCATCAAAATTTAGTGTAGAGTCATTGGTAGGATTCGGTACTAATTGGACTGATGGTGCACTTAATCAATCATTTAATACAGGTATGACGATTGGGTACCAAATTGATGCTACTTATGGCGTAAGATTACAAACTGTTGGTAAATTTGCTACAGAAAATAATACGCTTGGCAATAATATGATTCAGCATTCGATAGAATTTTTAATAAAATTATAATGTCAAGTTTAAAATAAATTAAAGCACCTTTTAGTGCTTTTTTTGTTATTCAAATTTTAAAATGAATTGGTACGCCCTTTATACAAAACCAAGAAGCGAAAAAAAAGTTGCCCAAAAGTTAGAAGCTATGGGTATAGAAGTTTTTTGTCCACTAGTCACTTCTATAGTTCAATGGTCTGATAGAAAAAAGAAAGTACAAAAACCATTACTAAATTCGTATGTTTTTGTTAAAATAGAAGAAGAGAGTAAAAAAAATGTACTAGGAGTATCTGGTGTGGTTCGGTTTGTATATTGGTTAGGAAAACCGGCCTTAATTAAAGACCTAGAAATTGAAACAATGCAACAATATCTTACCAATCCATTAGTTACAGTTGCTGTTGAGGATTGGAAACCAAATGACAAAGTACTACTAAAGGAAGGCATTTTTAAAAATAGGGTTGGAATTGTAAAGAATAATTCTGTAAATCAAGTGACCTTGGTTATTGAGTCATTAGGAATAGTGTTGAAAATTCAGAAACACTAACGAAAGCATATTAAATTTTTTTAAATACAAGTATACAAAAGCAAGAGTAAAGAGAGCAACTGAATATTTCTCTACTAATTTAATCGAAACACTATTAAATTTTATTTAAACTAAAATAAATGGGGGAGTTGTTTATTTAACTTTAATTTGATGCTACATACTAGACTTTAATAAATAATTTTGTAATTTTGTCCTATAAATTTTGAATAAAAAACATAGTAAATGAAAATAGCAGTAGCA
>Ga0102830_1000701_pt1 | contig 13718 bp, 21 predicted proteins | sample ColrivemetaGS703_FD_84511 | JGI IMG/M metagenome (GOLD analysis project Ga0102830, IMG submission 84511) | Estuarine microbial communities from the Columbia River estuary - Freshwater metaG S.703 | ecosystem: Environmental > Aquatic > Marine > Intertidal zone > Estuary | place: USA: Columbia...
AAATACTATCAATAATTTTTTTTATTTTCTCACTAGGGATTGAATTCTCCTCTTTTTGAGATGTACAGGAATCTTGATGAAAAAACATTAAGCTTTTCATCGTATATTTATTTTGTTTTAAAATCCACATTGGAATACCTAAGGAAATTGCTTTTTTTAACCAATATTTTTGTCTTATTGTGTCTTTTAATATTGTTGAGATTTGCAATGCTTTGAAAGTTGTGGTAGCATCGATATAGCTAAAATTTGAAGTAATTGAATCTAATATTGTATTAGCATCATTATATTCCTCGTTTAGTATTTCTAAATTAAGTCGGTTAATTAGTCGATGATATTCTATATAGTTTTGACTTCGTAAGTTAAAGGAAGAGAATAAAAAAACAGGAAGCAAAATAATATAGTAATCCTTCAATTTAAAAAGGGTGCTTAAGGATTTAAGCACCCCTTTGTTATTAAAATTTAATTGCACGGCCCTTCATATCCCATGAGGTCTCCAGAAACAACATCATTTGATGTTCTGTTATACTCAGCGATAGCATCCAGAACGGCTAAAGCAGCAGGGTCATTGCAATGATCATCAGCACGAAGAGTATCACTGGTCTCTGATGAATCTGTTCTATATTTCGTAGTATCACTATTGTTAAAAGTGCAATCAGTTGTGCTTTTAGAACAATCTTTATCTTTCGAAGTACCAGGTGAAGCACCACCTACGATTTCAATTAATTCCTTCAATTCTTTAGAAAGAACTTCTTCTGAGGTAAATAAATCCTCATTTAAACTTTGTAATGTTACGTTTTTCATGTTTTTATATTTAAATTTGAACAAATTTAAATATAAAAAACGTAATATGCAAATTAATTCAATTTTCCTTAATCATTTAATTCAAATTGAAGATAACGATTGCGCTCCGACTTGTTTGAAATTTGTGGCAAAATGGTATGGTTTTGAAATTGATATTGAAACAGCGAGAGCTTACTGCGAATTAACATTGAAAGGAACAAGTGTAGCGAATTTGATGAAGGCAATAGAAAAGTTGGGGTTAGATTCACTCTGTGTAATGATAGACATTGATAAATTGGTAAAAACTGTAAAAAACCGACCTTGTATTTTGTATTGGAATAATGGGCATTTTGTCGTTTTATATAATTACAGAAAGAAAATTTTTTCATCAAAAGAAAAATTTTATATCTCAGACCCAGCAATTGGTAGGAGAATTTTGGATCGAGATAAATTATTAGATTCATGGCTATCTGGGAGGGAAAAAGGAATTTGTATAATTGCGATTAAAAAGAGGAACTAAAAATATTAACGGCGTAAAAATATTAAACAGCTATTAATAAGCTGCAATTTTAATTTCTAATAAAAACTAGAAAGAATTCTATTTTTTTTTTCATATTCATTAAGATTCGGAGCAAATCCTAGTTTAACTTCAAACCACTTTTATAAAAAGAATCTTTCCCGAAGTTTGTTTCCTAATCGAAGCAACACTTCATGTCTCAACATTCGCATACTTCCATTTTCACAACAGCCTCCGGAGTTCTAGGAGGAGTCGCTAAAGCGGTTACCGCTAAACCCATTCTCACCGAAATAACTTTTGCTGGATTATCCAATGTGGTGATCTACGCTGCGGCATCTGCTGCGGCTGGTTACATCGTGAAGAAATCTATGGATTGCATAGCCAAGAGACTCACCGATTACTTCAATAAACAAAAAGAAAGCCGATGAATAAGGTAGTCGGCATAGCGCTTGGTGCAGGATTGGTTTACGGGATTGTAAGACTTCTTAGAATGCAGAATGTTTCTGAGGTCGCAAATGCTAGACTTGTGAATCCGCGCATCCATTCGGTAACCCTTGGTGGGATTTCTTTTAGAACAGAAGTGGAGATTAATAATCCTTCCAGGGATTCTGTGAAGTTGACAAAGCCTGTTGTAACGCTTACCAGTAAAGGAAAGATGCTTACTCAGTCTGATGCAGAGGATCAAATCATTACGATAAAACCGTTAGGCCTTACCAAAATCGACACCATTGAATTGGAGCTAGATTGGTTCACCTTGAAAGGACTTGTTGCCAATATTATCAAGAATGTCCCGAAAGTTATTGCTGCATGGAAAGCCGGTGACAAGAAAAACTTGGTTGCTCTTTTAGGCGTTCCGCTTGAAATGAACTTCACCACCTATGTGAATGGCATCTTTTATCAATCTCCTTCAGAAAAACTCATCTGATGAATGCGCTTGCACAAATACCAGCCAAAACCGTAACGAGTGGTTATCGAGCTATCAAAGATGGGAGCCGTTACAATCAGTATTTCCCTAAGCCGGAAGAACGTGATCGCGTGATCATTGAAGATGGTGAGGTGACGGATACTGTGGAGTTAATGGAGAAGGTCGTTTGGAAATACCTTGACGACACCAAGCGAATTGCTCCATTACTCCGACGGTCTACAACAGAAGCAACATGCCGTGCCATTTGGGAATTTGTCTATAGCTACATCCAATACAAGCTAGACAAACGCGGTTTGGAGCAACTTAGAAGACCAGCACGCAGTTGGGCAGAACGAAATACAGGTGTGGACTGTGATTGCATGAGCATCTTCGTTTCAAGCATTCTCACCAACCTTCAAATTCCTCACAAGTTTCGAATTACGATGTACAGTGGTGATTCCTGGCAGCATGTCTATGTGCTTGTGCCACTTGGGGATGAGAGATATTACTGCGTGATAGATGGAGTAGTTTCTGAATTCAACTACGAGAAAAAATATACAAAAAAAATGGACTTTACTATGAGCTTAAACGGGATCAATGTAGCAGTATTAAGTGGCGTTTCTTCAAACGACCATTACAATGCCGTCATGGCAAATTCACTAACAGGACTTGGCGCCAATTCGGGTGCGGAGCTCGATAAAATCTATGAAAACATCGTTGCAACTAGAAATGCAATTGCACAGGATCCTTCTTTGGTTTCATCTACAGATGATCCAAAAGCACTCTTACAAATGTTGGATTATGCCATTCAATATTGGCATACCGATAAAAGAAATCAGGCCTTGGATATTTTGGCTCAAAACGAAGCGCAATTGAATCTTCGCAATGGCGTAAAAACCATCAACGGCCTAGAATACGACCCAGATGAATTGACATTAAGTGGCGTAAACGTGAAAGGCTTTTTTACCAACGTGAAAAAGTCAGTCAACACCGCAGGTCAAAAGGTTGGCGATGTAGCCAAGAAAGCGGTGAAAGCAGTTGTGAAATACAACCCTTTGACCTTGGCTGCACGCGGAGGCTTTCTGCTTGCCATGAAGCTCAATTTGGGTAAAATGGCCAACAAACTCAAATGGGGATATGGAACACCAGAACAAGCCAGAGCCAAAGGCATCGCACCGGCACAATACCAGAAAAGCAAAACAGCATTGACCAAAGTGGAGCATCTGTTTGCTGATAAACTACAAGGAAGCCGTGAGGTATTGAAAAATACCATTTTGAATGGCAGAGCAGGTAATTTGAGTGGTGTTGTCATTGAACAACTACTCGGATACTTGGGAGACCCAGTAACCGCAAGTGCCATTGCAGCAGCAACGCCAGTGATCATTGCCACAATCAACATCTTAAAAGATGCAGGCCTTGTCGGTAAAGACGAAAAACTAGACATCGATTCCTTGACCAAGGAAATGGATGCGGATCCAAATGCAGCGAGTGCTTTTTCAGAGATTCAACAAGACGATCAAGGAGCGGCAGCGCCAGAAACAGATCAAGGTGGAGGCGATCCAAAAGCAGTGACCAAATCAACTTCAACGGGTGGAGGAATCATGGAATTCATTAAAAAGAATCCAGTTCCGGTGGCCATTGGTGGAGGTCTATTGGCACTAGGGATTTATCAGATGGTGAAGCCTAAAGCCAAACCAAAAGGGCTTTCTGGAGTTCGCACAACCCCAAGAACAAAGGCACTGGCAAGTGCTACCAAATCGAGTACCAGCAAATCAAAAACTAACAACAAGAAACCTACTGTAAAGACAGTAAAACTTTTTTAATCAAATAAATACGCAAACCATGGCAACAAAAAGAAGAACCAAAGCAAAAACCAAAATCAGTAGCCAAGCTGTGATGGATGAACTTAAAACCTTGGCTATGCTCACTGGCGGTGTTGTGATCGGCTCGGTGGGCGGAAAAATGATTGACAAGGTATTGGCCGTTGATCCGGCTGCAACCGCTTTCAATGTCAAAGCACTGGCACGACCAGTATTGATGCTTGGCGTTGGAACAGCAGGAAACATCATGCTCAAAGACCCTAACATGAAAATGTTGGCTACTGGAGTTGGTGCATCAGGCTTATTATCTGGCGTGAAAATCTTGCTCAAAAAAGACTTGCTAGCAGGACTAGCAGACTTTAACTTGGCAGGATCTAGCGACTTAGGAGAACCAAGTATCTATCGCGAACCATTGAATTTGTCAGTGGAGCGCTACAATCCGGATCTTCCGGCACTTTCATCACCAACGGCCTTCAATGTGGAGGATTTAGATATGCCACATGCTGAAATGTCTCGAGGCTCACACGTGGAAGATGAAGACCTGGCTTACATCGAAATTATTTAATCAATTACAAATCAAATAAACAATAAGTATCATGTTAACACTTGGACAAATCGAAAACAGCGAATACAACTTACTTGGTGCCATGTCAGAAGACGACTTCTTGCAAGCACTTGAATTAGGTGCAACAAGCGACAAGCGCAAGTTATTTCGCAAAATGCAAAATCAGTCACGCGCTATGGCCACAGCAACCGGCTCTCGCTCACGTGCAGAGTTTGAAAAGCGCATCACTATGTTGCCTAAAGAAATCCAACAAGGATTGGCTATGCAGTCTTTACAGGCTGTAGATACGGCTTACTATGTGGTAAAAACCATTGGAGGCTCTAAGGTGGTGAAAATGTTCAAGGACGACGACACGAAAGTCGTGGGGACAAGCAACATTTCAAGCGGAAAGTTGGAAAAAGGCAATCACTTCCTATTGTATGGCATTCAATTGCTTGGTGGAGTGAGTGAGTCAAAGGACGATGCAAGTCGCGTGAACTTTGATGTGGTTCCGGATTACATCCGCGATGGCGAGTTTGAATTCAAAGCCAATGGAACCATTCTAGTTCCAAATACTTCATGTGAGGTATTTCAAACCACTGGTAAAGACACGTTTCGTGGACTTTGGATCTTGGATAACCCAAAGATCATTCGCGACCAGCAATCCATTGAATTGAACTTGGAATGGGCTGCAAACGCACCTGAGAACACATTCTTGAAAGTTATCCTTCGCGGAACAGCAGTCATCAAAGCCTAATTCTGAATCGAGATGAAAAACCATAAGTTTCAACAAATACGTGTTCGAGTTACTGATTTTGGGGAATCAGTGCGCATCAATGCTCAAACCGACAAGCAATACGCTAAAATCCGTGGGATTTTTGTTTCCTTGCCCGATGAGCAATTATTGATGGGATCCTTGTTGGGACTGAGGGTGAATAATCAAGAGGTCTTTGAAGATGCCCACGAGGTGAAGTTAATCACTAGCGGTCACCAAGTTGCTCCAAACAAGAAGTTCTTCTTCTTTGAGGAGCACTTGGAAGCTGGTGGTTCAGCCATTGAGGGCAAGTTTACAGACGGTGGAGAAGGCGTTTTTTCTAGTAACACGGCAAAGCTTCAATTGATGAGAGAAAGGAAGACTCAAAGTGGCTACCTCTATGAAGTGAAGATCTATTTATGGTTAACCAATGAATAGCATCTATGTCAGTAACGCGCTATTCCATTGTCAGTTTTTGGGTTCAAAAGCCTGGTGAAATCATTTCATTTCAGCACAAGATCCCGGCGTACTTAAAACGCTGTACAGGCTTTAAGTTATCGCTTGCAGGGTCAATGGATGCAAGTCTTTTGAATTGCGAGATAGGAAGAATAAGTGCTTCATTCAATAGTCTAAAAGAGGAGGCAATAACTGCAAACCTAATTCATCATGAACTAGAAGCGCAGGACTTTCAAGAATTAGCTGTTCACTTGCACTCAGGACAAATTGTAAGTGGTGTGTATGTAGATTCATTACTTAGTGAAGAATTCACCCCATACAAGGTTCAATTGTATTTGCGCTGCACTGACAAAGAAGGTCAAACTCAAAACCAGAAAGGCTCATGTACGACCACTTAAACCATGTTCAGCAGCAGTTCAAACAGCGAGAAATCAAGATTGAATTGCAAGGCTTTAAGTCTGTTTATACTAGACCAGGGCAACTGCAATACCACATTGAGGCTTACAACGAGTACTTGCTCCTTACGAACTGTTCAGTACTACCGGTTGGCACACGGATCTTGTCCGATACCAATAGTCTGGAGGTCAAAAAAGGGCATCGCCGCATTGAAGCACTGGAAGAATTCAGTGGACTTGTTTCTATTGAGCTACCAAGGGGAACGAATTACTTTCCCATCATCGAATTTATTCAAATCGTCAAGGAATGAAAAGAAGAAAGATTTATCACGTGATCGAGGTTTGTCAGAAGATGATCAAAACCTTCCCAAAACAAGGGCACAACAAAGTAACGTTCAATGCCATGTTTTACAGAAATGGCAAACGCTTGAACAGTATTGATCAGGCGGTGATTGAGAACTTTTCGCCACTGGTTAGAAGCTATGATAAATCTGAAAACCCTGACAAGGTAAAGGTTGAATTCAAAGATGTAGAAACGGGAATGCTCATTTGGGCCAAAACCTTCGAGTGGACAGATGTCGATGAAGAAATCCCAAAGTCACTTGCAGGTTATTCAGGTCTGGGAGAAGCAGAGGTCAATGAACTGGTACAACGGAAGTTTTCGGAAATGGAAAGAAGCCGCGAACTTGAAAGACTCACCTCTGAACTTCAAAGAGTATCGGCATTGAATGAAGAGCTGGAGTTTCAGGTTCAAGACATGCAAAACTCTCTGGAGGCAAAAAAGCAGGTGGAGTATTATTCCAACATCATTGGAATGGCACTTCCAGGACTTGCAAAGTTCTTTACCAATTCACCTGTAGGAACGGCCTTTAATTTTCTGGCTGGAACCAATGAGGAGAAGAGTATTGAAAAGCCACTTGGTGACTCTTCGGACTCTCAGCGAGAAACGATTTTAGAGATGATTACAACTTTTGTTCAAACACTTGACAATCAAGAACTAGGAACTATTTACTTAATGTTATCTGAAATCGAAAAAGACCGCTCAAATATTCAAAAGATCCTGCAATTCATTACAGGATCAACAACAGTAGAAACACCCATTCAAACCCATTAAAAACAAAGAGAAATGGCAAAACACGAAATCAATGTCACAGTCAACGTAGCTACCGATTTAGAAGCTCGTCACGTGCAAAAAGCTTTGCAAACCATCGCAAACACCTTTAAGCCCAATGAGCTTGTGAGCATTTCTAAAAAGATTGAAATGCCACTAGTGAAGTTGAAAATCAAAAGCATGATCTAACCCATACAGACAATGGCATCCGCAAAAGAAAAAATCGTTCAAACTGTCCAGGACAATCAAAGTGTACTGATCAAAGGTGCACTGATTGCTGGTGGCATTTATTTAACCTATCGCGTTGGTAAAAATCTCATTGCAAAGGTCAATAAAAACAATGCCCAGAAAAATACGGATGACAAACCCGAGGTAAGACAGGCCATGTCTTTGCGCTCCTCGGTGAATCCATCAGGATACAGCTGGATGAAAAGCTTTGACACTACCAATGTGGACACCGTCATGGAAATCGCTAAAACGATTACCAACCTCGATAAGGTGCAAAAAGCCTACAAGGATTTGTACCAGGACAATTTATTAGACGATTTGCAAAGTGACCTTTCCACAAGTGAATACGAGGCTTTTTTGAATATCATCGCCTCAAACGCCAACAAGGACACAAGTAATGGTGGCGCGCCACCGGTGCAATACACCAAGAAGAATCAGTTGATTGTAGCCAAGAAGGATGTTACCCTTAGAAGCTCTCCGGATGCTTCCAATCATGGGGCATTCTATGAGGTATTCTCAGAAGACAACATTTACCGAGTAGCCAAAGCTGGAGAGTTCTTGGGTTATGCCACAGGACAGCAGCATTACGATGAAGTCAATAACGTGAAGTTCATCCAGGTGGCATATGTCATCAATGCCAAGTATGCACCAACGGCATATAAAAAGAAAAACAAGGTGAAGATGGCTTTTTGGATCAGTGCCTCATCGAACTACACCGTGCAATTCCCAAATGCCAAAGCCATGATTTCGGCCTATCCTAAGACCAGCTCAACGGCTGCATGGAAAAAGCCTCTGGATTACTTTGATTTGAAGGGAATTCCAACACCGCGCTTATTGACCAAAAGTAGTGCGGTGATTCTAAACGAACAATTCGCACCCATCAATCATGCGAGCGCAAACACCATACTTGGGCAACTCATGATGAGCATGCAAACCAAGCAAGGGGTGCTTTTGAAATTTAGAACCATCGATAATACCATTCGCTGGGTAGACCAACGATACATTCAATTACAAGAAACGCTATGAGCACAAAAACAGAAAATTACGTAGTCAACAACTACCCGTATGCCAAGAAAGCAGGTGAGCGGTTCAAGATGGATCCATTGGTGATCTTAGCCCAAGGGTCGTTTGAAAGTGCTTGGGGGACATCAAATTTGTCCACGAAGTATAACAACTTCTTTGGCATCACGGCCGGTGGATCCAAGAACGAATTTTGGAAAGGTGGGATTTACCAGGCGCAGAACAAATACAAGTTGAAGTTTAGAACTTATGCTTCACCTCAAGACAGCTTTTATGACTTTGCACGCTTGATTTCTAGTAGCTACAAAACGGCGCATGCCGCGGCGATGGATTACAAGAAGTACGCCGATAAGATTGCGCATAGCCCTTATATCTCAGAAAGCAACGGCGATAACCGTTCGGCCTACATGCGTGGTTTGATTGCCAACTACGAAAAGATATTGGACATCGCTAAAAAAAAAATCTTCTTGAAACAGGAGGATTCTCCATCGGAGCAGCAGCCTTAGTCTTTTTGACAGGCAGGTTTATTTATAAAAAATACATTCAGAAATAATGGCATTTACACTTACACACATCAGAACAGGCGAAGACCAACTCTTCACCATTCAAGTTTTATTGGAAAAACTCGGAGACCCCATCAATGATGAAATCATCATCAACGGCGAAGCTTACCGCATAGCTTCTGTTCAGGAGGATGCTTCTACAGGAGGCGGAACAGTTTCAAGCAATTGGGTACGAGAAAGCATTGAAGTGACCCAAAGCGACCAAACAGAATTTGAGGTGGACATCAATACCTCGGATCCAGAAGGATTGTTTTTGGTGGTCAATGGAGCATTGTTCGATTATGGACAAAATGGTGCTTTTCACATTGAAGGAACAAGGCTATTCTGGCATGGGAGATTCAATCTTTCACCAACAGATCAAGTTTACATCAAATACTTAACTCTTAATTCATAACAATGAGCGAACAACTAAAAATCAAACAGATTGAAGGTCTGAGTGCAGACCTTGCCACAAGAGCCCTGGATGCGCAGGTGCTAAAGATAGCAAACAACCTTTCGGATGTCAACGCCACGACTGCCAGAACAAACCTTTCACTTTACTCCAAATCCGAAGTGGATGCTTTGGTGGTGGGTGCAAAGAATGCTTTTAACGTAGCCGACACCACAGCGCGTAACGCCTTGACGGGATTAAAAGTCACCGACCGCGTTTTTGTCAATGACGATGGGGACACCAAATGGGCATTGTACATCGTAACGGCGGTAACTACCGGAACGGGTTCAACATCGACTTTCAAGAAGATTGCAGACGAGGATTTGTTCACCAACGCCCTCACGGCGGCGGCTGTAAAAGCAGCTTATGAAAGCAATGCCGATACTTACGCCTACAACGGCACGGCAAAGGGCAAGGTGGATAAGTTGACCGTAAGTGCCAATATCAACTTGGACACGCTTAAAACCACGGCGGACAACGCACTTGCAAATGCTGCAACGGCACAAACGACAGCCAATACGGCTAACACCGCTGCAACTGCTGCGCAAAACACCGCAAACAGTGCCACAACGGCTGCTGCCGCTGCTGCTACGAAAGCAGACCAAGGAATTGCTGCTGCTGCCGCAGCACAAACTACTGCAGATTCTAAGGAAGATGCATTTACAGCAACTACGGAAACCTTTACGGGTTTGACTGGTGCTGCAAATTCTGCTATTTCTTTGACTTTGGGTCAAATTCCAAAGTCTGGCTTCAACATCGATATTTTCTTCAATGGTCTTCGTGTGAAAACACAAACAAGAACCAACGGATCAAAGACCATCACTTTTACGGTTCCTTACAGCACCGAAGTATCGGATGACATCATTGTTTCTTATTGCTATTAATCGTGGATAAGATCTTAGCAAAGCAAATTGAAGGGGTGGTGGATACCACAAGTGCACAGGTCATTGAAGGTGTGAAAACCTTCAGTGACCCACTGCATGTACTCAATATGCAGGATCGCAATTTTGCCGGTATGCGGATCGATGGACTTTTCATCTACTGGTTGCGCGATTTCCAACAGCTTGATGACGTGGGAAACATCCGTCTGGGATTTGATCCACGTACAGGAGCTTTTGCCTTGCAACAATTCACTAAGCAATGGGAAAACATAACACTTTAATCCATGAATAATCAGACAAGATTCAAACTCACGCTTTTTGCAGCTGCATTTCTAGCCTTGGTAACACTTTTGGCCATTGGCTCTAAAATGGAAACCGTTGCAACGGCTGCTATTGCTGGTATCATGACGATTCTTTCAGCTTACATCTGGTCACAAACTCAAAGACCCTCACACCATGAATATGCTTCTAAACGTACTCAAAAGTCCCGTAGTGCAAAGACTGATCGGACTACTCGTAGTGCTCGGCGCAATCCTGCTACTTTGGAAAAGTAACCAGCGCTTACATGCGGATAACAAACGACTCAGCTCCAATATAAAAACATTGGGAGCGGAACTCTCAATGGTAAAAACCAAGAGCGGCCAACTGGCTGCTCAAAGTGATTTACTGGTGCTTCAAACCAGAGAGTTAAAGAAACTCTTTCCAAAGGAGGTGAAGCAAATTGAGAACTTGGGTGTCAAGGTCAATAAGACAACTCAGTACAGTACAACGGTAGTAGAAACCAAAACAAATGTCCTTACTACACTAAGAGATAGTATTGTTTTAGACACCGTTCACGTGAGTGTTTTTGATTACCAGGATCAGTGGTATCAGATTAAAGGGGTGATTGAAAAAGACACACAGCGTCTTGTGATCAAATCCATGGATACGCTCACGCAAGTTCTTTTTTATGGAGAGCGCCAAAAGCCCTGGCTTTGGTTTTTTTCACCAAGAAAGCTTCAGCAAAGGGTCAGTGTTTCAAATCCAAACGCAACGATCAAGTATAGTCAAACCATTCAAATTCAAAAACCATGAACAAACTTATCCTTGGAGCTGCGGCAGCAATTGCCCTGTATGCCTTCACAAAGAAGAAAGGTTCTACTTCTGGAACCGACACCTCCAACTCGAGCGATCCGGCTGTGACCGCTACCCAAAAAGCAACCCGTTCAGTAACCTTTTACAAAGCATAATCATGGCAGAACTAGCAGTACCCATTCCAATGACACCGCGTACATTCTATACAGACACGGCCTTGTCTCAAAACAAGGCGAAGATGGATGCCATTGGCAAGACTTTTTACAAAGAGATCAAACAAGCCGAGACCTTGACCAAGGTGCCTGGATCGTTGATACTTTCTTTGATTTTCACTGAAAGTGGAGGTCGTCCTGCGGTCGTAAGTTCAGCAAATGCCGTTGGATTGATGCAAATGAAAACTCAAACTGCAAACGACATCATTTACTGGGAAAACAAAGCAGGACGTTTGAGCGCTGAAGAACTCGCTATTCTTAAAAAGCACTTAGGAGAGCGTGTCAACGGGCCTTTGAAACAAAAGTACTTGTCGCATAAAATCAAAGAGAACAACTATACGGGCAACGTCATTGTGAAAGCTGATCTGATGAAGCCAGAACTCAACGTCTTGTTAGGTTCGATGTATCTCGGAATCTTGATGGATCAACACCAGGAAGGTGAAGTACTGCGCCTTGACAAAGTACTTGTTCGCTACAACCAAGGCTATTTCTTTAAGCCAGGAACGGGAAGTGTGGAGCAAACATTGGATTTAGTGAAAGGCAAAAGTAAGGAAGCCTATTCCTACATCTTAAAAGTAGTAGGTAAAAATGGACTTTTGGAAACTCAAGGTAAGTAGTGAATCAACATGCGCTGAATACTGAAATTGAGGCTTTTATTCATCAAAAAGACAAAGCCAAAGAAGCGTACAGCGAGGCTGATAAGCAATACATTGCCCGTTTTGGGGGAGCTGGAGGCCAAGGCAGTAAAGGCGCATCGGGTGAAGGCTTGCTTTATGAGTTTTTCACCCCTGACTACATCTGTGAACTCATGTGGATGCTAGCCAAAAGGTATGGCTACAACTCCAAGGGAACAGTATTAGAACCAAGTCTCGGAACAGGGAACTTTCTAAAATGGGCACCAGATCTTTCGAAGTGCTATGGTTTTGAGATCAACCCGACTTCAAAGCGCATTTGTGAGATTCTTTACCCAGAGGCAAAAATCTATGAAGGGTACTTTGAAACCGCATTCTTACAAGCCCCACGCTTTACTCAACGTTTGAAAAGCCCCTTGACTTGGCTCGGTGGTTTTCCGTTTTCACTTGTCATTGGAAATCCGCCTTATGGCAAATACAAGAACACTTACAGTAGCTATTTTCCAAAGCCAAAGATGCATCAAATAGAACTGTTTTTCATGTATTACTCCCTACAACTCTTAAAGCCCGGTGGGCTATTGGTGTTTATTACGGGTAGTAATTTTCTTAGAAACGGCATTAGCTACCAAGGAGAGAAAATGGAGCTAGAAAAGCTCTGCGACTTGGTAGATGCCTATCGCTTACCACCGGTATTTAGTAGCACCAAAGTCCCAACGGACATTATTGTATTAAAACGAAAATAACATGGCATACAAAACAAACCAAGCAAAACCGCAGATGGTTTTTGATAAAGACACATATTCCGAACTCGAGAAGGAACTCGATGCCATAGAGGCACAGTTCAAGGTTCGTGAAATTGAAATCACTTTCAATAAAGAAGCACTTTTCTTTGGAGACATTAAATCCTCGATGGATGTCTACATGTTCTTGAAAAATAGAATCTTGAAAGGCATTGAAGTCCAGGAGCACTTTATTGCCATTTTTTTAAGTCAGGCCAATAAGATTATTGGCTATTACCACCATTCAACAGGAACGATCAATGCTACGATGGTGGACGTGGAGTTACTCACGGCTGTGGCTGTCAAAACCTTGGCTAAGGCAGTAATCATATCACACAACCACCCAAGCGGAAATCTTACCCCGTCTGATGCCGATAAAAGCCTGACAAGAAACATCGTCAAGGCTCTCAAATACTTTGATATCTCACTTTTGGATCATATCATTGTGACCAAGAACGGCTACTATTCCTTCAATGAAAAAGGAGAGAGTAGCATTATGGGCTATGTCCCTAAACTAAGCCCACAGGAGCTTAGGCTTCGCGAAGAAATACTTACTCAACTCAAACGTGTAACCGAGGCCAATGCACCAAATTTGTTTGAAATGATGCAGTCGCCACA
>Ga0102830_1000703_pt1 | contig 13698 bp, 11 predicted proteins | sample ColrivemetaGS703_FD_84511 | JGI IMG/M metagenome (GOLD analysis project Ga0102830, IMG submission 84511) | Estuarine microbial communities from the Columbia River estuary - Freshwater metaG S.703 | ecosystem: Environmental > Aquatic > Marine > Intertidal zone > Estuary | place: USA: Columbia...
ATGTAAATAAATCTTTTAAAACCAATTTATTCTTACTTTTTGAACAAACTGAATCTATTTCAAAAACAGGAAGTTGGGAAGTAGATTTGATTTGACATTAAATGAGAAAAAAGACTATCGAATTCAAAAACGAATTATTAAATCTAATGGTGAATTAATCATAAAGATTTATTTTCCTAAATTTTTAAATGATAAAAATGAAAATTCAATAAAGCTAGTTGGGGTTATTCATCTTGTTTTCAGAATTTTTATAAATTAATAAATAACTATGTAAGCAAGTTTAAACCATTTTCTATCAAAATCTGTTAAAAAAACCAAATCTCTTCATGGCAAAAAAGTTCAACTATGATGATTAGATTTGCATTTATAGAGTTAGTGTGTGGTTGTATCGCAACGAAATGGATTGTTAACGAATTATATTAAGGTAGAGCTTAAAAATTTATATTATGAAACAACTAACAAGAGCAATTTTAGATAATAAAAAGCCAACAATAGTAGTAGAGAGAAAAATAAATAATTAATTTTGCGAGATTATGTCTTTTGAAAATAAAAAAAAAGTTGACAAATTAATACTTGAATTTAATTCTACCAAAATTAATCCAAATGAGGATGATGATACTAGCTTCGTTGAATCTTTGCAAGATATAACTGAGAAAGTTTTAGTTGATGAATCCCTTTTAAAAAGTGAAAAAAGATTTAAAGCTTTAGTTAAAAACGGAGCTGATTTAACCGCTATTGTTGACCCTGAAGGTAATTATTTATATATTAGTCCAAATTATCAATCAATTTTAGGTTATACAGAAAAAGACTTAATAGGTAAGAATGCGTTTGATTTTTTGCATATGGAAGATTTAGAAATTTTAAAAACAACATTTGCAAAGTTACACAATCAAAAACGCATAAAAATACCTCCATTTAGATTTAAAAACAAAATGAATGGGTGGTCATGGATGCAAAGTATTGGAACTAATCTTGTTGATGATGCTACTATAAACGGATATGTTATTAATTCAATTGAAGTTACCGACTTAATCGAAACCCAACAAGCTTTAAATAAAAGTAATGAACGTTTTGAAATGCTAATGAAATCAGGTTCTGAAAGTATTTGGGACTATAATTTAGAAGAAAAAGAGTTCTTTCTTAGCGATGGGTTTTATGAAAATTTTGGAATTAAAAGTAAGTTGCCATCTGAAAATAATGATTTAATAAATTCTTTAATTCATCCTTCTGACAAGTCAAAAATGATTGCTAGTTTTAGAAAAACATTAGGTGATGCAAGTAAGTTTGAATGGAAGTTTAATTATCGTATTTTAAAATCAAACGGAGAATACGCACATGTTAGAGATAAGGCTGTTATATTAAGAAATAAAAAAGGAGAAGCTTATAGAGCTGTAGGAGCAATTAAAGACATTACTTCAGAATATTATTATCAACAATTTGAGAGAATTGAGAGAGATGTTTTTGAAATTAGTGTTGCTAAACCTGATCAATTGAAAGAAGTATTGACGCTTTATATTTCAGAACTTGAAGCTATATTTCCTGAAATGAAAGCTTCTATTTTATCAATTACTAACAATAAAATTTTTAACATTGCTTCACCTTCTTTACCAAAAGAGTATATTAAAACTATTAATGGTTTGACAATAGGAAATAATGTTGGCTCTTGTGGAACAGCAGCTTATAAAAAAGAAAAAGTTATTGTTTCGGATATATTTAATGATGTACGATGGTCTAATTATCATGATTTAGCAAAAAAATATGGGTTCAAATCTTGCTGGTCGTATCCTATCTTTAATAGTAAAAATGAAGTAATTGCAACTTTTGCAAATTATTATGCTACAGTTCGACATCCTTCTAGATACGAAGAGCAAGCTTTTGAAAGAGCTGAAAAGTTTTTATCATTATTAATAGAAAAAAATCAACATTTCAAAGACATTAAAAAAAGTAACCATAGATTTGAACTTATTAATAGTATTTCTGAAGATGCTATTTATGAATGGGATATTTTAAATGATAACTTTTATTGGAGCAATAGTTTTCAAACTACTTTTGGGCATGACATAAGAAATTATAATTTCTCAAGACAAAATTGGATGGATTTAATTCATCCCGAAGATTATAAGGAATTTAACTTATCATGGGAAAAGTTTATTAACGAACAAAAAAAGACGCATTGGTCATATGAATTTAGAATAAAAAACGCTAATGATACTTATTCTTATGTTGAAGATAATGCAAATGTAATAAGGAGTGAAAACGGATTACCCATAAGTGTAATTGGAGTTTTAAAAGATATAACTTCTTCTAGATTAAATGAATTTAAAAAAAATATTTTAAATGATATTTCAATTCTATTTAATGAAAATTTAAGTCTTAAAGCAATTTTGATTAAAGCTTTAGAATATTTAACTTCAATAGATAACTTTTCTTTAGCAGAAATTTGGTTGGTTAATCAAAATAAAAATGAACTTAATTTAATATCTAAGTATGCTAAGTCAAAAGAAGCTAGAAAATTTCACGAAAAAAGTAAGACAATAAATAAGGTAAAAATTGATGAAGGTCTTCCAGGAAAAGTATTTAAAAGCCGTGAAGTAGCACTTTGGGATGATGTAAAAAATAATATTAATTGTTTCTTAAGAAAAGATGAAATTAAGGTTACTCCGTTTAGTTCTGCTTTGGGTTTGCCTATATTTCACAACAACGAACCAATTGGGACTTTAATATTAATGAGCGAATTTAGCGCTAATAAAATTGAAAAATCAATTTTTTTATTTCAAGATCTACAAATATTTTTAGGTGCTGAAATTAGACGTAAACAAAAAGAAGAAGAAATGTTTTTTCTTTTTGATAGTTCACCAGATATTCTTGCAATTGCAGCTTCTAATGGTTATTTTACTAAGGTTAATCGAGCTTTTTGTAAGTTGTTGGGAATGAGTGAAGAGGAAATTGTTAGTGTGCCTTTTGAAACTTTTGTTCATCCTTCCAATATTTTAGAGTATCAAAAAGAATACAAAGAAACAATAAATGGAGAAATAAATTCATCCAACTTTATCAATAGATATAGAACAAAATCTGGAAACTATAGATGGATTTCATGGAGTTTGTCTGATGTATTTGATGAAGACGGAAATGTTTTTGCTTATGGTAGAGATGTTACTGAATTTGTTAAAATACAAAATTTATTAAATAATGCAGCTCAATTAGCTAAAGTAGGAGGTTGGGAATTAGATGTTCTCAATCAAAAACTATATTGGTCACCAATGTCAAAATTAATTGTAGAAGTTGAAGAAGATTTTCAGCCACAATTAGAAAGTATACTTCAATTTTATAGAGAAGATTATAAAGATATAATTAATACATGTATAATAGAAGCAATAAATATGGGTAATTCTTTTGATGTTGAAGCTGTAATAGTTACACCTAATAAAAAACAAAAATGGGTGAGAGTAATTGGTAATTCAGAATTTTTGAATGGTACATGTTTACGATTGTTTGGCAGTTTTCAAGATATAACAGAAACAAAAGTTGCTGAATTAGAACTTGAAAAAAAAAATAATTATTTATCATCAATTACTTCAATTGTTTTAGAGTTGATGAATTCAACTGATACAAATGAAACCCTCGAAAATATATTTAAAATAATGGGTGAAACTGTTAATGTGGATCGCGTTTATTTCTATGAAATTGATGAGAATAAGGTTGATGGCTTGCTAGCTTGTAGTCAAATAATTGAATGGACAAATGATGGAATGCCAACAGAAATAAATAATCCTAAATTACAAAATATGATTTTAGAGGATTATCAAGAATATTTCAGATTATTAGAGAAGGGAAAAATAGTTACAGAACTAACATCAACACTACCTGATAGTCAATTTAAACAACTAATGGAAAGCCAAAATATACAATCATTTTTCTTTTTCCCAATATTTGTATTTGATAGGTTTTATGGTTTCATTGGCTTTGATGATTGTACAACTGAAAGAATATGGTCTGAAGCAGAAATTTCATTTTTATCTAGTGTAACCTTTCATTTGTCTTCAAAAATACAGTCAAGAATAGTTGATTTACAAACAACTAAACTATTGGAGGAAAGGAATAATATATTAGAAAGTATTGATGATGCATTTATTTCTTTAGATAAAAATTGGAATGTAAAATATTGGAATAAAAAAGTAGAATTACTCTCTAAAATTGGTAGAGATGAAATCATAGGAAATAATTTCTGGAAATTTTTCCCTCATTTAAAGAATAGTATCTATGAGAAATATTACAGAAAAGCATTAATTAAAAACACTACTGTAAATTTTCAGAATTATGATAATGTTTTAAAACTTTGGTTACACGTTTCAGCTTATCCATCTAAGAAAGGTTTGTCTGTTTATATTAAAGATATAACTGATTATAAAAAATATGAAGAAGAGTTAAAGTTATCTAATGAACGATTTGAAATTTCCACATTAGCTACCAATGATGCTATTTGGGATTATGATATCACTGATAATTTATTATATTGGTCAAAAGGTTTTTCTGCCTTATTTCAATACAACATTGATAAGATTCTACCCACATTTGATTTTTTTATATCTTGCATTCATCCAGAAGATAGAGAGGTAGTTTCTAACAAAATTGAGCGGAACATTTTGGATCAATCAGTTACGAATTGGTCTGAAGAATTTAGATTTATTAAATCTGACGGTACTTATGCTTTTGTTATGAATAGAGCTATATTGATTAGGGATAAAAATGGTAAAGCTATAAGGGTAATTGGTGCTATTACTGATATTACCTACAGAAAAGAGTACGAAAATTCTTTAATGGATTTAAACGAAAAATTAAAGAAACAAGCTGAAGATTTAGCCTTTTCAAATAGAGAATTAGAACAATTTGCTTTTGTTGCCTCTCATGATTTACAAGAACCCTTACGTATGGTAACTAATTTTTTAAGCCAGCTTGAGAAAAAATACAAGGATCAACTTGATGAAAAGGCTGCTATGTATATTCACTATGCTGTTGATGGAGCCAAAAGAATGCGACAGATAATTTTGGATATATTAGCATTTTCAAGAATAGGTAAATCAAATGAGAATATGGAGTACATTGATTTAAATCAAATAGTAAACGTTGTTATTCTTTTTCAAAACCAAACAATTAATGAAAAAAATGCAATTATAAAAATTGATAAACTACCAATAATTTATAATCATATAACTCCAATTAAACAAATTTTTCAAAATTTGATAAGTAATGCACTTAAATATGCTAAAGCTGATGAGTATCCAAGAATAGAAATTACTGTTGAAGAATTTTCAAACGATTGGCAATTTTCAATTAAGGATAATGGGATTGGAATAAGTGCTGAATATTTTGATAAAATATTTGAAATTTTCCAACGTCTACATGTACGCGATGAATATAGCGGTACAGGTATTGGTTTGTCTATAGTAAAGAAAATTTTAGAGAATATAGGTGGTAAAATCTGGGTAGAATCAAAAGAAGGTGAAGGAAGTACCTTTACATTTTTAATACCAAAAAACAGTTTAAAAGAATAAAATAATATTAATTATTATTGGTTAATATTGTTTATTTAAAAAAATATTTTTTATGATTATTAGATTTAAAAAAATAGCGTATGAAAACATTTGAAATTTTATTAGTAGAAGATAATGAAGGTGATATTATCTTGACAACAGAAGCTTTAGAAGAAGGTAGTATTGATAAAAATATTAACATTGTGATGAATGGCAAAGATGCTATTGACTATGTTTTTAATGATGGAAAATATCAAAATGCTATTCGTCCAGATCTTATTTTATTAGATGTTAATTTACCGCTAAAAAGTGGCTATGAAGTATTAAAGGCCATAAAAAACAATCATGATACCAAGCTTATTCCTGTAATTATGCTTACTACATCTTCTTCAGAAAATGATATTAACATATCCTACTCTAATCATGCTAATTGTTTTATTACAAAGCCAGTAGATATAAAAGATTTTTATATTGCAATGGCTAAGATTGAACAGTTTTGGCTAAACTTAGTACTTTTGCCATCAAATTATTAATAAAATGATTAAGGATAATAGAGTCTATAAAATTGCTGTTATTGAAGATAATATTGGTGATTTTATTTTACTACAAGAATATTTAGAGGAAACTGTAATTTCTCCTGTAATTTATCATTTTAATTGTTATAAAGACTTTTTAAGCTTTAGTGAGAAAGAAAGCAAATTCAATGAAATTGATGTTATTTTACTTGATTTATCTTTACCTGACAAGAATGGTGAAGTGCTAATTAAAGATGTTTTAAAAATATCTCCCAATAAACCAGTTATTGCATTAACAGGCTTTTCAGATATTTGTTTTGCTGTAAAAACACTTTCCCTAGGCGTTTATGACTATTTGATAAAAGATGATTTAACTGCAACTATACTTTACAAAAGTATTATTTATAACATTGAAAGGAATAAAAATTTAATTCAACTTAAAGAGACAGAGCAAAGGTATTTTGATTTATTTGAATTAAGTCCACAACCGATGTTTGTTTATAGTTCAGAAAGTTTAAATATTTTAGATGTAAATCAAGCTGCAATTGAACATTATGGGTATTCTAGAAATGAATTTTTAGAGCTTAAAGTTGAAAATATAACGTCACTTGAATGTAATAATGATTTAAAAATCAATTCATTAACTAAAGAGGTGAGAAACGCATTTATATGTAAACATAAAACGAAGAATGGTCGGGTTTTAACAATTGATGTTAGAAGTAATGAGATAGAATATAAAAATCAAAAAGCAATAGTAATTCTTGCAAATGACATAACAGAAAATTTAAGACATACTGAGGCTATTGAACGACAAAATCAAATTTTAAAAGAAATTACTTGGACACAATCTCATGTCGTTCGTGCACCATTAGCAAGGTTGATGGGGCTAGTTGAAATTTTATCAACTGAAAAAAATTCAGAATCTGAAAAAAAAGAAATACTTGGTTATCTATTAAAATCAGCTCAAGATTTAGATGAAATTATCACTGATATTGTAAACAAATCAAAATTTGTAGAATTATAATAATTAGATGATAAAATATGAATTAATAATAATTGATGATGATGTAATAACTCATTTTATTTTAAAAAAAATGATTGAAAGAAATCCATTTTTTCCAAGACCATTTTTTTTTGAAAACGCTGTTGACGCGATTCATTTTTTGAAAAGAAATCATTCTTCAAAAACACGTTTTTTAATTTTTTTAGATATTAATATGCCAACAATGAGTGGTTGGCAATTTCTTAGTGAAATAAATGATTGTTTTTCAATATTAAATTTATCTATTGTTATGATTTCTTCATCAAAAGATGATATTGACATTAGTAAAGCTCTTCAAAATAAATATGTTATACATTTTATTACAAAACCATTAAAACATAGTGATTTACTGATTATACAATATAAATATAAAGATATCTTTTAGTTTATACTATTTCTTTACTTCCATTTAATATTACACCCAATACTCGGTTTTTGTTCTGGATTCATTTTACGGTTATATACGATAGCATCTATTGCATTTCTTAAATCACTTCCGCTTATTGGAATACCATTTCCTGGACGAGAATCATCTAATTGACCGCGATATACCAACTTATCTTGTGCATCAAACAAATAAAAATCAGGTGTGCAAGCAGCATTATACGCTTTAGCTACTTCTTGTGTTTCGTCGAATACATAAGGAAATTCAATTCTGTTCTCTAAAGCAAAATCTGCCATTTTATCTGGTGCATCTTGCGGATATTTTACAATATCGTTACTTGAAATAGCCACCATTCCAATGCCTTGAACTCTATAATCGTTGGCAATCATCACAATTTCATCAATCACATGTAAAACAAACGGACAATGATTGCAAATAAAAAGTACCAATGTTCCTTTTTCGCCTTTTATTGCTTCAAATGAAAAGGTTTCATTAAAGTTGGTTGCAGGTAAATTGAAATTGGGCGCTTTAGTTCCCAATGGTAACATATTTGAAGGTGTTTGTGCCATTTTGAATTGGATATTAGAAATTAGATTTTAGAAGTTAGGGTTCTACTTGTTATACGTTATGATGGAAAGAAAGTTACAAAAAGATAGAAATTTCTTATTTTTGAAAAAAAGAAACTAATGAAGACAGAAATTAGTTGGTCAGATTTTGAAAAAATTGCACTTCATGTTGGAACCATCATCGAGGTGAAAGACTTTGAAGCAGCCAAAAATCCAGCGTATCAAGTATGGATTGATTTTGGAAGTGAAATTGGTATTAAAAAATCGTCGGCTCAAATTACCAATAGGTATTCAAAAGATGATTTATTAGGAAAACAAATTGTTGCCGTATTGAATTTCCCCAAAAAACAAATCGCTAATTTTCAAAGCGAATGTTTGATTTTAGGAGCTGTTCCGTCAAAAGGCGATGTGATTTTATTGGCAACCGATTTTCAAGTGCCAAACGGTACTGAAATTGCATAAAAAAACCCGAAGTTATTCGGGTTTTATAGTTTTGTAGATTAAATATCTTCAAAGCTTACATTCGTAAAACTTTCTGTTGAAGGTGTTGCAACCGTGTCTTCTTCATCTGAAAAGAACGATTCCTTTTTAAAATCTTTCTGATGTCTTTCTGAAATTACTTCTTCACCTTTTTGATTTACCACAAATGAAGTCATTTCTTCTAAAATTTCAGCAAATGCAGCAAAATCTTCTTTGTATAAATAAATTTTGTGTTTTTTGAAATGATACGAACCATCTTCTTCTGTAAATTTTTTACTTTCAGTAATGGTAATGTAGTAATCATCTGCTTTTGTAGCTCTAACATCGAAGAAATAAGTTCTTCTTCCCGCACGTAACACTTTAGAAAAGATGTCTTCTTTGTCTAACATTTCTTTTTCGTTCATAATCCAATCTTTCAGTTAATGGTTTTATAGTTCTTCAAAAGTCGAAAAAAAAATAGTATTTACCAATTTTTTAACTAATTTCTTTTTCTGTAAGTTGTTTTAAGTACAATTCTTTATAATACCCTTCTTGTTCTACCAATTGATTATGAGTTCCTTGTTGGATAATTTCACCTTCATCTAAAATGATAATCTTATCGGCATTTTTGGTAGAAGAAATTCTATGACTTACTATGATAGTGGTTTTGTTTTTACAAAAAGCAAGTAAATTGTTTAAAATAGCTTCTTCTGTTTCGGTATCTACTGCGCTCAAACAATCGTCTAAAAGTAGGATAGGAGCGTTCTTGATAAATGCTCTAGCTATAGAAACTCTTTGTTTTTGTCCGCCAGAAAGTGTAATTCCTCTTTCACCTAAAATGGTTTCATACCCATTAGCAAAAGTAATAATGTTATCGTGAACAACTGCTTTTTTAGCTGCCTCAATTACTTCTTCATCGGTTGCTTCTTCATTGCCAAATTTGATATTATTCTTTATGGAATCGGAAAACAAAAAGGCATCTTGCGGAACAACTCCAATGTTATTGCGTAAATCATTTAAGTTAACTTCTTGAATAGCTTGGTTATCAATTAATAAATTTCCTTTTTTAATATCATATAATCGACTAATCAAAGTTAAAATAGTTGATTTTCCAGAACCCGTTTTCCCAAGAATAGCTACTGTCTCACCAGGATTTACAGTAAAACTAATATTCTTTAAAGCATTGATATTGGTGTCTTCGTATGTAAAGCCAACATTTTTAAATTCAATTTTACCAATGATTTCAGAAGCATTTGGATTGTTGTTTTTGATTTCAGGTTGAATTTTTAAAAATTCGTTAATTCTTTTTTGAGAAGCTTCTGCTTCTTGTACCAATGAGGAAACCCACCCCAAAGAAGCTACTGGCCATGTCAACATGTTGATATACAAAATAAACTGTGCAATCACTCCAATATCTGGAATATCACCGTTAATATACATCATTCCTCCAGCGTAAATAACCACTAAATTGCTCAATCCAATCAACAAAATCATCAACGGACCAAAAAGAGAATTTACTTTGGCTAAGCTCATTGATTTATCCCTACTATCTTGAGCTAATGCACTAAATTCATCTTGTTTTTGGTTTTCAATAGCATATGCTTTTATTACTCGAATGCCAGAGAATATTTCCTGAGAAAATGAAGATAAAGTAGATAAATTTTCTTGAAATCGTCCACTTCTAATGTGAATTTCAGAACTAATTTTGAAAATTCCGTATGATAATAAAGGAAGCGGTAAAAGCGAATACAAGGTTAAAGTAGGGGAAATGTTATACATATAAACAATAACCACCGTAAAACGAATTAATGTATTTAGCGAATACATCACTGCAGGACCAACATACATTCGTACTTTACCCACATCTTCGCTAATTCTACTCATTAAATCACCTGTACGATTCTTTTTATAGAAATTTTGGTTTAGCACTTGGTAATGTTGGTAAACTTCGTTTTTTAAATCAAATTCTACATAACGCGACATCACTATCAACGTTTGACGCATTAAAAAAGTTAAAAAGCCAGCAATAACTGTAGTGGCTAAAATCAATAAAATATTTTTAAGTAATGTCGATTTTACTTCACCAATTGTTGCTTCTGATTGTCTTGAAAATTCTTCAATTACTTTTATTGAATTTCCAATTAATTCTGGAGTAAAAAGGGAAAATATCTGAGCTACTATAGTAATAACGATTCCTAATAAAAATCGATATTTGTATTTGATGAAATATTTGTTTAAATATTGTAATTCTTTCATTTAAATTTTAGAATAACTGATGTATTGTTATTAAAAGCTATAATTTATTACACTTTCTTTATTGTCATATTCTCTGTAAAAACAAAGAATTCTTATTGAATTGCTAAAATAAATATAATTTTTTGAAACATTTTAAATTAATCCGTATTATTGCGTAATAAAATTGAATAATTTTCAAAATCAAAACACATGACAGCAGATTTATTAAAAGCAAACGAATTACATAAAGTAGATCCCGTTTTTGGTCAAGTTTCATTTGACGGACATGAACAAGTAGTTTTTTGTCACGACAAAGATACAGGATTAAAAGCAATTATTGGTGTGCACAATACAGTTTTAGGTCCAGCATTAGGAGGAACAAGAATGTGGAATTACACCAATGAATGGGAAGCTTTAAATGATGTTTTACGTTTGTCTCGCGGAATGACATACAAAAATTCGATTTCAGGATTGAATTTAGGAGGAGGAAAAGCAGTGATTATTGGTGATGCTAAAACGCAAAAAACACCAGAATTGATGCGTCGTTTTGGTCAGTTTGTAGATTCATTATCAGGAAAATATATTACAGCAGAAGATGTTGGAATGGAAACCAAAGATATGGATACAGTTAACGAAGTTACAAAACACGTTGCTGGTATTTCTGTAGAAAGAGGCGGTTCTGGAAATCCATCTCCAGTTACAGCTTACGGTGTTTTCATGGGAATGAAAGCAGCAGCTAAATATAAATTTGGTTCAGATAATTTAGAAGGCAAAAAAGTATTGGTACAAGGAATTGGTCACGTGGGTGAAGTTTTAGTGCAACACTTAACAGAAAGTGGTGCTATTGTTACTATTTCAGATATCAATCAAGATAGAGTAAACCAAATTGGAGCGAAATATGGAGCTAAAATTTTCACTGGCGATGATTTGTACAGCGCTGAAGTTGATATTTACGCACCTTGTGCATTGGGAGCAACAATTAACGATAACACCATTGATAAAATTAAAGCGTCAATTATTGCGGGTGCAGCAAACAATCAGTTAGCTAACGAATTGGTTCACGGAAAATTATTGAAAGAAAAAGGAATTTTATATGCTCCAGATTTCTTAATCAATGCTGGAGGTGTAATTAATGTGTATTCTGAATTGGTAAAATGGACGAATGCTCAGGTTATGGAGAAAACAGAAAATATCTATAACACCGCTTTAGAAATTTTCAAATTTGCAGATGATAACAACATCACAACGCATCAAGCGGCTTTCTCTGTAGCTCAAAAACGCATTGATGATGCAAAAAATGAGTTAAAGAAGTAAAACCTTTTAAATAAAATTGTATTTTTGCAAAGCGAAAGAAAGATCTTCTTTCGCTTTCTTAATTTTAAAAGTTCTTACCCAATATGTTAAACAGAAGACATATCCGAATTAAAGTAATGCAAGGGATTTACGCCATGCACAAACACGAATCTGAAAACCTTGATAAAGAAGAAAAATTCTTATTTCAAAGTATCGAAAACATGTATGATTTATATCTTTTAATGTTGTCGGCTTTACTCGAAATTCGTTTAAAAGAAGAAGAATATTTAGATTTGGCTTCCAAAAAACATTTGGCTACCAAAGAAGAACGAAATCCCAATAGAAAATTTGTTGAAAACAAACTTCTAACGCTTTTAGCTAATAGCGAATTGTTAGAAAATGCTATTGAAGAACGAGCCATTACCAATTGGAAACGAAATGATGATGTGATTTTGTTATTGTTGGAAGCAATTAAAACTAGTGAATTGTATCAAGACTATATGAATGCAACTACTTCAAGTTTTAATGACGATAAGAACTTTATTGCTGATTTGTTTTCAGAAGTAATTGCACCAAATGACAAACTTTATGATTATTTGGAAGATTATAAATTGACTTGGTTAGATGATTTACCAACTATTAATACTTTAGTTTTAAAACAAATCAAACAACTAAAATCTGAAAATGATACTTTTTTGGTAACTAAATTATACAAAGATTTAGATGACAAAGATTACGTGAAAAATTTGTTTAGAAAAACGGTTTTGAACGAAGTAGAACTTTCAAAAGAATATATAGACAAAACACCAAATTGGGATACCGAACGAATTGCTGAAATTGATACCATTATTTTAAAAATGGCAATTTGTGAATTGTTGAAATTCCCATCGATTCCAGTAAAAGTAACTATTAACGAATATTTAGAAATTGCCAAAGAATATTCTACACCAAAAAGTAGTATTTTTATCAACGGAATTTTAGATAACATCGTAAAAGACTATCAAAAAAATAACCGACTAACAAAAGCCGGTAGAGGATTATTATAAACTAAAAATTGAATTGAATTATGTTAAGAAAAACCTTAAGTTTAGTTACTGTTTCAATGCTTTTAGCAACCATTTCTTGTAACGATGCTGGTTCAGCAAAAATTACTGAAGAAGATATGAAAATGATTGAAGCAGAAAAAGAGTTGGCAAATAAATTACCAAAAGTAGAATTTGACAAAGTGGAATATGATTTTGGAATGATTGAAGCTAATGCTAAAGTTGAAACTGAATTCATTGTAAAAAATGTTGGAGAAGCAGATTTATTAATTTCTAGTGCTACAGCTACTTGTGGTTGTACTGTGCCAGATTACCCAAAACAACCATTAAAACCAGGCGAATCTGCACCAATTAAAGTTACCTTTGACCCAGCTGGAAAATCGGGTATGCAAAGTAAAACAGTTACTTTAACTACCAATACAGAAAATGGTAAAGAAACTTTTGTTATCAAAGCAAATGTTAAGGCAGGTGAAGGAACAACACCAGCAAAATCAAGAACTAAAACTATAATCAATTAATTATGAATTCAACATTAGCGATACAGTTGCTATTAATGATAGCTATTTTCTATTTTTTATTAATTCGTCCGCAACAACAAAGAGCCAAAAAAGAAAAAGCTTTTGAAAAAG
>Ga0102830_1000704_pt1 | contig 13685 bp, 11 predicted proteins | sample ColrivemetaGS703_FD_84511 | JGI IMG/M metagenome (GOLD analysis project Ga0102830, IMG submission 84511) | Estuarine microbial communities from the Columbia River estuary - Freshwater metaG S.703 | ecosystem: Environmental > Aquatic > Marine > Intertidal zone > Estuary | place: USA: Columbia...
ATTGTGATTCCTATTGGTGCTGCCGCCTATCGAGATGAGACAGTCAGCGCCTGGTGGGCATTGACTGTCCTTTTGGTGCCCGCGTTGTGTTCCTGGTTCTTCCTGCACGGGAACATCGCTAAGACGGAACTACTTACCGACAAGCTGAAGTCCTGGCGGATGCTTCTTGCCTGTGTTGCGTTAACTGGATTACTAGGTCTAACTGCGCTTGTGGGAATCTCCCCGGCCTTGTTCGTGACTCAATTCTACGAGGAGAGGGGGGCAATGGGGGGCTGGGGGGAGGCGCTGCTTTTCTGCTTCGTCGTCATGGTCGGCTCGCTGGCGCCTGCAGTCGGTTACTACAACCAACTCTTGAAAGGTAAGCCGGCCCAATTGAGGGGGGGGCTCTTTGGGTTTGGGATCTTCGCCGCCCTACTGATTCTGACGGTGCCTTCGTTGCTGATTTTCCCTTCAGTGGTTGCGGCCAAGTTCTTGGGCATCACCGATCGTGAGGTTAAGCGGTATTTGATCGTCAATGAGGAGTACCCAGCGGACAGCCTGGATATCAAAAGGTGGTCGATTACGCGCAGTCAGGAGAAGAAGTATCTGCTCCACGGCTTTTCCCTCTATGCCAATGGCCCGATCACACTGCTGTGCCCTGCGGATCTTGCGAAGCTCGCCGAGCGCGAGCTGCATAAGTACACGGCCCAATGCATTCCTTTCGATGAAAGTGCAGTAAAGCCGTTGGATGTAGTTGAACAGATCCCGAGTGACTATGTGTCGGGGTGACAGTGCTAGTGGCCATTGGCTTTGGTTTGTCTGTTAAGCTGGAACTGCGCTGTTGCACGACGACTAGGGAGCTAGGCGGTGGGGCGGACATTCGCTTTCGTAGATGAGTCGGGAAATCATGATCTGGACACCACGAAGTCGGGGAGCTCCGGCTATTTCGTTGTGTGCTCAGTGATTGTTGGGGAGAAGAATCTTCAGCAGGCCGCAGAGTTTGCTGAGTCGATCAGGGCGCGTAACTTTCAGACCGGGGAGATCAAATCCAGCAACCTGAAACCGAAGGACTCGGAGCGTCGAAAGCGAATTCTGCTTGAGCTCACGGAGCTTCCCGTGAAGCTATTTTTCACGGTGGTCGACAAGAGTCGTGTACACCGCGATGGCGGCTTGAAATTCAAACAGCCATTCATCAAGTACGTCAACGGACTGCTGTACCAGCGTCTTTTCAACTACTGCGAAAATCTGCACATGACGGTGGATGAGCATGGAGGGCGGGAGTTTCAGGCCGGCCTAAAAGCCTATGTCGAAGCACGTTATGTGGATGATCTTTTCAGGGAAGAGGCCTTCCAAACCAAAAGCAGCAAAGATGAGGTGCTGATCCAGGTCGCAGACTTCTTTGCGGGCTCTATCGCTCAGGTCTACGAGGGGAAGGCGCCTGACGATGTTGTAGGGGCGTACAAGGCGATTCTGCGAGAAATCACACTGGGCATTCTCGAGTGGCCTCCAAAATATCAATCGCTTGTGCCGGCAATGGATGCGGCAGCATACGCAGATCATCGAGTGCATCAGGCGGCGATGAAACAGGCCGATAAATTCACGGGTGAGGTGGGTCCTCATCCCGACGAGGATCAGCGACTCCAGCTCTGCATTCTGGATTACCTGCGTTTTCGAAGCGAGTTCGTGAGCGACGAGTATGTGTCGACAGCGGAAATCCTCGACCACCTGGCTGATCGAGGATTTGGCGATGTTGGCGAGCAAAGGATTCGATCTAGTGGCATCGCAAAACTTAGGGATGCCGAAGTCATCATCGCTAGCTGCCAGAAGGGCTACAAATTCCCGAAGACGCGCGCTGATATCAACGATTTTCTGGCGCTGGCTGCGAGCCAAGTCGTGCCCCTTTTAGATCGTGTGAAGAAGGCTAGGGGCGTTTACTTGCTCAGCAGTGTCGGTGAGTACGACGTTTTGGCTGGGGATGGGTTTGCGCAGCTCAGGATGCTGCTGTCTTCACTTGATGCATTGCGCGATTCGGAGCCCGGTGCCTAGGGAAAGGCACTGATAGGGTCAGAAGTTCCGGGCATCGTCGCTAAAAACCTCCTGAGACTCCATGTGCTCGTTGTAGACCGCAACTATTTTCATGGTTCACGGCAAGCCATTGCTCGCGCTTCGTTTTCGCGTTCTTGGCAGCAGGCAACTCGTCAATATTGAGCAGAGCTTACATTCCCGTTGTGAGCGCTAAGCCTTTGGGGGCATCTATCCAGCGTCATACCAACTCTTCAGCTTTGGCGGATTTTGAATTTTGGGCTGATCTCATGGAAGGTCAGCGAGGTACTGTTCGAAGTTGAAGCCGGGAAGGGCGCCGGCAAGGTAACTAAGCGTTTTCAGCTTCAGCTCTTCTTCTGCGATTGGTCTCTTTTCGCGTAGATCGTGCTCGGTGGGCGAGCGCAGCGGCCTAGTGGTCTGACACCAGTTCTCGAGCAGTATCGTACGTAGCTCCACTGCCTGTCGCTTTGGCGAGATTCGCTGAAAGACGGAATCCTTGATCTGGAAAGTCGGAAACTTTTCCTTGTAGCGCTGAACCAATCTGCCCCATAGGGGGTTGAATGCCTCGGTGCCAACATAGGATTTAACGGCCCGAAAGCACTGCCTATGAAGTGCATGTCGCGCATCGTCTTCTTGGTAGTGGAGTTGCATCTCCAAGTAAGCCGCATGCTCCTGCGCCTCATCCCATCGCTCCGACCATTCAATTACATAGGTAGCGAACTCGCTAAGCCCTTTGTCGGAGTGACGGTCTGCAACGGCCCAGACAAGGTGTGCCGCACCAATCAGCTGTTCGTTGCTCTCGTAGCTCGGGGCGGACTTGAATGCTTGGAATTGCGCCTCGATGAGAGTTTTCATCGTCGCAAGGACTGCGTCAGGCATATTTCGAGGCTCCGAGGGGGAAGAAAATGGCGAGACACTTCCTGCTGAGCTTTGATCTGGTGCAAGGTGCTAGCTCTCGCGAGCCTTAGTCTATGAGCTCGGTGGTGTTGCGTCAGTTTTTATGCGCGATGGAGTGCGAAGGATGTCTGGAACTTTTTATCTCCCCGAATCATTGGCGGTTGCTGATGCTGCAGTTGCTGCAGTGCTCCACATGGAAAGCGGACGTGTGCTGCCCGCACATGAGGTCATAGGGCGTGACTACGACAAGGCCATTCAGCTACGCATGGCATTGCAGGAGAGTATTTCTACTGGCGCCCCTTTGTACTGCTGCCCGCTCTGCGTTGTACCCGTCAGAATCGTCTCTCAAAAGGAAAAGGGACGCTTCTTCTTTCGGCATGACCTAGAAGATGGTCGCTGCCCTTCAAAGACTAAAGGGAGCCTCGACGAGCGCCAGATCTCTGCTCTGAAGTACGACGGCGTCCGGGAGTCGGTAGCGCATCAGCAAATGAAGCGCATCGTCGCGGAAAGCCTTTGCAACGATCCGGATTTCTCCGAAGTCGAGATTGAGCCCATCTGGAAAGGCCTCGAGAAGAACAGCCGGAGAAGGCCTGATGTTCGAGCCGTTTGGAAGGGGAGCTTGCCGGTAGCCTTTGAGGTACAGCTTTCGACGACCTTTCTACGTGTTATTGCCGAGCGCAGGCAGTTCTATCTTCGAGAAGGTGGTCTGCTGATATGGGTATTCAAGGTGTTCGACGCGAGTGAATCTCGGCTCACGCAAGACGACATCTTCTACAACAACAATCGCAACGCCTTTGTCGTTTCACACGATACCCTGGTCTCCTCGAAAAAGAATAAAGCGCTCATGCTTGATTGCCTTTGGACGGAGCCAGTCATTGAAATGGGGGCTCGAGCCTGGGTCGAGAGGAGTAAGCGCGTTGGATTTAGCGAACTTACGATTGAGCGCGAGCGGCAGCGTGTCTACTTTTTTGACGCTGAAGGCGCAGAGCAGAAAGTTGAAACGGGCTTAGCAGTGCTGATCGACGATGACCTTCGACAGGCTTTCCATCGCTTCTGGCTTTCCTCTGACCAGGACCCGGGCATCTGGGCGGTACTGCGTGATGAGTTGCTCGATAAAGGGATCGAGGTTCCGAATTCTCCGGGTCATCCTGATGGCCCCTATCATTTGCTGAACACTCTGTATTCGGCGCGAGAGGGAAGGCCCATCGGTTGGGGGCACGCGCAGCTTATCAACGTTGCGCATCATGTTTTTGATCGCTACAAACCCCATTTGTGGGCAATGCGGCTAATGTTGGCCGCACACGATCAGAGAGAGCTGATCCGCACTCAAGATCGCACTGGCAATTGGCGCAATATCAAAGTCAAAACATACTTAGGTGCATGGAAAAAGGGGGACGCTACCTACGCGCCGGATCGGCAGTGGGACGAGCTGGTCTGTCTATTGTTTCCCGAGATTTCAGCGCAGCTAGCTTCCTCTCCATCCCTGATATGAGGTGCAGCGGAGAGATGTGGATGGAGACAACGGCAGGCTTGATTTCAAATTTTCCCATCAGCCACTTATGGAACATAGCCATATAGGAGAGCAGGAATGACATACGAGAAAATAGAGCGTCACATGGGTGATATCGAAGTGACTTGCTACGACTCAGACACTTTTCGGATCGCGCGCCTCCATCAAGCGCTCGGGTATGCTGCCGCAATGATGGATGTTAATGATGCCGGATACCTCGCGCACCGTGTTTCTGGCGTGCATGATCACAAGGGTTGCCTGCAGGTGCATTGGCTCAGCATGCCAGATCAACTCCAACGACATGTTTTCCAGCTTGCTTGGAATAGTCAGGTTGGTGATGGCAGTGACTTGGTAGAGCATTTCCTTCAAGATAAGCAGATTTTCTGACGAGGGGTGTCCGGGGATTGGTTTGGCTTGATGGCCCAAATACCTCGCGTCGCTGGCTAGTGTAAGCCTACTGATTTGCCCCAGGTTTCGAAAGCCTTTTGGCGTCCGCTTTTAGACGTTAGCGGACGCTGGCCAGTAGTCGACAATCCAAGCGTCAATGGAGACGGCTTCGATTCAGTAGTGCTTAAGCTAAATTTGGGGGCGTAAGTCATAATTCCCGCGAGCCGTAGTGGCTTTCTCGTCGCGGTATTTGCTGTGGAAATGTAGAGCACTCAATCAGCTGGAGTAACTACTACTAGCATGTTTGTATTCATTGTTTCGCGGGATCTGCTTCCTAAGAAAAATTTCTAGTTGTTTGAATAAGAGAAAATTAAATGCGCTCTCAAGAGGAGTCGATTAGCGAGAATGAGATTCGTGATCTGCTGATAAAGGATCTATCTATTATTGAGTCGGGCCTGAGGTACATGGCGCACGAACATTCTGTTGCCGGGGAGGGGGGGAGCGGCGGCCGTATAGATATCCTCGCCAAGGATAAATATGACCATACTGTCATAATTGAGATAAAGCGATCAGAGGCAGCGGCAAGGCAGGCGTTGCACGAAATAACAAAATATTTGCAAATTGGTAAATTAAAACCCGATGAATGTCGAGTTTTGGTTGTTTCTACATCATGGAGTGAATTGTCATCTTCGCTTGCTCTATATCAAGAGAAAATTGACCACCCAGTCGAGCCATACTTTCTTAGTGTTGTCAATGGGCGGTTGAGGGTTGAGAGGCAGCATATAGAAAAGCCTAAGGTGCATGAGCTTGCCTATCACAAAGAGCATTTGCAGCTTGTCTATGATAATGCTGAAGATGCGAGTAAAGCCTTTCATTCGTTGAAGTCTTTGATGGATCGGTATTCAGTTCCAGTTGTCGTTGTTTTTCTCCAGAATCCAAATGCTCGGGAAGAGGTTCAGGCTAGAGTTTATTTAATTTCCACATCAGGCTGGGATTCGGCAACAAAGTATAATGCGCAAGTTTTGATAGAGGAAACAGGGGTGACCCAAGGGCGCGATCCAGTAGATGGCCCGTACAACATCTATGAGGATTATCTATATGCGCTAGCTAAACCATTTGGCCCCAGTTGCTTGGAGCGGGATCGTGGTGCGCCGCAAAAGCTTGCAAACTATGAGTGCCTATTTAAGGTTGCGGATCATCATTTCTCCAAGGAGTTTGTAAGAAGATTCCCGCTTCACGATATTATCGACTTGATTAATTTGGCCTGTAATAGAAAGGCTGGTGCAAAAACCACCTTGAAGACTCAGTTCTCCTCTAGGCATGTGGCTTCATTTGAAAAAGGCCTTAATGCAATTAGAGAATTCTTGCGCCATCGACCCAATTGGGTTGAGGTTATCGAAGGGAAAATTGAGGAAAAATTTAAAGAGCTTGGGTCTATTGAGGTTGATATTGAGATTCATGATCGGCGAAATGTGATCGGCAGCATGGTCGATTTCCACCGAAATCAGGATGGTAGGGAGCTTCCCCACTACAGCATGTTAATTAATAATGCTGCCGGGGAGGTGGTGCTTGATTTGTACGGCACTTTCTTCTGGAATGGTGAAGTTATGGTGAAATCGCCCCAAGAATATTTTGCTGAGTTGGGTGCAAGCTATATAACTGGTTTCGTAGGTGGGTGCTCATCTCGTGACTCGCAAATATGCACGCGCCTTGGGTTATTTCCCGTGTCAGTTCAATCTGCGCCGGAGCTGATGATTTATTTACATAGCGATCTCTTGCCATTCGAGGGAAAAGATTTCTCTCATTTCTATGAGGCTCATGTCGGATGGATCGGTGACATAGCAAGAGAAGTGATATTTTACTAACAATCTAGCAAAAACCATCCTGTTGATGCGGGTGTGTGCTTGCAGCTGGCACAGCTTGGATGCTGGCATAGATATTTTTCGTTCTGGCAATCATGTGTGCATACATGCCTCCATGTATGATCCGTTAACTTTTTCAAAATTATGGATGGCGCAAAGGCAATATGTCGGCGTAGTTCGATTGGGAAGGGTCCATCAGACAACTCTTGACCGAAAGCAGACTGAGCTTCTGGTGAGCGCCCGATCTAGGATTTTCGATATGCTCTGGAGGGCCTAGAAAATAGCCAGGCGGTGCCTGGCTATTTTTATAAATAGCGATAGCTTACTGCAGCCATCCCTCTACTTTCTGCGCGCCGTATTTTTCCTTCCACGCCTTAAGCACTTTGTGGTTCCCGCCTTTGGTCTCTACGACCTCCCCGGTCTCGGGGTTCTTGTACACCTTGGCTTGGCGTGGTCGGCGTTGACCGGAAGCTACAGAAACTGTCGCGCGCGAGCCAGCCTGGGGGGCCAGCATTGCAATAAGACCTTTCAAGTTGACGTCATATTCAGCCATCAGTTTGCGGAGTTTTTCCTCGAATTCGATTTCGCGCTTCAGTTCACCATCATTCTTCAGGTCATCAAGTTGTTTCAGTTGCGCGGCGAGTTGAGCTTCGAGTGCTTTGAATTCAGCAAGTTTTGACATGGGGTGGCCTTAGATGGGGAGCGGTTTGCATTACTTTACTGTGATGGTTTGGATTAGCAAACTGGTTTCAGTTCGTCGCGCACACATCCTGGTCAAGTGTGCTATCGCGGCTAACCGCTGGGTGATGACGTGATCGAGCAATCCTGGCATTCAGATGGAATTGCTGAGAACCGTAGGTGTGAAGGCCCCGTGTAAGGTCGTGGCGTTTTTTTCTCGAAACCTGGAAACCTGGCGCTTCGATAGCGACGATGCCTTCGTGCTGATTGAAGGGCACATTCGCAATCACTTTGGACGCGGGAGAGCATTCGAGATGTGGGCTGGTGACGGTGTTTCCATTCCCGCAGGCCAAGCCGGTATTTGTGAAGTCCTCGCTTTTCAGTCGCAAGTTCACCGTGGTCACCAGTGGCTCAGACTGATCTCCTGGGGCCGCGTCAGAGGCTTCTTGGCTATTGCTGGTGCTGGGTGGAAATGTTTGAGCAGAACAGCGCCCAGTCGATCATCAGCGCTCGGCGCTTTTCTAGCAGATCGGAGCGGGAATAAGCCGCTTCGGTCTGGTCGCGCTCATCGTGTGCCAGCGCCAGTTCGCATACTTCTCGTGGGTAGAGCGTGTTCTCGTTCGCCCAGTCCCGAAACGTCGACCGGAAGCCATGGCGGGTGATGTCGCTGTGGCCGAGCTTGTGCAGCAAGTTGCGTATCGCATTAGCGTGGATGACCCCACTTTTTCCTTGGCCTGGAAAGAGGTTGGGTGAGTCTGTGCGAGCCATGCCTTTCAGCATTTCAATTGCGGGGCTGGGCAGTGGAATGTTGAACGCTTTCTTCATCTTCATGCGTTCAGCCGGCAGAGCCCACACCCCTTTCTCGAAGTCGAACTCGGCCCACTGTGCAAAGCGCACCATGTGGGACCGTGCTCCCGTCAGGATCAGCAATCGAGTTGCGATAGCGTCCCTGCCAGATGTCTGACCCAGCTTTTCCATCAGGGCAGGCAAGTCTTTCCATTGCATCGCCGGGAAGTGCTGGCGCTGGCGAGCCTTCTTCTTCTCTGCCTTGCTGAGCAGATTATCCAGGTGGCCACGCCAGCGGGCTGGGTTGTCGCCGCTGCGCAGCCCACGGGCCTTGGCCGCATCCAATATCTGCTCGATCTGTCCCCGCACTTCATCCGCTGTGCGGGTTTTTGCTGCCCAGATCGGTTGCAGGACGTTAAGCACGTCAGCGGTTTGGATGGCGTCGGCTGACTTGTTGCCGATGACTGGGAAGGCATAGAGCTCCAGCTTGCGCAGCCAGCCTTTACGCCATTTCTCTGACCATGAGGCGCCATGCGCCTTTTGATGCTGCAGGGCGAGGTCTTTGAAGGTGGTCCGCAGGGCTTCCGCCTGGCGCTGCGCTTTCCGCACTGCTTCCCGCTCAGCGTCTCGAGTTGCGAGAGGGTCGGCTCCGTTTGCGAGGATCTTTCGCTGGTCAGCGGCGAGCAGGCGGGCAGCGCTCAGTCCTATGGTAGGAAAGGGCCCTAGTCCCATCTCGCGGCTACGGCCATCCAGCTTGTAGCGAAATATCCAGCTGGAAACCCCTTTTTGGGTTATCTGGAGGTAGAGCCCTTCGCCGTCATTGGTTTTTCCCGCGACGGCAGCCTTGGCCAGTGACTCCACTGCTTTGCTGGTTAGCTTGCCCATAACCTACCTCTCCCGACCCACACTTTGACCCACACCTTGGCTTGGGATTTTGTGGATTTTCATTGGACGTCATGGGACGAGCTTACCCCGGTAAGGCCCGTTTTTACTAGGGTTGCGGGGTGGTATGGGATTTCTTGAGATAATAAAAAAGCCGGCTTGTGGCCGGCTTTGTTGGGGTGGTTTCGGCTTACTTCTGATAAGCCGCTACCGCCTTGATGATGGCCTGGCGAGCCGCTTCCGCGTTGCCCCAGCCTTCGACTTTCACCCACTTGCCCTTCTCGAGATCCTTGTAGTCCTCGAAGAAGTGCTTGATCTGCTCGAGCAGCAGCGCAGGCAGGTCGGTGTATTCCTTGATGTCCACGTAGAGCTGGGAAAGCTTGTCGTGCGGGACGGCGATCAGTTTGGCGTCGCCGCCGGCTTCGTCGGTCATGTTCAGCACGCCGACCGGACGGCAGCGGATGACCGAGCCCGGTGCGACCGGGTAGGGGGTGACGACCAGCACGTCGAGGGGGTCGCCGTCATCCGCCAGGGTGTGCGGGATGAAGCCGTAGTTGGCCGGGTAGAACATCGGCGTGGCCATGAAGCGGTCGACGAACAGGCAGTCGGTGTCGTGATCGATTTCGTACTGGATCGGCGCGTGGTTGGCCGGGATCTCGATGGCGACGTAGATGTCTTTCGGCACGTCTTTGCCGGCCGGGACTTTGCTGTAGCTCATGCGGGAGTTCTCCACGAAGGGGCGAATCGAGACGCGGCCGTCCAGGAACTGCATCAGCCCGGCCGAAAAAAGTGGCGGGATTATAGGCAGATAAACCTGCCCTGGCTACGCCGCCGTGCATAGCCTTTGGTCTTGTCGAACGCCTTGGATCAGGCCATCTCGCGATAGTTGGGGTCCTGCTCGCAGAGCCGTTGCAGGCGCGCCAGCGGGTCCTGGCGATAGAACAGCCGCAGTTGCGCGTAGACCTGCGGAAAGGCCTGCTGCAGCAGGTCGGGGGCGCTGAAGAAGTACTCGCTGGTGACTGCGAAGAATTCCGCCGGATGCTCGGCGGCGTAGGGGTCGATCGGCGTTTCCGCCGCGGGGTCGGCGTCCAGCGTGGCGTTCAGGCTGTCGTAGGCCTGCTGCATGGCCTGGGCCCAGTCGCTTACGCGCATGTCGCGGTGCAGCGGCGGCAGGCCGTTGGCGTCGCCGTCGAGCATGTCCAGCTTGTGCGCCAGCTCGTGGATCACCAGGTTGTAGCCATCCCAGCCGCCGCTGGCCTGCACGCCGGGCCAGGCGAGGATCACCGGTCCCTGCTGCCAGGCCTCGCCGCTGCGCGCGTCGTCATATTCGTGCTCGACACCGGCGGCATCGCGGTGGCGCTGCGGGCTGAGGAAGTCGTCCGGGTAGAGGACGATTTCATGGAAGCCGCGGTACCAGTCCAGCTCGCCCAGGTGCAGCAGCGGCAACTCGGCCAGCGCCGCCAGGCAGGCGCGCTCGAAAGGCTCAGGCGCCAGACCGTGCAGCGGGCTCAGGTGCTTGCCATGCAAGAACAGCGCGCTGCGCTCGCGCAGCAGAGCGTCCTCTTCCTCGTCCAGGCCGTCGAGGATCGGCAGGGTCTGGCGGACCTGTTGCCAGGTCTGCTCGGGGATCGGATGGCGTTGCAGGATGCGCCGGCGGCGCCAGGCGCGCAGGGACCACATGGGCAAGGGCTCGAAAGGACACGGGGGCCAACCATACGAGGCCGGCCGTGCAGCGGCAAGCCGGCGCGGCACGAAGCCTGCACGGAGCCGGCTGTCGCGGATCGGCGGAGGGCTCGCACATGGCGCATCCCAACCTGGAGGACCTCATCCCCGGCCTCAGCGCAGGCCACGGGCCGGACCTGGACGACCGGGCGGCCCGGGTTCGGGTGCAATGGCTGGCGGGCCGGCAGGGTCGCCCGGCGGTGCTGCTGGCTGCACTGGTCTGGGTGCGCGACTGCCCTGTCGCGGTGCGTCTGGCGCAGCAGATGCTCGATGAGCTGTTCGCCGATTACCCCTGCACGCCGCCCAGCTGGAGCGAGGCACAGGCGGTGCGCCAGGTGCTGGCGCTGTTCAATCAGCGTCTGTTTCACCGGCGTGACAGCGCCGCGGCGGCGACCATCGACATCGGTGTGCTGCTGCTGCAGGGCGATGATCTGCTGTTCTTCCAGGTGGGCGCGGTCGGGCTTTTGCGCTGCCGTGGCGGTGAGCTGCAGGTGTTTCCGGCGGCCAGCGAATCGGAGCTGGGACGCAGCCCGGAGCTGGCGGTGATCCAGCACAGCCTGCATCTGGAGAACTCCGACGCCCTGCTGCTGGCGCCGCAGCCGCTGCTGGCGCTGAGTGATCCGGCGAATCTGCGTCTGGCGCGGCTGAATGCCGATGAGCTGGCGCTGCAGCGTTGGTTTCGCGGGCTGCTGGCCGCACCTGGTGCTGCGTTGCTGTTGTGCGGCGCCAGCGAGCGCCAGCCGCCGCTGCTGGCCGCACCGAGCTGGCCGAAGGTCTGCGGCGCGCATCCCGGTCAGCGCCTGGATGGCTGGACGCTGCTGGGCAGATGCGACTACGGCCCGGCGCAGCGGCTGTTCCTCGCCGAGGACGAAGAGGGTCGCAAGGCATTGCTGTGCCTGGCCGAAGAGGATGGTGACGAGGCTTTCTGGCAGCGCGAGTGGGCCATCCGCCGCAGCCCGGTGCCCAGCCTGTTGCCGTTGCTCTCGTCGCGCCGTCCGCGCACCCGCGCCTACTGGCTGTGGGCGCTACCGGGGCCGGGCATGCGCACCCTCGACGAGTGGCTGGCGCAGCGCCAGAAACTCTCCGCCGGCGAGCTTCTGGTCGTGCTCGATCAATTGATCGAGGCGCTGCGCGCGCTGCAGCGCCGCGGCATGCAGGGGCTCTGGCTGGGACCGCGGCAGATCCTGCTGGATGCCGCGGGCAACCTCTGCGTACTTGCCGAAGGCGCGGTGCAGCTACCGGGCGAGCGGCGCGCCGCGGCACCGCACGGCTGGTTGCCGCTGGCTCCCGAGCTGCGTCGGGGCGAGGTCATGGAGAGTCGCGCCGAGCAGTTTCTGCTGGCGGCCTGTGCCTACTGGCTGCTGGCCGGACGCTGGCCCGGCTGCGCCATGCCGGACGGCGAGGCCCAGCATTACCAGCCGTTGGGTGGTCGATTGACCAGTGTTCCTGCTGGCTGGGACGGCGTGTTGGCCAAGGCCCTGGCGCCGCGCCCGGAGGCCCGTTTTGCGGCGCTGTCGGAGCTGCGCCGGGCGCTGGAGGATGCCCTGGAGCGCGGCGAGCAGGCACGCCGCGAAGAAGCGCTGCCGCTGTGGCGCGGCCTGGCGCTGGTGGTGATCGGTCTGCAGCTGTGCCTTGGTCTGTGGTTGGGCTTCGGCGGCTGAGTCAGTCCTCGTCCACCTCTCCCATCTCACCCAGGGGCAGGATGAAATTGACGAACTGATCGTCTTCATGGAAACCGATCGACTCGTAGAGCCTGTGCGCCGTTTCGTTGCCGTGCAGCGTGGTGGCGCGCATGCGTACGGCCTGGGTATCGCGGGCCATCTTCTTGGCGGTCTGCAGCAGGCGGTCGGCAACCAGCTGACGGCGGGCGTCGCCGGCGACGAAGATGTCGTTGAGGATCCAGACGCGCTTGAGCGCCAGCGAGGAATAGCTCGGATAGAGCTGGCAGAAGCCGAGCAGACGCTCCTCGTCATCGGCCAGCGCCAGGTAGATCACCGACTCCTTGCGCCGCAGACGCTTCTCGAGAAAGGTGCGCGAGGTTTCCGGGTAGGCCGGCTGACCGTGGAACTCGCGGTAGTCGACGAACATCGGCGTGAGCAGGTCGAGATGCTCGAGGGTAGCTTGGATGATGCGCATGGGGCCTCGCGTACGGCGTCAGAGGATTTTTCGGTAAAACCTACGGCGAACGGCGCTGATCCTGCAGCAAAGTCTGTGACTCAGGCAACCGCTGTCCGTTCGGTCTCGAAACTGACCGGTGGGTCCCTGTGGTGGTGTCAGGGCTGTCAGCCGGCTGTGCCTTCTTCAGGGCGTGCCGACGGGGCCGATGAGAAAGTTGCCAGCGCCCTCGGTGGCCTGGCCAGGCAGGCTGTTCAGCTCGCTTTCGTCCTTGAGGTCGACCCCGGAAAGGCCGCGGCGCAGCGCTTCACCGAGCAGGTAATGAAGACGATGGGCGGCTAGCGAATAGCTGAGCCCGGCGTCGCGGATGTTCGACACGCAGTTGCGCGCCGCGTCGGTCAGGCCGAGGTGTGGCGCGAAGGTGAGGTAGGCGCCGAGGCTGTCCGGCGAGCTGAGACCGGGACGCTCGCCGATCAGGATCAGGCTGGCGCGGGCGCCGAGCAGTTCGCCGATCTCGTCGGCCACCGCGACCCGTCCCTGCTGCACCAGGCAGGGCTGCGACAGGCGCAGCCCCTGTGCCGCGCAGCGCTCGGCCAGCTGGCGCAGCAGCGGCGCGGCATGCCGTTGCACCGCCAGTGCCGAGAGCCCGTCGGCGATCACCACCGCCAGGTCGCAGTCTCTGCTGGCGTTGCCCTCTTGCAGCAGCGCGGCGCGCGAGGCGTCGTCCAGGCGCCGACCCAGATCCGGGCGTTGCAGGTAGGTCTGGCGGTCGCTTGCGGCGCTGTGCAGCAACAGGCAGTCGCCGCCCAGCTCGCCCGCCAGTG
>Ga0102830_1000706_pt1 | contig 13668 bp, 15 predicted proteins | sample ColrivemetaGS703_FD_84511 | JGI IMG/M metagenome (GOLD analysis project Ga0102830, IMG submission 84511) | Estuarine microbial communities from the Columbia River estuary - Freshwater metaG S.703 | ecosystem: Environmental > Aquatic > Marine > Intertidal zone > Estuary | place: USA: Columbia...
AAGGTTTTTTCGAAAAATAAAATTCTATCTTTTCATAAAGATTCATCCAAAGGAACCAAAGAAACTGCTGTGAAAATGAAACGAACTTTTGTGGAAACAGTGAGTATTACATCAATTATAAAAAATAAATCTATCCTATTAATGAATTATTTTGATTTGCTAAATGACACATTTACAGAAACGCAAATGAGATTATAAGTATTATAACTCCGCCCATAACAGCTACTATAAAGTAACTGAAATTTAGTAACATAAATTTAGCAATTGTTTTAAAATATCCTTGTTGATAAAAATTCTTCATCGCTAAGACTAAATATAATAAAAATAGAATGGTAAAAATCCAAAGAGGAGGGTTTAGTCCAAAAATTTCAAATAACATAAAAATGGTAAACAGCATAAAAAAAACTGTTTGTGTATGAAAAACAAAAATCAAATGATCTACGTATGTATATTTTCTTCGGATGTAATATAGTTTTAAAAATAGCGTAAAAAAAGGGAGAAGTATAAACAAGGCAACTGAACCATAAGAGAGCATTTGGCTAAAAATGCGCTCTTTACTTTCTTCACTTTCGTTAAACGAATTGACAGCTTTTACTCTTGTATACAAAAATCGGTTCGTAAAATTTTTCTCAAATTTTAAAGAATCTAAAGCGTCATCCATAGGTATGCCAGGATTTTTCTTGTTAAATACGCCAAATTTATCCAATCGCGTAACACTACCAAATTGAATCGTTACATCTTCGTTGCTTGATTTTGTGGTGTCTTTGGCTTGATTTTCTAATTCTTCAAGTACTATTTTCTTTGCAACATCAGGAATAAAAGGTTTGTCTAGTTGAGTATTGGTCTTTTTAATAATTGAATTAATATTCTTTTTAGTTGCTTTTTCTGATTTTTTTTCCGTTTTTTTTGAAAAAGTAGTTTTACTGTCTTTTGCAAATGATTCGTATTTTTTCTTGGTGATAGACAAACCCACCAACAAAAAAAAGATAATGGAAACCGCTAAATAAAACCGAAAAGGATTGGTATAACGCTGTCTTTTGCCTTCAATATAATCTCTAGAAACTTTCCCTGGTTTTGTTAATAAGGGAATTAAAGTTGTCCAAAACTTTGCATCAAAATTGAAAAAACCACTGAAAAGTTCACCAACAAAATTTTTAAAACTAATTTTATTTCCTTTGTTTTCTTGACCACATTCAGGACAAAAGTTTTCATGACCAGTAAATGGGTGCCCACAATTTAAACAAGCGGGATCTTGAAATTTTACTACTTTATTTTTTATTTTTACTAGTTTGATAACATTGGAATTATAAGTTGAAACGTAGGAATATAAACTTTAAATTCTTCTAAAGTATGAACATCAATCATTACATAATGTCCTTTCATGGCACCAATTGTAGATTCTAAAAAGCAACCAGAACTGTAAGAATACGATTCACTTGGACTTAATATTGGCGTTTGTCCAATAACACCTTCCCCTGTTACAATTTCAGTTTTTTGTAAAGAATCATAAATGTTCCAGTTTCTTTCTTTTAGTTGAACAGTTTGAGAAGAATTATTTTTGATGGTAATGTGATATGCAAAAATATAATACAAACGGTTATTTCTGTAACTAGATCCGTTATAATCGGTTCTTACAGATATTTTTATCCCTTTTGTTATTTGCTCTACCATAACAGTAAATGTAGTTTTTTTATTCCAAAAAGCAAGTGTTTTTCAGCTATCTATTTTGACTAAAGTTACTCATGCCAACACCCACAACTCTGTCATATAAAGCACCAAAAGCTTTAAAATAAAATAATACTTTGTACTCGTTTTCAGTTTCGAAAAACGAGCCCATAATCTCATTTTTGTCAATAACATTATTTTTATCAACTGTTACATATGAATAATTATAAAACCCTTGTTTTAGTAAAATAGTTCCTACATAACTGTTTGTATTTGAATTGTAATACAATTTATTTTCTTCTTCAATTTCAAAATTATTAAAAGCACCATAAACATATACCTCTTTATCAGAAAATGGTTCTTCTGATAATAATGTAAAATGCATCATGGCGTAATCTGCCTCTGTTGCAGTATTATTACCCTCTAAAGTTCTGATGGCAAATTGACCATTGATATCAGGATTGTATCTATAGGTTTGAAAAGTTTTTACATCATCTGGATATAAATAATGATGAAAAATATCTTTTCTTTCCACTTTCACGACATTCAAACTATTATTTCTGATGATTTTTGTATCAAAATTCAAATATTCATTTCCACCCCAAAAATTGGTGTTGTTATTGTAGGAATAACGCAATGCATTTTGTTGAAAAAAAGTAGGTTGCAAACCTGTGATTGTCTCATTCCAATTTTCATTTTTTAGGATGACAACGTTTACCTCTTGAGAAGGATTGTTGATGCGTAATTTAGGATGACTAACCACAAATTCAACTGTTTGCTGTGTTTGTAACGTTTTTGCATTTCTGCTTCTTGATACATTTACACCCAAACTAACTTCATTTTCATATAACACAAATCGTCTTGTAAAAACTACTTCGTCTTCTTCATTTAAAACAGACAGCAAATAATTACCACTTTTAGTAATCACCGAATTTCTATTCGGAATTTGCACAGAATAGTGCGTGTAATTCTGAAACGTATTGAAAGAATTGTTAATTGTGTTGATATTATTTTGATCAAAACCATCAATATACTGACTGGAGAGCAATCTGCTTGGTTGCCAGTCATGAGTCATGTGTTGAATTTTGTATTGATACTCTTTGTTGTCATTATCTAAATCATCAAATGATAGTTCTAAGACAGTTCCTAGAGGAATAATTGCCGAAAAATTATTTTCTTGGAAAGTTCTTAATTGAATGGATTTGATGTTTTGCGAAAAAATTGTTCCGCAAATTGCAACTAAAAATCCTAGAAAAATTATGCGTTTCATTTTACAAATATAGCATTCATAATTAAGTAATGTCAATTTTTAAATCAAAATTACAATTATCAAATAAGACTCAAAAAACAACAATTTAGAATTATTATAAATAATAATTTTAAGAAAATTTATGCAATAAATTATTTAGAATATGATGTGTAAAGCCTTAAATTTGCATGATTTTTTTAGATAACTAAAATTCCAATTTACTATGTCAAAGGACATTCGTATTAAAAAAGGCTTAGATATTAAGCTTGTTGGTGTTGCAGAAAAGACCACTACTCAATCTTCTTTAAGTAGTGTTTATGCAATAAAACCAGAAGATTTTCACGGAATTACACCCAAATTAATTGCCAGAGAAGGCGCAAAAGTAAAAGCTGGAGAAGCACTTTTTCATTCGAAAAGTGATGACCGTATTTTATTTCCAAGTCCTGTTTCTGGAACAATAACTGAGGTAATTCGTGGAGAAAGAAGAAAAGTATTGACTGTTAAAATTGCTGCAGACACTCACCAAGATTATAAAGATTTTGGGGTAAAAGATGCTTCAAAAATGACTGGAGAAGAAGTAAAAAACCATCTTTTTGCTTCAGGCTGTTGGCCTTTTGTCAAGCAGCGTCCTTATGATGTTGTAGCAAATCCAAATCAAGCTCCGAAAGCAATTTTTGTTTCAGCTTACGCAAGTGCGCCATTGGCTGCTGATTTAGACTATGCTTTGGCAGGAAAAGAAGTGGAGTTGCAAGCTGCAATTACAGCAATATCAAAATTGACCTCAGGGAAAGTACACGTTTCTGTAGGTTCAAAAAGTAATTCACCTTTTGAAAAAATCTCAGGAATTGAACTGCACAAAGTTTCAGGGCCACATCCTTCGGGAAATGTAGGGACTCAAATCGCTACAATTGATCCTATTAATAAAGGACAGGTTGTGTGGGTAATAGCTCCTCAAGATTTGGTAATTATCGGAGAATTGTTACTGACTGGTAAATTCAATGCTACTCGAATTGTCGCTTTGACAGGATCTAAATTTGCAAAACCACAGTATGTTGCTGCAATTATTGGAGCTTCAGTAGCACATTTTACAAAAGATAATTTGGGTACCGATAACACAAGAATTATCTCTGGAAATGTTTTGTCAGGAACTAAAATTAAAGAAACAGGTTTTTTAAGATACTATGACAACCAAATCACAGCCATTCCAGAAGGGAATGATTATGAGTTTTTTGGTTGGAATAAACCTGTATTTGACAAAGTTTCTACAACAAGAGCCTTTACTTTTTCATGGTTAAATCCAAATAAAAAATACGATTTGACTACCAACACTAATGGAGAGCATAGAGCATTTGTAGTAACAGGTTCTTATGAAGCCGTTTTTCCTTTAGACATATATCCAATGCAATTGCTAAAAGCATTTATGTATAAAGATTTAGACGAGATGGAAGCTTTGGGTGGCTACGAAGTAGCTCCTGAAGATTTTGCATTGACCGAATTTATTTGTGTGTCAAAACAGCCACATCAAAAAATAATTCGTGAAGGTTTAGATTTAATGAGACAAGAATTAGGATAAGATTATGAGCTTAAAACAAAATTTACACAATTTAAAAGAAAAGTATAAAGGCACTAAAATGGCCCCTGCATTCAATGCCATTCACACCTTTTTATACATGCCAAATGAAGTAACTCATGGAGGAACTCATATCAAAGCGGCAGATGATTTGAAAAGAACAATGAACATTGTGATTATCTCACTACTACCATGTTTATTATTTGGAATGTTTAATGCTGGATATCAACATTATGCAGCTATTGATCCATCTTTAAGAGATAATGTGTTGGCAAACTTTTTTGCATTTGACAATCTTTGGATTGGAATTATCAAAGTATTGCCTCTGGTAATAGTGTCTTATGGAGTTGGGTTGGGAGTGGAATTTATTTTTGCCATCATCAAAGGTCATGAAGTAGAAGAAGGTTATCTGGTAACAGGAATGTTAGTGCCGTTGATAGTACCTGTAGATACACCTCTTTGGATGTTGGCAGTAGCAGTAGTTTTTGGAGTTGTTATTGGGAAAGAGGTTTTTGGAGGAACAGGAATGAACATTTTAAATCCTGCATTAACGATTAGAGCATTTTTGTTTTTTGCATATCCAACTTGGATGTCAGGAGACAAAGTTTGGGTACATGATGCGGTAAATAGAGCAGGAACTGCTGATGCTATTTCAGGAGAAACTATTTTGGGGAGTTATGCTCAAAATCAAGAAGTTATATATTCGAATTGGGATAAATTCATGGGATTTATTCCTGGTTCAGTTGGAGAAACTTCTACATTCTTAATTCTTTTAGGAGCCGCATTTTTGATTTTTACTAAAATTGGAAGTTGGAGAATTATTGTTTCAACCTTTTTGGGTGCTGCAGCAATGGGAATGATTTTCAATCAAGTAGTTGCAGCAGATATCATTACTTCTTCTAGCAAATTTTATGGATTGATGAGCACTGCTTGGTGGGAACATTTAATGATTGGTGGTTTGGCTTTTGGAGCTGTTTTCATGGCAACTGACCCAGTAACTGCCTCTCAAACAAATAAAGGAAAATGGATTTACGGTTTCTTGATAGGATTTATTTCAATAATGATTCGCGTATTCAACCCAGCATATCCTGAAGGAGTATTCTTAGCTATTTTATTAATGAACGTTTTTGCTCCAACAATCGATCATTATGTAGTGCAAGCAAATGTAAAAAACAGATTGAAACGTGCTAAAGTTAAAACTGCCTAATCATGAGTAAGAAAACAGATAGTAATTTATATACCATAATTTTTGCCGTGATCATGGTCGTAATTGTGGGATCAGTATTGGCTTTCTTTGCGACGTCTTTAAAACCAAATATCGACGAAAATAAGCGAATTGAAAAACAACAAAACATCTTGTATGCAATGGGTGTGAACGAAAATGATGAAGCAAATGCAAACTTTGTTTCTACAGCAATTGCAGGACAAGAGTTTAAAAAATATATCAAAAAGCAATTAATCATTCAAGGTGATAAAGTTACGGAAGATGAAAACGCTTACTTAATTGATGTAAAAAAAGAACAATCACTTGCGAAAGAAGGTAAAACAAGAAAGCTTCCTTTATTTGTAGGTGAAAAAGAGGGCAAAACATTTTATGTAGCTCCTATTTACGGAAAAGGTTTGTGGGATGCTATTTGGGGGTATGTCTCTTTGGATGAGAATATGGTGATACAAGGGGCTTATTTTGATCACAAAGGAGAAACTCCAGGTTTGGGTGCCAATATCAAGCAACGTTATTTCATGGATGATTTTATAGGAGAGCATTTGTTATCAGAAGATGGCGAATTTAAAGGTGTAAAAGTTGCCAAAGGAAATAATGATCCAAAAAACGAAGAAAAAACAGATTATGAAGTAGATGCAATTGCTGGGGCTACCATTACAGGTGATGGAGTTACTGCTATGATTAAATCTGATTTAAAATTGTATGTACCTTACTTTCAATCATTAAAAAACTAATTTATGGGACTTTTATCAAAAAAAGATACGGCTTTATTAACAGATCCATTAGCAGATAACAACCCAATTACCATTCAAGTTTTAGGAATTTGTTCTGCATTAGCGATTACAGCAGAACTGAAAGCTTCTATTGTAATGGCAGTTTCGGTGATGTTTGTTTTAGGTCTTGGAAACGTTGTGATTTCCTTAATGAGAAATATCATTCCTTCTAAAATCAGAATTATTGTTCAATTAGTAGTTGTAGCAGCTTTGGTAATCATTGTGGATTTGGTGCTAAAAGCATTTGCATACGAATTAAGTAAAACACTTTCCGTATTTGTTGGATTGATCATTACAAATTGTATTATCATGGGACGTTTTGAGGCATTTGCTTTAGGAAACAGTCCATGGAGATCGTTCTTGGATGGTATTGGAAATGCCGCAGGATATGGACTTATTTTAGTGATTGTAGGTTTTTTTAGAGAATTGTTAGGTTCAGGAACCTTATTAGGTTTCAAAGTTTTAGGAGATCCTATCGAAAAATCAGGATTGTATGCAATAGGCTACGAAAACAACGGATTTATGTTGTTGTCTCCAATGGCACTGATTGTTGTTGGGATAATTATTTGGATTCAACGTTCAAGAAATAAGGCATTAATTGAAGAAAATTAACTAAGATATACAGAAATCAGTCCCAGTTTACACTCAATTTTTTACTGAAAACTGAAAACTAAAAATTATGGAACACATAGAATTATTTTTTAAATCGATATTTATAGATAACATGGTATTTGCTACGTTCTTAGGAATGTGCTCCTACCTTGCTGTATCTAAAAAAGTAACTACAGCTGTTGGGTTAGGAGCTGCTGTGATTTTTGTACTAGCAGTTACCGTTCCTTTAAACTGGTTGTTAGATCAATACATTCTTAAAGATGGTGCTTTAGCATGGTTAGGTCCTGAATTTGCAAGTTATGATTTGAGTTTCTTATCATTCATCATGTTCATTGCTACCATTGCAACTATGGTCCAATTGGTAGAAATAATTGTTGAGAAATTCTCACCTTCATTATACAATTCACTAGGTATTTTCTTGCCACTAATTGCTGTAAACTGTGCTATCTTAGGAGGAAGTTTATTCATGCAATCACGCGAGATTCCTACTTTAGGATTGGCATTAACTTATGGAGTTGGTTCAGGGATTGGTTGGTTTTTAGCGATATTAGCGATAGCTGCCATTCGTGAAAAAATCAGATATTCAAGTGTTCCGCCTGCATTAAGAGGATTAGGAATTACTTTTATCATTACTGGATTGATGGCAATTGGATTTATGAGTTTTGGAGGAATGCTTACAGGTGGTGACGAGAAACCAGCTGAAAAACCAGCAGTAGAGGCTGTCATCAAAAAACAAGAAATTAAGAAAGACACGAAAGAAATCGTAGCGAAAAACACAACTTTAAACGAATAGTAGCATGATATTAGCAACAGGTATAACAGGAACTATTTTTGCGACAGTAGCAGCTTTTTTAATCATATCCTTGGTATTAATAGCATTGTTATTGTTTGTAAAACAAAAATTATCACCTTCCGGTCCAGTAACAATTACAATTAATGGGGAGAAAACAATTCAAGTTGCTTCTGGAAGTACTCTTTTAACAACTTTAGGAAACGAAAAAATATTTTTACCATCTGCTTGTGGTGGAGGTGGTTCATGTATTCAATGTGAATGTCATGTTTTAGATGGTGGAGGTGAAGCCTTGCCAACTGAAACACCACACTTTACTAAAAAAGAATTGAAAGCAGGAGCACGTTTGGCATGTCAAGTAAAAGTAAAACAAGACATGAATATCACCATTCCTGAAGAAGTATTTGGTATCAAAAAATGGCAAGGAACAGTTGTAAGAAATTATAACGTAGCTTCATTTATCAAAGAATTTGTAGTTGAAATTCCGGAAGATATGGGTTACAAAGCTGGTGGCTATATTCAAATCGAAATTCCACAATGTGAAATAAAATATGCTGATATTGACATTACAGCACATCCTGAAGAACACGATACTCCTGATAAATTTCAAGCAGAATGGGATAAATTTGGTTTGTGGTCATTAGTTATGAAAAATAATGAAACTGTTGAACGTGCTTATTCAATGGCTTCTTTCCCAGCAGAGGGAAGAGAAATCATGCTGAATGTTCGTATTGCAACACCACCTTGGGACAGAGCTAAAAATGGTTGGATGGATGTAAATCCAGGAGTAGCATCCTCCTTTATTTTTGCTCAAAAGCCAGGAGACAAAGTGACTATTTCAGGACCTTATGGAGAGTTTTTTATCAATGAATCAGAAGCTGAAATGCTATACGTTGGTGGTGGTGCAGGAATGGCTCCAATGCGTTCTCACTTATACCACTTGTTCAAAACCTTAAAAACTGGAAGAAAAGTTACATATTGGTATGGTGGTCGCTCAAAAAGAGAATTGTTTTATATTGATCACTTCAAATCTTTAGAAAGAGATTTTCCGAACTTTAAATTCTATTTAGCCTTGTCTGAGCCTTTACCAGAGGATAATTGGAAAGTTAAAAAAGATATTAATGATGAAGGTGATGGTTTTGTTGGTTTCATCCACAACTGTGTGATTGATAACTATTTGAGCAAACACGATACTCCCGAAGATATTGAATTGTATTTCTGTGGTCCGCCACTGATGAACAAAGCAGTTCAAAAAATGGGTGAAGATTTTGGAATTCCAGATGAAAATATTCGTTTTGATGATTTTGGAGGATAAAATTCTATCCTATTCATATAAAAAAAACGGTTTAAGAAATCCTTAAACCGTTTTTTTATGCCAAAAGAGTATCTAAATGATAAACAGGCTCCCCATTTTCTTGTTCAAAAACTTTTGAATAATCCATGACATTGTCAATTTTATCAAACTGACAAAGCAAACCAATTACAGCTACCAATCCATCAAACAACACTTCTTTTGAAGTTGGATTAGAAGGTCTTTTATTGAAGTGGCACAAAGGGATTTTAAATCCGCATGCTTCTAAAAAAACCTTTTCTATTTGTAAGATTTCAGAGGGAGTATATCCATTAAATTTTCTTCCCAAATTTTCATGAACTCTCCCTACATAACTCAATTGCAATGAGCCATGACCATTAGTAAGATGTTTCCAACTATCATGATTATCTAAAATATTGCCAACAGCACACGCCTTACAATCCTCGGGATTCAACAAGTTTTGATGATATGCATTGTATAATTTAATAAGTGCTTGCTCTAATCTTTTCGTTGTTTTCATATTTTTTAAATTTTCTCTAAATTACTAAAAACCATTCAAAAATCAAACTCTGAATAGTGTATCATCATATTTAGAATTAAATTAAATTATGAGTTAACTTAACTTTTTTCTGAATTGATTAAATTGTATTTTTGACAAGCGAAATCATCAGAATGAAAAAGATTCAAAAAATATTAAAAAAAGAAAAGTATATTAAAATAAAATTGAAAAATATCGCCACAAACCATTTGGAATTAAAGGCGAAAATTAATGATATTAAAGGACGTTTTATATTAGATACTGGTGCATCAAACTCTTGTGTAGGAGTTAATTTAATCGATTTTTTTAAATTGGATGCCATTCAAAGTGATACCAAAGCTGCAGGTGCTGGTGCAATTGATATGGAAACACAAGAATCAACAAATAATTACTTAAAAATTGGTGATTGGAAAACCAATGATTGTCATTTGGTATTGTTCAACTTATCGCACGTAAATACCGCACTTACACAACACAATGCAAAAGAAGTTCACGGAATTATTGGTGCTGATATTTTACGTCAGGGAAAAGCATTTATTGATTACAACAAAAATGTGTTGTATTTAAAAAAAACAAAAAAAAATAAACATAAAAATAGTTGAATATGAGTTTGCAAGTACAAGTTATGGATAAAATGAAAGAAGCAATGAAAGCAAAAGATACTGTTGCTTTACAAGCTTTAAGAGCCGTGAAATCAGCTTTCTTATTGGCAAAAACTGAGACAGGAGCTCAATCAGAATTGTCAGAAGAACAAGAAATAAAAATCATTCAAAAGCAAGTAAAACAACGCAAAGACAGTGCTGCTATTTTTTTACAACAAGGAAGAGAAGATTTAGCCACACCTGAACTTCAAGAAATAGCAATTTTAGAACAATTTTTACCAAAAGCACTTTCTGAAACTGAAATTGCAACTGTTGTTGTAGAAACTATCAAAGAATTGGGGGCTTCAGGAATGCACGATATGGGGAAAGTGATGGGAGTTGTCTCTAAAAAAATAGCTGGACAGGCAGATGGAAAAATGATTGCTGATTTGGTTAAAAAACACTTATTATAATCTTTAATTTGGCCCCATAGTTCAATTGGATAGAATATCAGATTTCGGCTCTGACGGTTGAAGGTTCGAATCCTTCTGGGGTCACTCTATCGGAGAATTGATTAATATTAATCGGTTCTCCTTTTTTTTGGTTTTGAATTTCCTTTGATAGTAAAGGAATTTCAGAGAATAAAGCATTGACTTTATTGGTTTGAACTGTATCATTTTGCTTGTCATAACCTATTCCGGAAGGAAAAACAAGTTTTTGAATTTTCTTTCGTTGATGTAAATCGCTAGAAGCCCATAATCCACTGAGGTTTGATGAAATTTTCAAAGCCAAATCAATAGCCATTTGAAGGTTTGAACTAGATAATGCTGAATTGTTTAAATTCGAAGTTAAATCATTCTGTTCAGTTTCATATTTAGTTTTAAATTTATTATAAATATCACTATTAATTTCTCCGATAGCAAAACGCTCTTCAATAGCTTCAATTTTAGAAGAAAGTATTGATAATTGTTTTTTAATCTGAGTTTCTTGAGTCCTTATTTCTTTAGTTACATTATCGTAAGTATATAACATAACATCCTTAATGATCGAGTTATATTTAGCGTCAATCTCATAATTACTCAAATTTTGTAAAAATTTCTCATGAAGCACTTTTGCTGATTTATTACAAGAACATCCTTTTGTTCTGCATTTATAATAAAAAAGACCTTTGCTTTTAACAATAAAACCAGTAAGAGGTTTATAGCAGTTTTCGCAGTAGATAAATTGTTTCAAAGGAAGGTTACAATTATCAGTTTTATGTTCTTTAGGATGATGAGAAGGCGTAGCATTAATTTTTAAAAAATCATCCTTAGAGACAATAGGTTGGTGTTTTCCAATAATAATTTCACCAGGTAACATTTTAGTAACTAACACTCCACAGTAAAAAGGATTTTTAAAAACTTCAGAAAGTCTTTTCTCATTGATTTTTACACCTAACATTTCAAGCTTTTTTACGATTTCTACATTAGAGTAAGCGTTTTGCACTTTCCATTTAAATGCTTTTTTTAGAGAAAGGCCAGTCTGATCAATTTCAATATTCCAATCCACGGCTTTGTGATATTTATTTTTATTGACATATCCTAAAGGAGGAGACCATAACCAATATCCCTTTCTAAGTAGATCGCTCATAGCAGTTATGGTCTTATCCTTTCTAAGTTCATTATCAAACTGACTAAACATGTAAAATAAGTTTTGCTGAAATTTTCCGGACGCTGAGTTGGTATCCACCTCTTGAGTTACCGCTTTGACCTGAATTCCCTGATTGAATAATTCTTGTGAGATTTGTGCAGCACCAGAACCCGATCTAGAAAATCGATCATAAGAATACACAATAATGTAGCCAATAATACCACTTTGTCGAACGTACTTTAGCATTCGTCTAAATTCCTTTCGGTCGTCACTCTTCGCTGACTCATGCGTTCCTCCAAAGTACCCTACAATCTTATATCCATTAGTTTTAGCATAGTTTTCACAGTACTTTTTTTGAGTTTCAAGAGAAGTGTTGGTGTCAGCTTGTTCTTTGGTCGAAACGCGCGTATAAATGATTGCGTTTTTGTTATTACCTATTGATTTTTTCTCAGGACTAAATTTTTTGAATTCTTGAAGCGTATTCATTATTAATTATTTTAAAGATTGAAGAATTATTAAACAATAAGTCTCCAATGAATTAAGTAAATCATCAACATTTTGATTGGGTCCGCAAATATTTTTAAGTTTATCCCTCACAATATGTTGCCTCTCAATTGTTCTAGAATCATCCTTATCTATAAGTTCGGGTGTTGATTTGTACCCTTTTCTTTGCGGATTTGATTTCTGGTCCATCCCTGCTTGGTATTAAACCAGGCTGTATTTTCAGGGACTGATGTGGTGATACAATCATCATATTATTTTGTAATAATGGTTATTTTATAATTTCCTTGTGATCGAAGTTCTATGAGTAGCCTTGCATTTTTAGGTAATTTATTGTTTAAGAAAAAAACAGCAAGTTGTTCAGCACTTTTATGTTGTTCTCTAATAATTAAAGGCTTTAAAGTATTATTATCAATGACAATCTCTACATATTTAGGCGCTTTGTATAAAACAATATCCTTGATTTCATTTTCAGCATTACTTAAATAAGAAAACTCTCTATTAACAATAAGAAACTCTACAGATACAATTTTTTTTATAATCGGCACAAGAGGAATACAGATGAAAGGAAGTTCATTTAAGTGATTCAATAAATTTAAAGGCAATTGAATATCTCCAGTACTAAAATGATGGTCTCCAGTAGAAGGAATATAGAACATTTTCAAAGGATTTTTCTCAATTAAAATACTCTCTATAATACCATCTGTAAAAGGATTGATTTCTTGCAACAATGCTATTTTTAATTTTTCATCTTTTTTTAGATTCTCATATATCTTAGAACTTTCTTCCCTTTTTGAGAATGGAGAATTTATCAACATCTCTAGTTTCCGATCCAAGTAACCATCTACTCTTGGTTTATCCCAAACATCTTTTGCTAAAGCAGCTAAGTGTTTGTAATCTATTCCCAAGGATGCTAATTCGTTGATAAGATATAACCAAACAGCCTCAGGAATATTCATTTTAGCATGTTTTTCTTTTGTGAAAAAGGGGAGAATATCTCTTTCTTTCCAATACGTAACTTTACGTGAACTGATATCAAGATGCTTTGGAAGCATAGTACGTTGAGAGTGCAGATTTGCTATAAAATCGATGTTTTCCATTTTTAAAGTTTACGTAAAGGTAAATAATAATTATTATTATTGAAAATATGCGTTAATTTATATAATTTTACAAAAATAAATTAGTGTAGTAATATGAAATTTATAAAAGAATGTAAAAACCCAGAA
>Ga0102830_1000720_pt1 | contig 13566 bp, 14 predicted proteins | sample ColrivemetaGS703_FD_84511 | JGI IMG/M metagenome (GOLD analysis project Ga0102830, IMG submission 84511) | Estuarine microbial communities from the Columbia River estuary - Freshwater metaG S.703 | ecosystem: Environmental > Aquatic > Marine > Intertidal zone > Estuary | place: USA: Columbia...
ACCTTCTTAGAAGATAGAGACTGCACGATTAAAGCATCGCAGGTTGAAGTAGCACTAGACATCCTGTGGTTCGGGCCTAGCCCCAAGACCATCGCTGTCCTCAAACATCTAAAGAAACAACGCTTCAGCAAATGACCACCCTACTTATTGACGGCGACCTTGTTGTGTTCCGTCTGACATCCGCTGCCGAGACGGAGATCAATTGGGGCGAAGACTTCTACACCCTGCACTCAGATGTGCGTGCGGTTAAGTCCCTCTTTGACGGAGAGATCCTGCGGCTCCAGAAGAAGTTCAAGACGAGCAAGTGCGTCATTGCCTTCTCGGACAAAGAGAACTTCCGCCGCCGTGTGGACATGGGCTACAAGGCTAACCGTACTGGACGCAAGCCTTTGGCCTACCGCGACATGGTGGCTTGGGTGACCCGCGAATTCAAAGCTGTGGTGTGCGCTAACCTAGAAGCAGACGATGTGCTTGGCCTACGCTCTGGCAAGGACACCGTCATCGTGAGCTGGGACAAGGACATGAAGCAGATTCCCGGCAAGCACTACAACCCGATCTCCGACGAGGTATTCGAGGTCAGCCCTGAGGAAGGCTACCGCTTCTTCCTGACGCAGGTGTTGACGGGTGATCGCGTCGATGGATATACTGGCTTGCCCGGCTGCGGCCCAGTCAAGGCCGAGAACATCCTGAATGCTAGCTGCACTTGGGATGCGGTTGTTGCAGCCTACACCAAGGCTGGCCTAGAAGAACACGATGCGCTACGCCAAGCACGGCTAGCGTACATCCTCAAAGATTCTAAGGACTGGAACCACAAAACAGGAGAAGTGAAGCTATGGACACCCTGAAGATCTACCCGCTCGTTACCCCGCTGTCGATCCACACGGATGCCTGCACCAAGGCGCAGCTCATCATGGAGGCCAAGTGCCAAGACTACGCCTCGACTGAGGATCCGTTCCGTAACTTCCGTCAGATCGAAGCTATGGATCTGGGCAGCGTTGAGGTGGGCATCATCATCCGCATGGGCGACAAGCTGTCCCGCCTTGCTGGCTTTGCCAAGGACGGGGATCTGGCGGTCAAGGACGAGAGCGTGGAGGATACCTGCCTCGACCTGATCAACTACACCATCATCCTGATGGCCGCTATCCGTAGCCGCGAGGCTCAACGCCGCTGCGCTGAGACGGATGACACCTGTATGTCGGACTGCGGGGGCTGGTGATGAAGCATCGTACCTTTGACTTTGCCGACGAGTCCCTAACCAAGGACGCACGGATGGCTAGGGCTAAGGCTGTGCGCCAGCAGCTCAACTCCCTGTACACCGAGGCCAACGAAGTCTACGCAGTCATCGAGCAGCTCCGCAAGGAGCTAGCCGAGCTGCGTTTGCTGCACGAAATGCAGGGCTACGATGGATACGAACTCTGATAAATGCCCCACAGTTCCTAAGGAGCTGATCCGCTTTCTGGCTTCTATCTACCCTGACAGATGTGCCCGTCTCGATGAAGCCGAGCGGCTAATCTTCTATCGGGCCGGACAGCGGTCAGTAATCGACTACCTTATCCAACGATATAACGAGCAGCAGGACGATGTGTTCAGCCCCTAAGATCACCCCGCAACCCCCGCCTCCGCCTCCCCCTCCGGCCCCCGTACCCTTTACCCCTAAGGTTGCTGCGGATGCCCAGAGCGAGCAGATGCGTGCTATGGCTGCGCGGTTAGGAACCAACCAGCTCGTCATTCCCCTACGGGCAGTAAACACAATCTAGTATGTCTCAAGAGCAGAGCGCACAGCACACCTACCAGCGGTTGGAAACCGACCGTCAGGCATTCCTAGATCGGGCGCGTTCCTGCGCCAAGCTGACCATCCCGTCTTTGATTACGGATGAGGGTCACACGCAGCAGGAGACGCTGGCTACCCCGTTCCAAGGACTGGGTGCGCGAGGGGTAAACAACCTTGCGTCTAAGTTGCTGTTGGCTCTGCTCCCACCGAACGCCAGCTTCTTCCGTTTGACGCTGGATGAATTCAAGATGGCTATGCTCCAGCAGATGCCGCAGCAGATGGGTGAGATTGAGGAGTCTCTCTCCCGCATCGAGCAGGCGGTAATGAATGAGGTGGAGCGTAGCGGTATGCGGGTCAAGGTGTTCGAGGCTATCAAGCACCTCATCACCACAGGTAACGCCCTGCTGTACCTCGACAAGGACACCAAGCTGCGGGTGTTCCACCTCGACCAGTATGTTGCCAGAAGGGATCCAATGGGTAACCTTCTGTGCCTGATCACCAAAGAGTGCATTGCGGAAGACGCGCTTCCTGAGGATGTGCGTGAGGTGCTGGAGCTACAGGAGAAGGAGTCTCCTAGCTACAACAACCCCGACAAGACCTACGACCTGTACACCAAGGTCTACCTCGAAGAGGGCAAGTACGAGGTCTACCAAGAAGTCGAAGGCATCAAGATCCCGGGCAGCTACGGCACATACAAGCCGGACGAGCTTCCGTGGATTGTCCTGCGCTGGTCGCACATCGCTGACGAGGACTACGGTCGCGGCCATGTCGAGGAGTACCTCGGTGACCTGATCTCTCTCGAAGGTCTGACGCAGGCCATCGTAGAAGGTTCGGCTGCTGCTGCTCGCCTCCTGTTCCTCGTCGCCCCCAACGGTACTACCCGTATCAAGGACTGCGCCTTGGCCCCCAACGGTGGGTTCATCAGCGGTAACGCTGCGGATGTCACCGTCCTCCAAGCTCAGAAGCAGGCCGACCTCAACATCGCTTCGCAGGTCAGCCAGTCTATTGAGCAGCGGCTGGGCTACGCCTTCCTGATGAACTCCTCGATCCAGCGTAACGCCGAGCGCGTCACGGCTGAGGAGATCCGCTACATGGCACAAGAGCTGGAGTCCGCCCTTGGTGGTGTGTACTCCGTCCTTGCTGCCGAGTTCCAGCTACCTTTGGTACGCCTCGTCATGAAGCGTATGACCAAGGCCCAGAAGCTGCCCAAACTAAACGATGGCGTGGTCAGCCCTGTTGTCATTACGGGCGTGGAAGCCCTTGGCCGTGGTCACGACCTTCAGAAGCTGGACATCTTTGTGCAGGGTGCTGCCGCATCGCTTGGCCCCCAAGCTCTGGCGCAGTACATCAATGTCGGTGACTACTTCAGCCGCCGTGCTGCCGCTCTTGGCATCAATCCGAAGGGTCTCATCAAGAGCCAAGAGGAGATGCAGCAAGAGATGCAGCAGGCCCAGATGATGCAGATGGCCCAGCAGCTTGGCCCCAAGGCACTCGACCTTGGCGGCAAGGCCATGTTACAAGGAGCTATGCAACAAGCACAGCCTAATCAGGAGCAGACGCAATGAGCAACTTTCAACAAGTCAATGTCATCCCCAATATTCCCGGCCCCAATGCTCCCGAGCAGAAGGCCGCACCCGTAAGTGTTCCCCAGACGGAGGCAGGCGCGGCTCCTACCCCTGCTCCCTCCAATGAGCCTGCTGCCGCTCCGTCTGGTGAACGCCCCTCGTGGCTCCCTGAGAAGTTCAAGTCGGCTGAGGATCTAGCCAAGGCGTACTCCGAGCTTGAGAAGAAGCAGGGCACTACGCCTGAAGCCTCCAAGACTATCGACTTCGAGCCGTACACCAAGGAGTTCGCTGAGAAGGGTGACCTCTCGCCGGAATCCTTGGCGGCTCTGGAAGCTACGGGTGTACCTACTGCCATGATCCGGCAGTACATCGATGGTGCTAAGGCTCTGGCTGACCAGCAGATCAACACCCTGACGCAGGATATCGGAGGCCGCGAAGCCTACAACGGTATGGTGGAGTGGGCAGCTAAGAGCCTAGCCCCCGAGCAGGTAGCAGCCTACAACAAGGCTGTCTCTTCCAACGATCCGGCCCAGCAGTCTCTTGCTATCAAGGGTCTGTATGCCCAGTATCGCGAGAGCAATGGCCCCAGCCTGCTGTCTGGCAAAGCTAACGGTAACTCATCTGTGGCCCCGTTTGAATCGTGGGCACAGGTCAAGGTAGCGATGGCAGACAAGCGGTACGCTTCTGACCCCGCCTACCGTAACGAAGTCACCAAGCGGCTGGCTAACTCCAAGAACCTCTGATGAAAATCCTAAGCATCCTCCCCCTGTCGCTTCTTTTGGCAGCGTGTGTTACCTCTGCTGACATCCGCGCTGTGGCTGACGCACAGGCCAAGTACGAGCAGAAGACTGTAGAGGCTCTGGAGAAGATCTCCGACCAGACGGCCACCAAGGACGATGTGGCTGAAGCCAAGGAGGAGGTTCGAGAGGCTTCTAAGGAATTCGCTGAAGCAGTTGAGGCTGTCGCTGAAGCAGTTGAGCAGCGCACCGCCGACACGCTCACGGGTCTTCCGGAGTCTGCTGAGGGCGGCTTGGTGGGTATCCTCGCAGCCCTCGCTCTGAACTACTACCGCAGCCAGACGCGCAAGAAGGATCTTGCCGTGGTTGAGGAGAAGGTTAAACACCCTTCTGCATGAACTGCTGCCCGACAGAATCGCTACCTTAGGACAGCTCCGCTGGAGGGGTCTAGGCCGCTAACCTAGATCCCTCCTATCCATTCACGACTGACGGTAATCGCTGGAACCAAGCCCGCTACGGTGGACAACTTGGCGCAAGGCCGATAGCTGGCTGATCGTTAACCCTTTCATCTTTGACTCTGACTCTACTGTGATCCAATGACTTACAATCCGACGATGTCCCGTCCGGGACTTGTTAACGCTACTGGAACCGCCTATGACGCGCTGTTCCTCAAGCAATTCAGCGGCGAGGTCATGACGGCCTTTGAACAGACCAATGTCATGATTCCGCTGACGACCGTGCGTACCATCACCAAGGGCAAGTCTGCCCAGTTCCCGAGCATTGGTGTGGCCGCTGCTGCGTACCACTCGCCGGGCAAGGATTTGCTGAACTCGGCTGAAGGCTACGGCACGGCTTTCAAGCAAGCCGCGCAGACCATCACCGTTGACGACCTGCTGGTTTCGACGACCTTCATCCCTGAAATCGAAGAGCTGGAGAACCACTACGATGTGCGTTCGACCTACTCGTCGGAAATGGGCAAGGCTCTCGCATACACGGCTGACCGTCAATTGGTGCAGTTGGTTACGCTGGCCGCTCGTGCCACCGACCCGAACGATGACTACGCTGACGGCGAAGCCATCACGGTGGGTGACATCAGCGGGGCTACCTTGATGGCCTCGAACAGCCTCGACACCGTTGTGCGTACCTTCATTGAGTACTGCTACTCGGTCGCGCAGAAGTTCGACGACAAGCTGGTTCCGCAAGACAACCGCCATTGCATCGTCAAGCCGGAGCTGTTCTACAAGCTCTACAAGGCTGGCATCAGCGGCAGCTCCTTGCCGATCATCATCAACCGCGACATCGTGGACGGCGCGAATGGCTCGCTTGAGCGCGTCACCGATACGATCAAGATTGCCAACATCACCATCCACAAGAGCACCCACACTCCGTTTACGGATGTTGGCGGCTCGGCGGCGGAAGTTACGGCCCTTCAGGCTGGTGCTGCTGTCGGCCTCGGCCAGAACATCTCGACTGGCCCCTCAGGCTATCAGGGTGACTTCCGTGGTACTGTGGCTGTCTTCTGGCATCCGCAGGCCATCGGTACGCTGAAGCTGATGGATCTCTCGATGCAGTCGGAGTACCGCATCGACCGTCAGGGTACGCTCTTGGTCGCTCGCTACGCGATGGGCCACGGCATCCTGCGTCCGGCGTGCGCGATTGAATTGAAGATCGTTGCCTGATTCTGTTGGGGGCTATCCAATAGCGGGTAGCCCCCACTTCCCCCTTACTACAGAAACACTATGGTCGTCTCCACCAACAAGCTCCAAGCTGTGAACACGATGCTGGCAGGCATCGGTGAAGCTCCTATTGCAGCACTTCCGGCCACCCGAGCTGATGGGCAGATGGCTGAGTCTGTGCTTGATGAGACCACCCGCGAAGTCCTATCGATGGGTTGGCACTTCAACACCGAGGTCAAGACCCTGACCCGTGATGTCAACGGCAAGGTTGCCGTGCCGACCGACTACGCGAAGATTGACCTGTATGACGAGAGCCTGTCCCGCATTGACTACGAGATCGTAGTGCGCTTCGACAGTACGGGAGCAGGAGCTATGCGCCTGTACAACAAGGCGCACAACAAGAACACCTTTGTCTTGGGTATCGATCCGAAGTGCGAGATCGTCTACTACCAAGACTTCGAGCAAATCCCAGAGACCGCACGCCGCTACATCATGATCAAAGCTGCGCGTGTATTCCAAGACCGCATTGCTGGTGCGCCTACCGTTCACCAGTTCCAGATGCAGGATGAGATCATGGCTCTGGCCGCTCTGCGTGACCAAGAGGCTACGGACTCGGACTACACCATCTTTGATGGCTGGGCCGCTGGCCGTGTCGTGATGCGCCGCAATGTCCTCAACAACCTAAACCACTTCTGATATGGTTCTGATCTCTAAGGCTCAACCTAACCTTGTTGGCGGTGTCTCTCAGCAGCCGGACGCGCTGCGTCTGGAGAGCCAATGCAAGGTGCAGGAGAACGCTTACGGGACTATCGTAGAGGGGCTGAAGAAGCGGTTCCCTACGCAATGGCTGAATTCCCTTACCGCTTCGGTGAACGACGACTATGGTAACGCCAGCTACCATTGGATCAATCGGGATACCTCTGAACGGTATCTTGCCGCTGTCGTGGATAACACCGCAACGGCGTATGATGCAGTCCGTGTGTGGGATCTGAACGGTAATGATGAGTTTGTCTTCTACCCTAACGCTACGCTGGTCAACAACTACCTGACTGGCGCGGCTAGCGACTACAAGTGGACTACGGTCAACGACTACACCTTCCTGACCAACACGGCTAAGACCGTCACGCTGGGTGCTGCTACCACGGCTGCACAGAATGCGCGTAAGGCGTATATTTATATCCGGCAGGGTAACTACAAGATCAACTACAAGGCTACGCTTAACTTTGTGGGGGGCGGCGTTGCGGACGCTGAAGTGTCCACTTGGGACGGAACCACGGCTGGTACTACAGCCTCTGCCGAGCTGTGGGAGTTTGTGCTTACTGGTTTTGGCGGGGGATCGGGTAACTTAACAATCTTAGGGTACACACGATCTTGGCCTATTGGTCTTGGTAGTCTAGTTGACGCACGCGATGCGATTAACGCAACAAGTGTTGGAGACTCGCTGGATGAATTGGTTGTTGCGTATACAGCCAGCTCAAAATTGTATGTCAGATCTAAGATTCCGGGACTGTCGTTTACGCCAACATCGACAAATGGCGTTGTCTCATCCACACAAGTCAATGACGGACAGACCAGCGAGTATGCAAACATTAAAACAGATGCCATCGCGCAGCAGCTAGCCACCAAGCTGACCACGGCAGCAATTCTTGGCGGTGTTGGAACAGGTTGGAGTACACTTGTTTCAGGCTCAGTCATCGAAGTAACCCACTCTACTTTAGACATTCTCTCTATTACGACTAAGGACTCTATTGGCGATACAGCCATGAAGTCCTACTTCCAGACGGTGGACAACTTTGACGAGTTGCCTCCGCGATGCCGCGATGGTGTAGTCTTCAAGATCCAAGGTTCTGTGGAGACAGCCGAGGACGACTTCTATGTGAAGTTTGTTGCTAAAGTGCCCGGCGACTTTGGTGAGGGCGAATGGCGCGAGACAGTAGGCCCGGGCATCAAGTACGAGCTAGAGAATATGCCGCTGGCTATCGTGCGGCGGGTCGATGTTAGCGGCAGTATTACTGGAACTGCTGGTACGCCATACTTCTCGGTCGAAGCCTTTACTTGGCTAGATCGGCTGGTGGGCGACGACGATAGTAACCCAGCCCCGACCTTTGTTGATGCCCCCATCACCGATGTGTTCTTCCACAAGAACCGTCTAGGTCTGCTTACGGAGTCCTCTGTTGTGATGTCGGAGGCTGGCATCTACGGCAACTTCTGGCGCAGCACCGTGCGGCAGCTTCTGGATGCTGACCCGATTGATCTCCAAGCCTCCCACACCTCTGTAGCCAAGCTAGAACACGCTGTCCCGCACAACGAGCGTCTCATTGTGTTTGCGGACAGGGCGCAGTTCGTCGTCACAGGCGAGCCTCTGCTTACGCCTAAGACGGCTAGCATCCAGTTCGTGACAGCCTACGAGGCTGATATGGGCGTGTCGCCCGTAGCCGTAGGCAAGAACATCTACTTCTCCACCAACCGCGACTCCTACGCATCGATGTGGGAGTTCCAGCAGGTTCTGGAGAATGTGACTGTTGGTTCGTATCAGGCCAACAACCTAGCCACACAGATCCCCCGCTACATCCCAAGCAATGTGTCGGAGATCGTAGGCTCCTCAACCGAAGAGGTGTTCTTCCTACGCTGCGCCAGCGACCCCGATACGCTGTATGTCTGGAAGTACTTCATCAACGGTAACGACATCATCCAGTCGGCGTGGTCTAAGTTCACCTACCCGTTCGAGATCATGACGGTAGCGTTCTACGACAACACGCTGTACATGGTCACCAAGATCGGTACTGGCTATGCCCTTCAGAAGATGGACATCAAGTTCGGTACGGAGGACTTCAGCACAATCACGGAGCCTCTACTGGACTGCCTGCTGGACATCGATGAAGAGGTAGCCGCCGGAAACATGACTGTGAACTTTGTTGCAGCACCGGGCGACAACCACACGGTCATCACGCTACCTACTGGATTTGACTACCCAACTTCTGGGTTCACTCCTGTTGTCCTTACCGCCGGAGGAGCTGCATTGAATTTACAGCGTCTAAGCTCTTCCAGCTTTAGGTACAACGGACACCACGGACACACCATTGCCGGATTCTTCTTCGGCCATCCGTACACCATGCGCTACCAGTTTGGTCGCGTGGATGTCCGCGAAGACACCCGCAACGGTGGCTCCGCCTCGGTCAAGACTGGTCGTTACCAGAACCTGTTCGGTGTGCTGAAGTTTGCCAACACCAACAACTTCACGGTCAGCGTGCAGATCCAGCAGGAGACCCCCGCTACGATGACCTACACGGCCAGCCTTGGCAACGATGGCGGCGGCTCGGTTAAGCTGGACAACGGGGAGTATCGATTCCCCACCCTGACCAAGACAGACAACCTGACCATCGAAGTTACGAACGCTACGCCGTTCCCGTGTACTATCCTAGGAGCAGAATGGATCGCCAACTTCACAACGAACTTCCAGCGGTATCGGGCGTAACCTATCGCCACCCCACCCCTGACGACATCCTACACATCGTGCGCGAGATGCGCTGGACAGATGTACGCGAGCTAATGGAAAACCCCTACTGCAACGACAGGACGCTGTACGAGATCGTGCGTGACAGCGTTTCTGTATCACCCCACGCTTGGGTGGCCTGCGCTGACGATGTCCCTTTCCTTATGTTTGGCTGCGGCTACACCCACGCATGGATCGGAAGCCCGTGGCTGTTTGGTACGGATGCCATGACCAAGTATCACAAGTCCGTCCTTCGCGAAGCCCCGTACTGGCTTGGACTGTTTGGAGCAGGCAAGTACCTGATGGCTAACTTGTTTGATACCCGCAACACAACGCACATCCGCTGGGCACGCCTCCTAGGCTTTGAGCCTGCGGAACGGTACAACGAGAACTACCAATACATGGTCAAGAGAGTCTAATATGTGCCCCGTTGAACTTGTATCCGCCATTAGCTTAATGAGCGCGAAGGCCATCGCCGCCACAACATTGGCTATCACCACCATCTCCGCTGGTGTAAGTGTCGCTCAACAGCAGGCCAACGCTAAGGCTCAGGCTAAGTACCAGAACGCTCAGTTCAAGGCCACCAAGGAAGCGGCCACGGCTAACGCTATTACGCAATACAACGCGCTACAAACGCGCCAGCAGCAAGAGACAGCCGCTGCTGCCCAAGCCATTGATCTGTCGTCTATGAGGGCCGCACAGGCCGCCAGCACGGCTCGTGTAACGGCAGGTGAGACGGGGACGGGTGGTGCGTCCATTGATGCCCTCCTGAATGAGTATCGTCGCCAAGAGCTAGGGTTTGCCCAGAACACCATCCGCAACCAGACTTGGCAGAACGCTCAGATCCAATTGAACATGGAAGGCATCCGAGCCAACCAACAGGCCCAGATCGCTGCGGCTACACCTAGACCCGTCGAACAGCCCGACTACATCGGTGCTGCTCTTCGTATTGGTGCTGGTGCGATGGATGCGCTGGGAACCTACGGCGACATCACATACAAACAAACGGGAGTGTATCCCGGAAGCACGCAGAGTCCGCAGTACACTCCGGGCTACGGCATGGCCCCCTACGCATAATCCACTATGGCACAGCGTTATGTAATTGAGAATCCGCAGCAGCAGGCCGAGCTTCGTCCTATTGCTAGCCCGGTCGATACCTTTGCTCCTCCGATCATCCAAGCCCCGGAGATGCAGAACATCATCGACTTGGCTCCCCTGTCCAAGTCGTTCACCGACCTAGCTTCGTCGGTGGCTGCGGGTGTTGGTGAGGAAGTACAGAAGTCGGCTGCTGCCGCTTATGCGGACGCTGGCTCCAATGTCAAGTCTGCCCTAGAGAACAAGAACCCCGAGGAGGCCAAGAAGCATCTAGCCGCCCTGTCGCGTAGCAAGCAGATCCCTGAGCACTACCAGCCGCTCTTCTACAAGAGCCTGTATATGTTCGGGGCCAAGGACGCTATGGTGCGCTACGAGTCAGCCCTCAAGCAGGAGCTGGACAAGTTTGCTACAGTTGTGGACGAGAATGGCAACTTCATGCCGGAGCCTGCCAAGGCTCCTGAAGTCGTGGCGCAGGAGCTGTGGAACAACTTCGCATCCAGCCCGATCTTGGCGAACTACGATGGCCGTGTCGAGGCTTCCAAGTACCTCGGCAACATCCAGAGCAACTTTGTCGCCGCCGCTACTGAGACCCGTGCCGCTGCTCTGAAGCAATGGCGTGGGGAGCAGATCGAGAAGGATTGGGGCCAGTCATTGCTGAAGATGATTGAGAACCCAGAGGAGGCGAACAAGGAGATCCAAGTAAAGCTGGCTGAGGCCCGTGAACTGGGTATGCCAGACATCTATAAGAAGCTCACTTCGTCTACCATCGCTGCGGCAGCTTCGCTCAAGTCTCGCGCAGCCGTGTCCAAAAACCGTGCAGAGCAAGCCAAGCTGTTCGATCAGGCGGTCAGGATCCTGACGCTGGCATCGGACATTCAAATCGGTGAAGCCAAGCTAGGCAGCAACCTAAATACGCAGGCCGACCTTGACGCAGCTATCGAGAGCGTAGAGGTTGAGCGTGATAAAGCCGAGCGGCAGGGGCATGAAGACACATCCCGTGCAGGCCTGCGTGATGGTGTCATTGCTGAGGTTCGTAAGCAGAACCTTCCGCCCGCAGAGGAGCAATCTGCTGTGCATGACGCGCTTATTGAAAGGTATGGCGAGGCTTCTGAGGGCGTAATCGCCGGACTAGAAAACTACGGCAAATTTAGGAAGGCAGAGACTGCCGAGCCTGTTAACGATCCAGAAACCGTGCGGCGGATTGAGCGAGCAATCCTTAATAAGGATTTCGATCTGGCAGAACTCCACCTTCAACAAGGATTTGAGGATCGAAAGATTAATAACCCGCTTCCGTTCTCTAACCAGATCTCAGAGTCCAGACAGAGTCGGCAGCGAGTCGCGGATACCCCGCAAGCTCGCAGGTCTGAGGAAGCTGTAGGATCTAAGCTGAACGAGATGCGTTCTATTGTTTCCCAGCTACCCGCACGGGAGAAGTATGTCACGGAGCTTGGCAATCTAGAGCGAGAGTTTGACGCAGAGCTGATGGCTGTGTCTAACGACAGCAGTCTGTCTACTAAAGACCGAGACGCGCAGCTCCAGAAGCTCCGCGATGACTACATCGCTAAGGTAGATGATGTTAGGAAGGGTCTGGAGCAGACTCAGAAAGATGCTACCGACAAGCTGCGTAAACGGGCCGTTGGTGAGCTAAACCTAGACAACGCAGCGGTAGCCGAGCTGGAAAGCCTGCTAGACCCCAATGCGGCTAACGCCATTCAGAAGCTGCACGACGACTACTTTAATCCGCCTCAATGGGTCATTAACCCACAAGCTGGTGCTGGAGGTGAGTTAACTGATTATTACTCTAAAGTCGGTCAGGCTCTTAGTAGTGCTATGGCCGATTTAGGGGCCACATCCAAAGCAGATGTTCCGGGGGAACTAAATAACGCTAGAAGTATTATTGAGGATACGATTAGCCCCGTCAAAACCGCAGCCTATCGCGAAGCAATCAAGCAAGGTTTAAACCGAGTCGATCAGCAAAAGTATGTCGCAAGTGCTGTAACGAAAGCCGTGCAAGATCAGGCTCTTCCGGCAATCGAGAAACTTGTGTCCCCGGACACCTACAACATCTTGGTGGCAAACCTAGCCTCGCCAAAGGTTGCCGCACAGTTAACCGCTACCAATACTTACCTAACTAAGGCGCAAACTGGGCGTAGCTGGAACGAATCGTACATGATGAAGTACGACAAGCCGTGGTCGCTTGGTCTTATGTATGACGAGACAGATGTGGAAGATCAGGCCATTGGCGGTATTCTTCCTATGGGCTTGGATAGGGATGCGTATAAAGAAGGTGTGGCTGAAACCTTTGGATTGGTACATCAGCATCAAATTGCGCTAAAGGGTGCTCAAAGCGTAGGTTCTTTGCGTAGAGCGCAAGAAGCCACCCAAACATTCAAAGCCTATCCGCAGTACTACCGCGAGCAGTTCCTAGACACCCAGTTTAAGGGCTGGCAGTACAAGAACCATGTGATGAATGATCCGGCCAAGGCTTCTGCCCTGATGGAGTCCGTTGTGCAGAACTTCGGGCTAACCACCAGCGAGGTCATCTCTGGCAAGGTTGTGTCCACAAACACCAATCTAAATGTAAATGGTGTCCGCCTACGGACGGACAACCTGAACCCAGCTTACACCCCATTCTTTATGGACATCCCCGGCAAGGGGCAGTATGAAGGTGTCCGTACTGGACTCCCCACCTTACAGGAGTTCTTTAAGCGTGCCAGCGACTTGCCAGAAGGAACTGAAGGTAACCTGTTAAAATCTACCCTGAACAAGTTGAACATCCCCGACACGCTTGAAAACCGTGAGATGTTCATCCGCGACCAGCTAACCGCACACTCCCGCTTCTACAACTGATATGCAAGACTTCACAAACGAACAAGATCCGTTCGACCAGCCGGACATGACCGAGCAGCCGAACATCTTCAGCTCTCCGTCGAACTGGTTCCGCACGGGTGGCTACGATTGGAAGCAGCGTGGCGGTGATGCGCTAGCTCGCCCCGAAGTCGAAGACGCTATGTCCGCAGGAGACATCTTTGAAGATGTTCTGATGGGCGTGCCTCGCGGCATCGAGGGCATGGTGCAGGGTATCTACGGTCTGGCCGATATGGCTAGCTTCGATATGCTGCCGGACTACAAGGATGAAGACCGCATTCTTGGTGTCTCTCGGCATTGGGCTGGCGGTCTTACCGAAGGTCTGACACAGTTCCTGATCCCGTTCAGCGCACTCGGCCTA
>Ga0102830_1000721_pt1 | contig 13552 bp, 18 predicted proteins | sample ColrivemetaGS703_FD_84511 | JGI IMG/M metagenome (GOLD analysis project Ga0102830, IMG submission 84511) | Estuarine microbial communities from the Columbia River estuary - Freshwater metaG S.703 | ecosystem: Environmental > Aquatic > Marine > Intertidal zone > Estuary | place: USA: Columbia...
CAGTTTGATCTAGAGATTCTGGCGTGATCTTCTCAGCACCAAAGTCACCTAACCTGTAGGTAGCTAACCTAGCAGAGGAATTAAACTCAACAGAAGCCATTGCAGCCTTTGCTGGCTTGCTTCCCTTCTCTATTCTCCAATCACCAAGATTTAGCACCTGCTGCCACTTCCGGACACTTTGTGCAAACAACTTAGCGTCTTCAGCAGTAGGAATGTTAGGCATGGTTAACTTAAAAATAGTTTGATTTCTGCTTTTCTACGCTTTACAAGACCCGCTAACTCTCGACCACCACCCTTAGTCCATTGCATAAATGCCTCTGAAGCACCCTCCCAATCACCTCGGTTGATCTTCATCCGAATAGTAGACCGCTGAAAATTGCCCAATCCAGCGTTGAAGGAAAATGAAACACACGCATCGAAAGCCCCTTGACGACCAGATAAAGAAGGAGCAAGTCGTAAAACACCACGTTCAAAATTATCAACATCACTTGCGAATAACGAATTGATTTCATCTTTAGACCATGTGCGATTGTCTTCAGCCTTTAAGACATAATTTTTACGAAGGATAGGTTTATCAGCCATTTCCTCATGTTTTGGCAAATAAACAACAGGCAGTCTTATCTGATCTTGGTACAGAACATGACCATAACCAATAGTCCAGACATGAGCAGGGCATAGGTAGGGCTTATTCCTACACCCCTCATACTGGTGCATCAGGTTAGCGCCAGCTTCACTTAACTTCATTTCTTAGACCAAGAGCGTGAGCCAAACCAGAAACCGATAATGCCGCCCAACATAGCCATCTCATCAGTTGAAAAAATAATGTCTGACAAGCGAATCAAGTCATCCATGTTCAGAACTAACTGAGGATTTGAGTAAACGTAGTAAGCAATCCATGCGTTGATAGCACAGAGTTCTAAAACAAAGATGTAGGTCACAACAGGGCGTACAGTACCCACAAAGTTAACTACCCATGTAGAAGCCTTCTCTAAGACCTTCTCATCGTGCTTGAGAGCCGCTTCAGTCATCTGGGCATCTGTTTGCATGGCAATCTGGTCTGTGCGGATTTCCTCGACCTTCTGTTGGGCAACAAGCCCCTGTGCCGCCAGTTGTAGTTCTCTCTCAGTCTGTACTTGAGCCAAGGCTAATTCATGCTTTTGGTCAGCTTTGTTCTGAAAGTAATCCAGTAGTTTTGGCAAACCAGAAATTAACAAGCCGCCTAGTGTTGAGAATAGTGAAAGCATTTAAAGTCCAATCTTTTCTAAAAGCATATTAACAATTTTGTCCGAAATGAAGTTTGGCAGTATCTTAATGACATCCAAAAACAGGTGCGCTGCCCAACAAGCACCAATAATTTTAAAAACCATGTCTGCTTGCTTTTGATATTCATTCACCGACCACACCTTACTTTGGCACAATGGTCTAAAGCCTCAAAAATACCAAAAGCAACCAAAGCAAGCACTAAAACAATACCGCCTATCAGCAGTCCCATTTCTAGTTCTTCTTGCTCTTTCCTTTTCTTCTTAGCTTCGGCTTCTTTCTCTCTACGAGCATTGTGAGCATCCTCTACATCCATAGCCTGTGCTCTAGCCTTAATCTTTGCCCACACATCCATCTTGTTAGCTTGAAAAAACAACATCTGAAGTTCTTTTTCAAACTCACGGGTAGACTCTAGAGCCATCTCAATCTCGATAGCCATACCCATGCTAGAGCCACCCTTCTTGGCGGCAGCTACAGCCTTTGTAGCCTCACTCTTAGCATTGAAATACTTACCAAGTAAAGGCCCAAGCGAAGCAACATCATCAACAGTCTTAGAAGCCTGTTTAATCAGTTTTACAGCACTCTGTATTCCTGCTAGAGCTGTTACTGGATCTATGGGCAACATAATAAAACCATTCAACTACAACAAATTAAAAAACAAAGAAGAAGGACTGTCGCATTTGCTAAAGTCCAATCTTTCAAGTTAATCGCCAAGAATGCCAGTTGCACTTCCAACAGCCGCAGCACCAGTTAGTAATCCAGTTTTTGGTCTTTGCGCTCTTTTGTTTAACTCTCGTAAGATTGCCGTTTGTTCTACTGGATCAACAGTAAACAAGCGTTTTTGTAAACCCTCTGAACTCTCGCTACTTATACCTTTTGCTCTTGATAACATGGCAGAACCACCCGCTCGTAAAAGACTAACAAGATCGCCAGTTGCACCTGCTTGTGCAAGTGAACCAAGAAGATTGGCTTCTTCACGCACCGCCTTGTTTTCATCTGTTCGAGAACCGCCAAGAACACGTTGCTTAGTTTCAGCTTGCCGATTCAATCCTTTTACATATTGAGAAAACTCTGTATATGAGTCTTGATCTGGGAAAGCATTTCGCAATAACAGTTTTTGGTTTTCTGATTTAAATATTTGTTTAGTAAAATCACCGCTTTTGAAGTCTCCCAGACGCTGGTTTACATCAGCCATCACACCCAAACGAAACGCTTCTTTTTCATCAGAAGTCATTTTTTTGATGTTAGATGTAGCTTCTGCAGGGTTGAGTTTCTGATAGTCTTGACCCATCTTGAAAGCATTCTTTATGCGTTCAGCATCAGCAAATTCTGCATTAGCTTTCTTGTACTCAGGATTGAGTGATTTAATAAGATCATTAAATTCGTTTTTGACTTTAACGACATCACTTCCATAGCCAGACATCTTCTTTGTTATGTTGTCTGTTTCAGCATCAACAATTCGGTCAAGCCCCATTTTAATTTGATGCAAAACATCAGTAGGAACTGATTGAGCATTACGAATGGAACTAAGGTCTGGCAATTTTTGCCCATAAACATCTGCTCTTTTAACCGCCTCTCCATAGGCTTTAGTAAAAACATCTCTATCAATAAATTTTCGAAATGGCACAGCATTGATGGCTTTGCTATAGGCTTCTGGATATGCCTGAGAAGCAAGTCGTGATTGATTTGCAGTTAATGCCTCAAGATACTCAAAACCATTAACGTTTTTAGCTAAACCCGCTTTTTCAACCAAGCCTTTTACTAAGTCATAAGACTGATCAATAAGACGATTCTCAAGAAATTCTTTTGTAGAACCCTTGGCTGAAGATTGAACAGCGTATGCGCTATATGCTAAGTCGTTCAGGCTTTTACCCAAGTCAGCAATGACAGGATTAGGAACACCTATACGACGCAATTCATCCAATGCTTGTTGCGCTTCTGTTGGAGAAAGATTGTCTTTTTTAAGGTAGTTTGCCAACATCTTTGATGCAGCAGCCTCTTGATCTCCAATCCCTGCAGAATTCATCACATTCTTAATTAGCGTTCCAGCACCCTTTACAACAATTGGAACAGACCCACCCAACAAACCGCCAAATGCTCCACCCATTGCGGCTTCCGATCCTTCATCCTTCTCGGCAAAACCATAACCAGAAGCTGCACCTGTGGTCGCTCCAATTGCAGTACCACGGGCAATTTGACCTGGCACAGTCTGGCCTGTAATCAATGCTTGAGTGGCAGGGGCAAGTTTTGCTACCTGTTTGGCAATACCTAGTGGAGCAATTAAACTGCCTCCAATTTCTGAAGTTGTTTTAACAATTGGCATATCAATGCCAAATTGTTTCTGTTGCTCTCGCAAAAGATTGCGTTGTTTCTCATACTCCGGCCCACTAATTGAGCCAGTTCTAAGCGCTGCTTCAATTTCGTCAAGTGTTCCAAATGTCAAGCCTTGACCAACAGACCTAGCAGCTTCGGCTACCCCTGAGTACTCTACGGGAGAACCAAGGACTGATTTAAATGCCTGTGGTTGTTCAGCAAAGGGTGCATCTTTGTATTCAGCCATTATGGTTTTGTCCTTCTTTGTCCTTCGGGGTCAATGAATACTGTTCCTGATGGGAATTTGGGATTTTTCAGAAACCTTTGATAGTCAGCATTGTCAATAATTTGAACATCAAATTTAGGAACTTCAATTGCACGTTCTGGCGCAGCGAAATTAGCATTACTTCTACGTCTTAATACATCATCAGCAGCGTTCTGAGTACGTCTAACATTGATGTCAACCAAACGTCTCATTGCCGCTGCCGCTGCTTGTGGAGACTCTGAACTTTCAAGTTCTTTTGCCGCCCTTACAGCATCACCCTCAGTTTGTGTTCCTTTGTTTAACCGCAAACTCTCATTGGTCAATACTTTTAAAAACTTGTCATAGTCTTCTCTAGCAAGAACATCAGGATCGTTTGAACCAAATGCTTGCCGTGTTCTGATACTAGCTCTATCTTTCAGACCAAACTTGATTTCACCAGATTTAATACGTCCAATGAAGTTATTAGCATCAGATGCTAAGTTTGTGGCGGCTGTTGCAGTTCCATAATCTGCTTCCTCATCTTTTGCAAGATAGCTTGGCAATGGCTTGTTTCTAGCGGTTTCTGCTTTACGCTCTGCTTCTGCTCTCTTCATATCTTGTTGGAATGCAATGTTCTGCGTTTGCAATGCTTGATTGCCTTGCTGAATCAAAAGGCTTTGACGAGAGTTCTCAAGACCTTGAGATCTTAATGAAACAAGCATATCTTGATTATTTTTGATCTGTGTTTGATTTTGTTCAAACTGGCTAATTCGCTGAATCATCTCAGCTAACTCTTTAGTTTTTACATCAACCTTTTCAGGATCAAGAATTCCTTTTTCAAGACTAGTTGAATACTGTTTTGCAAGTGTTTGAACAGTCTTTGGAATGGTTTGATCTTCAAGAAATACCTTAAATGGGTTGTCTTCTAAAGCGCCCATTGCGCCAATCCTACGCAAATCAGGAATAACTTTGGCAAACTGAGAGATTGCCGCCTGTCCTTGTGGGAATGACATTAGTTTATTCTTCACCTCTTCATTGACGCTACCATCTGGATTTTTCAATTGAGTTATTAAGTTTTGAGCAATTCCTTCAAGTCCTTGGGTTTGCATCCGTTGACCACGTTGAGTCAAATAATCCTCATTTTTCATGGCTTGCATTCTGGCTTGTGTACTTTGCTCACGCAAAGCATATGCGGCTTCTGCGTCCCCACTTTGTAATGCAAATTGCACCGCCATATCAAAAGTTTCAGGCTTTGATGGGTCAATCATTCCAAGTATTTGTTGACGTTTTGTGATGCGATTTAGCATTGGGTCTTCTACACCCATCAAACCCGCTACACCACGACCTAGTTGACCAACACTAGCTTGCAGACTCGCTTGAGCAGCCGCACCAGGAGAGAGTTGGGCTAACTCATAACCACGCTTCAAATCTTGTTGATACTGTTGGTTTTGATACATCTCAGGAGTCAAACCAAAAAGACCCGCTACCATACTATCTGCCATGATGATTCCTTAAATATACAAGCCCATGTCTTGATTACTATAGGCTAAACCAGTTCCAAAACCAGAACCACCTAAAGGAGTTTGGCTAAATAATGCTCGTGCGCCTCCACCAAGCAATCCACCTATAGCATTGCCAAACATTGCATTAGGATTACCTGCCGCAATCAACCCTTGAGCCGCTAAGTTTCTTGTTGCATCAGCACTTGTAGCCAAATTGGTACTCAATTGAGCGCCTGTCAAACCAAGTCGTCCAACATTAGCACCAGCTTGTGCTGCTTGTTGACCAAGACCTATTCCCATAGTCAATGGCTGTTGACCAAGAGCCTCAAGACCTTGAACTTGTCCAGAAGCAGTTGTATAGGGTGCATAAGAGCCTGTTTGACCACTATAGTACTGACCCATTGTTCTTGAACCTTGGTCAAGCAAGTCAGCACCAAACATAACATTTCTTTGACCAGCAAGTTCAGCATTAGCCGCCAACTCAGCTTCTTGTCTAGCACGAGCATTAAACAAAGCCTGTAGTTCAGGGGTTGTAGCTCCGTAATCACCGCCTTGAGCAACAGATAAACCAATACGACCTTGGTTTCTTAATCTGGTTTGCAAGTTAGCTAGTTCTATTTCTCGACTAGGAGCAAGCAAATTCATCTGTTGAGCAAGATAGTTCTGAGCAACTTGTTCAGGAGTTTTAGCCAAATATTCATTGCCAAGACCAAACAACCTTTGAGCGCCTGTTTGCAAAGGAGCAAATTGTGCTTGTGCTTGTTCTGCTTGTGTTAAACCTTGATTCTGTAAAGCAACAAATCTATCTTGTTGTGCTTTAGCTTCAGGAGTTAAGGTATACCCTGCGCTCACCAATTGACCAGTTGTAGGATCAACTTTGAACTCAGCAGTGCCAAACCTAGTAGTCATTCCAACAGGTCTAAACTGTGCGGCTTGTTTAGCGGCAACAGTCTCAGCTTCAATCATTGCTTGGGCTTTTTGAGTCGCTTCTCTTGATTGTTGCATTTGAAGCAAGTTGCCAGCAGTTCCTAAACCACCAGAAATAAGATTGCTTAATCCACCAGTCACAGCACCTCCTAAAGATGATAAAGCGCCAGAAGCCAATGCACCACCAACAGTACCAGCCGCAGGTAATGCAGAACTCAATAAACCGCCAGCAGTAGAGGCTACAGCGGGAGCGACAGTAGGTGCTACAGCAGATGCCGCAGGAGTCAATGCCGTAGCCGCAGTTGTAGCCGCAGGAATTGTAGCCGCAGGTAAGGTAGACGTTACTGCGGGACTTAATAAACCAGTTGCAGTTGCCGCAGTAGAACTAGAAGTTCCACCTGCAATACCTGCATTTGCCAAATCAAAAGCACCGCCAGAGCCAGCAAACTCTAAACCTACTCCAGTTGCACCAGAAGCCGCACCTGCATTTAAGATGGTTGGCAATCCAAGGAGTACTCCAGCGCCTATTGCAAACTCTTTTAAACCGCTTTTAACTTCTTGTTGAGTGCCAGTTTTCTCTACTTCACCAGAAGGCGTGTATTGGGTATACGATCCACCTGCCTTGTTATCAGTTGCTTTGTAGGTAATAACATTCTCAAGCCCACCAACCTGTTCACTCTCACCAGAGCCAGTAAATTGATATACGGGCTGAATAATGGTATCTCCAAGGGTAACAGTTTGTCCTTGAGGTACTGTAGCCGCCACCCTAGAAACAATCTGACCCTCTGGCACACCAATAGCTTCAGCAAGTTGTGTTGGAGAAATGCCATAAGCCTCCATTGATTTGACAATCTGATTGTCAGTAATGTTTGGATTAGCAAGTAATATTTCAACAAATTGCTGACTATTGATAGGACTGTTTTGTGGTTCTACACTAGACAACGAGTCAATAGGTTCAAGATAATTAGAAGATGAATCTTCTGCATTAAATCTTCTTAATTCTGATTGTCTTGGGAACATGGTAGCCATAATTCTTACTCCACTCTAGGGATTTGTGCTTCTAAACTTTACCAAGGTGTACCAGATGCTTTAACAGGATTCTTGAGCAAATCAATCTGAGCCGCCAAAGATGACTCTGTAGCACTCTTGTCTACAGATTCCCACACCCAACCTAATACAGTTGATTCTGTAAGGTCAGAATAAGGAACAGTAATAGTTCCTTCAGGCCATGAGACTGTTGCGTAGGAAGATGCAGAATGATCTCCATCTACTGCCGTTACTGTCCAATGTGCTGTGGTTACAAAACCGTCAGCAGTGTTGCGATCAAGTTGGGAGATTTTCCATGTAGTAGTAGTCATGATTGTTCCTTTAAGTTAAATGCCAGCGTCTGCTAGGCGTTTACGAAGTGATTGAATTTCCTTGACCAACATTGGTACAAGTTTGGAGTAATCCACAGCCATCATTTCTTCTGGGTCTGCTGGTTGGTGTACTGCCTCTGGTGCAACAGTTACAAGTTCTTGAGCAACAAAACCATAACGCTGATGTGAACCGCCTGCTTTCCAATCAAATTTACGAACTTGCAAAGCATCAATCAATGTGGATGCAGAGTCAGCGTCAGTAATGTTTTCTTTTAGGCGTTGGTCAGAAGTGGTGTTGAACTGAACTGCTGTTGTGCCATCTTGTGTAATAGAGCCAATTGCGCTTCCGTTATATGCAAAGTTCATGTACCCATTACCTGATGTAGTTCCGTTTGCATGACCTATCCCAATACTTCCTACACTAGTATTCTGCATCAAAGTGATGCCTTGAGATGGTGTATTGCTTGCTGTGGTAGTACCTGCTAGTAAGTTGCCGCTTGAGTCGACGCGAAGTGTCTCGCCCGCATTGGTGCGCGAAAGAATAAGTGTTGCGTTATTGGCTCCGGTTGCGCCAATATTCTGCCAATAATATTGATTGGTGTTATCGCTGTTGTTAAGGTAAAAAACACCCGTGCTTCGAATTTGCACGTTACCCGCAACATCAAGTTTCGCTGACGGCGAACTTGTACCAATACCTACATTGCCTGTAGTACTGATGCGCATTCTTTCGGTATTGTCTGGTGAAAATACTAAATCACGAACTCCGCTGGTAGTTCCAAGAATTACAGCATCAGAAAAGTTGGAACGTAAATAACCGCCACGACCACTTGCCACATCATCCACAACAGCGATTCTGGTATCTGCCGCAGTACTTACAACTGCTAATTTTGCAGAATATGAAGATGGTGAAGTTGTACCAATACCAAAGTTACCGCTTGAGTCTATACGGGCACGTTCTGTTGGCGTACCAGAACCAGTTAGGAATGTAATAACTCCAGTTGTGGAAATTTCTGCTCCACTAACATTGTTCTCAGGGGTGATGTAAGAAGTAGATGAATATTTCAACAACTTGCCAGCACCAAGAGAAATATCTCCAGTAGTCGCTAAGTTCGTACCATCAAAAGTAAGCGCAGAACCGCTTGTAACGACCTTAGAGCCGTTTAAATAAGCAACACCATTGGCAGTACCACCATTAAACGTAACTGTGCTAGAAGTGGTTAAAGTAGTAGCAGAGACAGCCGCAGGGGTAGTAGAACCCAATGCCGCAGGAGAAGCCCAATCAGCACCATCTAACGAATCAACATTAAGGTTAGCAACCTTGGTAGTCGAAGCAATGACCAAAGGAGCAGTTCCTGTCGCCAATGTAGATGTGATAGCACCAGTAGCACTCAAAGTACTAAACGCACCCGTAGATGCTGTTGTAGCACCAATCGTTGTAGCGTTAATAGTTCCACCAGTTATCGCAGCAGAAGCATTGTCTGTCTTCGTAGCAATAGCAGTAGCAATATTGTTGTACTCAGTATCAATCTCAGTACCACGAACAATCTTGAGTGGATCGCCAGGAGTTAGATTGTCTTTAGTAGCGAAATTAGTGCTTTTTGTGTATTGGCTCATATTATTCTCCGTGTTTCAAATATGCCACTAACATTTCCAACTCTTGTAAAGTTGCATAACCTTTAACTCGGTTTGCTTTCCAAGAGATAATTTGGATATTGTCTGGCGTGTAACCTTTTGTTGAATCTATGCGGTCAATACTAGGACTTGTTTCTCTAAATCCAGCAGTATTGAATTCTAATTTCATTCCAAAAATAGGGCAACATCCATCTTTGGGATAGATTTTTTGCACATCTTCAACAGTAATCGTATGCTCACGATCTTTATCTTTTGCTCGTTGCTTCGATGCGTTAATTAACATTTGCAAACGATAGTCAAAGTCTTTTCTGCGATTACGCTGATATGTACGAGAGTATTCAAGATTCTCTTCGTAATTTTCAGCCCTACGTTTTGTTTGATAAGCTAAATCACAAGCTCTACATCTATATTGCAAACCATCAGGAGCAGCATTATTTTTTGTGTAATCAGTTAACGGCTTATCAACTTTGCAATGACCGCAAACTTTTGAAGTCTTAACAACTTTTAGAAGTGCACTCATGATACCTTCCCGTTCTTAGATTGAATCTCAATCTTCTGAATTGATAATTGAACACCATTGATTGTAGTTTCGTAACCAGTTTGAACAATCTTGCCCGCACCAGAAGCATTTACATCCAATGTCTTAATCAAAACACCACCAGAGTATTGTGCTATTCCATATTCAGCAAGACCATACTCATAGTTCTGTTGTTCAGGAATGTAAGCATTGCCCGACAAATAGTTGGCGGCAAAGTCAAATCCCCACTTAATCGTCATAAACTGGTTTGAACCACCAATGATGATTGTCTTAATCCTCTTTAGAACAGAGATCTGATTCTCATTGCCTAAATCTGCATGGTTTGTGTAGTAAGACATCCTGTAAGTAGAAGTGTGATCTAAGTAACTCTCATACTCACCGATATAACCATTCTTACCAATATACAAGTCACCATTACGCAAAGAATACAATGATGTAGGATTGATTGAATCCCACTTTGTAATTCGAGATGAACCATCTTGTAGTTGCATCTTTGTATCAAAACAATACACTTGTTGAGATACTGGCATTGTCAACAAATAAAAGCCATTCTTTTCTGAGTAAACAGATTTAAGATTGCCCAAGGTTTCAATAGCCAAAGAAGATATTAAATCAGACCTAACATTCTTAGATAAGTCTCGCAAAGGAGCAGACTTCTCTTGAATAGTCCTCATCAAAGAACGTACACCAGAGTCTGATAAGAAAATAACATCAGTACCAATGCTCTGAATTGAGTCTCTAGCAATACATCCAATTGACCCTACTGTGTCACTTAACTGAAGCGTTGCAGGAGTTGTTGCACCAGAGTAAACAAGAATCTGACGCTTGCCAAAGATAAACAAGAAATCATTGTGAGCCGCCAAGCCCATCACTTCATCAGAACCATTAGGCCATACCCTAGAAACATCTAAAGTACCAGTAGTGCCACCACCCCACACATGACCTGCAATCAGATCAGAGAAGGTAATCGTAACCTTGTCAGTTGTAGTATTAGCAACCCACAGGCGACCAAATGCAGAAATGCAAATGTTTGCTGAAGGAACTGTTCCTACATAACCAGTTTTCTCTGAAACTCTACGATAAGTAGTAGTACTTACAGCAGGGTCAAATATAAGAGGATCGTGTCCTGATTGGAAGAAATAAGTAATCCCATTCAAAGAAGCACAATGCCAGTTATTAGCAGTAATAGTAGGAGCGCTACCACCACCTCCATAGGTCAACTCAGTAACAGCATTGGAAGTACCAAGTTTGAATAACTTATTGTTGCCAGAAAACAACACAGTTAAAGTGCCATCAATTTGCACTAACTGATGGATTACAGCTACATCATTAGCACCAAGATTACCAGAAGAGGAGTTAACCCTAGTCCAACCTTTTCTTGAGCCAATACGACCATATTGGTCAATTACGCAATTAGTAGCAACCAAAGCAAAACCAGAAGACAAATCCAATGGAGAGTCTTGCGTATTCAGGCCATAAAAGCCTGGTGCGCTTATGCTATTACTTTGTAGTGGAGCTGCCATTAGACCGCCACAAAGTTGTCTTCAGGGTAACGAGTGCTTTCCAACGCAATAGCATCAGATAGCATTCCACGGAACAAAGCATAAGCCTCTGAACTTGCCGTACCGCCATCTTCACCACGTTCAATCAAAGCACGAGCATAAGCACTCTGAGTTACCAAATAGTCTAATACCTTTACAGATGTGCCATCAGCAGACAAAGCCGCTTGTGGGATGGTCAAATCAAACAACAGAGTAAAAGCACCAGAAGGAACAGGAAACAAGTCTACTTTGGTGTCTCCACTACCATCCACACCGCTAAAACAGAACTCTGATGGAATAGACTGTGAAGGTGCGCCAAGGTTCAATTTGCGGTTCATGTCCACAAACTCAATGTTCCGAAGACCAATTAAACTTGTTGTGTTAAGCGCATCATTGATACGGAACTTCTGTCCCGCACCTGTCAAAGCATAAGAACTCGTGCCAGCAGTAGTCGTTACTGTGATTGCTTGAGTAAGACAATTCCAGTTGTAAGAGTCTTCAATCTGTCTCTTAGCATCATTGACAAACTTGCCGATCAAAGCAGAATAGTTAGTCTCTGAAACAGTTGAAACATTTGTCTCACGCAATCGTGTCAATACATCGTTGACAAGCTCTAAGTAGGTCATGTTCTTTGCGCTCCTGAAACCTCAAATGTGGCAATAAAACTAAAGGTACTTCCAGCTTCAGTCGTAATTTGAATCTTATCGCCTTCTTCTAAAACGATATAAGCATTGCCATCAAATTGAAGGTATGCTTTTGAAGTAAAGTTGTATTCAGTCAGGATGTCGTAGGAAGTGGCGGCACTTGCATCATTCCACACCACAGTAATGTGTTTTGTCGATCCACCAATATTGTGGATATACATGACTGTAAATTTGGCGTAGTAACCCGTAGGAACTGTATAAACAGTAGTTAGCGTATTAGCTACAGGTTCAACTCCAACGGATACTGGTCTCATTTGTTCCTCTTAGAGATCGCTTTAGCTTTTGCTTTAGCGTCTTCCTTGGACGTTGCGCCCCAAGCTCTAAGAGAAAGTAAAAGTCGGGTAGGCTTTCCATCTTTCATCTCAGCGCCAGGCATGTTGCCCATTCGTGCTAAAAAGGATGCCCTACGAGGGTTATCTCCCGACTTTACTGGTGGTTTTAAATTGCCACCCGTTTCTGCATTATACGATGCTCTACCTTTGGCATTCAAGCCCCCTTTGGGGTTTTGATGCGCTTTTAAGGTCATTTCTTTTTAGCAGTCTTAGCTGCTTGCTTAAATGCCGCCTCAGTAGGTGCACCTTTAGAACCAACCTTACGCATCTTTTCTTTAGAACCCGCCTTGATACGTTCTTGTTTGGCATTGATGTTAGCGTATAGACCTTGTTTCATTTCTTTTTCCTAGCTTGGGATAAAGCAATGGCGAGGGCTTGTTTTGGCTTTTTTACAACAGGGCCACCCTTGCCAGAGTGAAGCGTTCCCGCCTTGTACTCTCGCATGACAGAACTAATCTTCTTTTCTGCCTTGGTCTTTTTCATTTACCACGACCTGATTTCTTCATCATGTTAGTAGCGGTACGACCACCACGGGTAGGCATAGCTTTAGGCTTACCAATAGCAATCATTACAGTAACAGGCATAGATTTCTTCTTGCCATACTCTTTGGCTTCTTTCTCGCCTTTTTCTGTGTATGGGAATTTCTTGTTTCCAACTTGCGGCATATATTTCCTATCGAACTAGCTTGGTTGCAACAAAAGAAATAACACCGCCAACAACAGAGGCGATAGCCATTCCCACAAAGAAACCGCCTTTAGACTTGTTAGCCATCTCAAGCAGTAATTTAATATCTTGGCGAAGTCCATGGACTTCTGCTTGCAAAGCCTCAACTTGGGCTTCTAGCTTACCAAATTCCCTTGGATCAATTTCCGACATTTGCAACCTCTTTTTTAGGTCTTCCACCACGGGATTTAGGTTTATCTTCTACTTCCTTTGGAGTTTCCTCAACAAGAACGTATCCTTGATGACCTTTCATGCTATCAATATCATGCTGATAGGTGAAAGTTATTAAAGTACCCGACTGTAAACAACGAAAAGTAGCCATAAAAACTCCATTAAAAAGGGGGTTTTTAGCCCCCTTTTATCATACCAAACGAACCACTACGCACCGAACTGTGGTGCTTGCTAAGTCCAAAGTGCCGCCTGATTCGTTTTGGAAACGAATAGAGACAACATCTGCTGCTGAAACATAAGGTGTAAC
>Ga0102830_1000723_pt1 | contig 13543 bp, 9 predicted proteins | sample ColrivemetaGS703_FD_84511 | JGI IMG/M metagenome (GOLD analysis project Ga0102830, IMG submission 84511) | Estuarine microbial communities from the Columbia River estuary - Freshwater metaG S.703 | ecosystem: Environmental > Aquatic > Marine > Intertidal zone > Estuary | place: USA: Columbia...
GGATCAAAGAATGTAATAAATTTTCTTACAGACCAAAATCCATATCCTCCATATTGAAAAACGGTATCGTTTTTTACAAACACTGTAGCATCTATTTGCATTCTGTGTTTGTAAGACTTGTCAATTCTTGTTAAAGAATCCTTCTGAAACTCAAACACCCCACCCCCCATTGGGTCCAAAAAATATATTTGACTATTTAAAGGAGCAATAATTGATTTTAATACTGGTAAATCATTGTTGGGTTTTAGAGGCAGCGAAGAAAAAGAGAAACTTCTAGATGGTGAAATTGGAGCGGAATAAATAGAATCACTAGAAAACAGCAATAAGCTGTCTCTCCAAATTAAAGCTTTGTCAAAGCGAGAAATTTGCTGTGAAAAAGCCGCAGAAACAAATAGTAAAAAAAACAATCTTATCATACTACAAGTATAATAAAATTGTCTTATAAAATTAATAATAGTTTAAAAATAGAACTATTATATATTGGTAAATTGATTTTAAACACTTAGTATGCAATGAATTACTCTTTATAGGTAAGTGCTGTTTTTATAACAATAACTCCTGCGCCACCAATAAATCCGTATTTATTTGTTTCAGATAGAGACCGCAATACTTTTACATATCTTATTGTAGTGAGGTCTAATCCAGCGGGTGGTGTATCACGAACAGCACCATCTACATCCCAAACTGCATAAGGAGACCCAGTGTTCATAGAACTCCTGTCTCTAAGGATCACATTATTGCCTTGAACCCTAGCTGCGCCCAAATACTGCCTTATAGCCTGAGCCACTGTTGGTGCATTTATATCTATCCTAAATTCATTAAATTTTTTGGCTTCAGCTTCTGCTTTTATTCGCTTAGCCCTTTGTTTTGCTAACTTTTTAAGCTCCTTCTTAGTAGGCTCTTTACTATTCTCCTTATTATCTTGAGCTACTGAAGTAGTTAAAACGCTCAAACAAATTAATACAGTCAAAAAATATCTCATCGTTTAGATTTTTTAGTGCTTTTTCAAATATAAAACAATATTCATGCCAATCCCCTCCAAGGCCAAAAATTCAGACCAACTGCTCAAAACCGGGGATTAAGTGACTTTTGGGTATAAAAAAAGCCCCTCATAAATGAGGGGCTTTTTGTGGGCCCTACTGGGTTCGAACCAGTGACCCCCTGCTTGTAAGGCAGGTGCTCTGAACCAGCTGAGCTAAGGGCCCTTACTTTACTCCTTTGCAGAAGCGAGTGCAAATATAGGATTGTTTTTTAGTTCCCAAAAGAAAAAAATAAAAAAAGATGCATTTTTTTAAACCACCTCAGCCACTACAAAATTACTTCCTCCAATAAAAACCAAGTCTTCTTTTTTAGCTTGCTTTTTTGCCGCTTTAAAGGCTTCATTTACAGATTCATAGTGGTTGCAAAAAAGATTGTACCGTTTTGCTTGTTCAATAAAAACCAAAGGATCTAAGCCCCTTTGAATGGCTGGCGCAGCAATATAATACAAGGCATCTACAGGCAGCAAAGGTAAAATAGTATTTAAATCCTTGTCTTTCACAAAACCCAACACCATATGAAGGCGTTTATGGGGGGTCTTTAAAAGTTGCTTTACCACTATTGAAATACCCGCTTCATTATGCGCCGTATCTGCAATGACAAGTGGTTTGTGTTGCAACACCTGCCACCTACCTAATAATCCCGTCAGACCAACCACATTAGACAAACCCATCTTAATATGATTAGAGGTAACATTAAATCCTGACAAGTGCCTTAAGGCAGCAACAACACCTTTTGTATTTTTTTCTTGATAAGCGCCTTTTAAATCCGTTGCATACTGCTTTTCAATAAGATCACTAGCAAAATAAATGGGCGCACCTACAGCAGCAGATTTTGCCTTAAAAGCAGCTTCTGTGTCTCTATGCCACTCACTAATGACCACAGGAACGCTAGGCTTTATAATTCCAGCTTTTTCAATGGCAATTTGAGCGAGCGTATTGCCCAACAAGTCCATATGATCAAAACCAATATTGGTAATTAACGAGACTTCAGGTTTAATAATGTTGGTGGCGTCTAAACGCCCTCCAAGGCCTACTTCTATAATGGCAATGTCTACCCTAGCTGATGCAAAATAATCAAATGCCATAGCCACAGTCATTTCAAAAAAAGACAGGGCATTTTGGCTCATATAATCTTTGTGATTCAACACAAAAGAAACCACTTCATCCTCAGAAATTTCAAGACCATTTATTTTAATACGCTCTCTAAAGTCTTTTAAATGTGGTGAGGTATATAGCCCTACTTTATAGCCTGCTTCTTGTAAAATAGCGGCCAACATATGAGAAGAAGATCCTTTTCCATTAGTACCAGCCACATGAATGCTTTTAAATTTTTGGTGTGGCTCTCCCAAATAAGCACAAAAATGTGTAATCCCGTCTAATTTAGCATTAAGGGCCACAGCCCCTTTTTGCTGGTACATAGGTAATTGATCAAACAACCATTGAGTGGCTTCTGTGTAATTCATTACTGTTGCCCTCCCAGCTTAAAATTAATGACTACAAAACCAATTTGCTTTTCAGGCGCTTCAGCATCTGGGGCCCACTGATACATAAATGCAGTCGCTTTGGCAGGGGCTAAAAGGCAGGGGGCGTTGTTGGTAGAGCCTTTCACTCCCGGATCTGCAGCAATTACTTTTCCTGACCTGTCCACCGTAATAGCCACAACCACCCTGCCCTCTTCGTTGCAATCAGGCGTTACAGATCCTTTAGAAGCCAAACTTCTACCTGCCAATCCAAAGCCAAAGCCTTGAACTTCTCCTGTAGTACTACCATAAAATGAATTCGCATACTTAGATCCATCAGAAAGTCCTTGATTGGCAGATTTTCCATCATTTCCTATACCTGACCCTTGGGCTTCTTTAGCGCCTAAAATATTTGCCAGGGCCGCTTTTGTAGCGGCCGATGCCTGTTGGATTACTTTCTCTGGTGTTTTTTCTATGGCTGGTTCGGGCACTTTTTCTGGTACTGTTTCGGTCGCTTTTTCAGCGAGCTCTTTGGGAAGAACTGATTCGGAATCTGATGTAGTTAAAACTTCTTCTAGTGCTTCTGAAACCACTTCCTCTACCATTACTTCTTTTACTTCTGGAGCTGCATTCATCTCAGGTACAATTGTTTCTTCTGTAGTGGCTTGTATTGGAGGTGCTAGCGTTAAACTATTACCGGGATCTGTATTTCCAAAAGCAATGAGTATGCCATTTTCTGGCGGCGGATCTAGGTACCTAAGACCTGCAAAAAAAAGGAGTAACAGCACCGCTAATAGAATAAAAGCAGTGGTCCAAAAAGATTTTTTCTCGTATGTGGTTTGTAAAAATGCCATTAATTTGGCCTTACTGCAAGGATTACCTTGAATTGGTTTCTGTTGGCTACATCCATGACAAATACAGCCTCTTTTATCGCAATGGATTCTGCCGCCCTAAGTATAATTGTAGGGGCATCTTGTGCAGACAGTTCTTGAATTAAAACAGCCTCTAACTGGCTCTTTTCCACTAACTTTTCATTTAAAAAATACCTTAAATCTGCGTCTATACTCACTGAAACCTGTTGGGTATTAGTGGTCTTACCTTTGGCTTTTGGCAGTATTAAGTCTAACGCATTAGGACTATTGGAGGTAAGTAAAAAAAATATAAGCAACAGAAACACAATGTCCGTCATAGAAGACATACTAAACTCTGGACTGATCTTATTTCTACCTTTTAATTTCATAAAAACTAGACAGGTTCGTTCAATAAGTCTAAGAAGTCTACTGCGTTAGCTTCCATACTATGCACCACTTTATTGGTCATATTAACCAAATGGTTGTAGCCAATATAGGCTATAATACCCACCACTAAACCACCTACCGTAGTAGTCATTGCGGTATATATACCTGAAGCCAACGCCCCCATTTCTGCCTGACCACCAGAGGTAGCCATTTCATGAAAGGCCAATATCATTCCAATCACCGTGCCTAAAAATCCAATCATTGGAGCGGCACCTGCTACTGTAGCAAGCACGCTAACATTCTTTTCTAATTTATACACCTCTAAAGTACCTGCATTCTCAATGGCTGTATTAATGTCGTCCAAAGGCTTTCCTATTCTAGACACCCCTTTTAAAGTAAGTCGAGCAACAGGTGAGTCTGTTTGAGCACAAAGTGATTTTGCGGCATCTATTTTACCATTACTGATATAGTCCTTTATCTGGTTCATGAAGTTAGCGTCTATTTTAGCTGCTGCTTTTATAGCAAAAAGTCGTTCAAAATAGATGTAAAGTGCTACCGCCAAGAGGACAAAAAGTAAGCCCATAATAAATACGCTCCCTGCACCTCCATTAAAAATAAGGTCTATAATGGATAGGGTTTTCTCACTAAAAGCCGCAAGCTCTAGGGTATTTTCAGCCAAGTTATCTTGCATAAAATAGAATCAAATTAATTTATAAGCTAACGTAAGAAAATGCAAAAAATTATGCGTTCAACACAAAATCACGCAATAAAATGAATGTTAAACCACCACTTAAGAAGCCAATTAATGCCAACCAAGCAATATTTTTAAAGTACCAGAAGAAATCTATTTTCTCCATCCCCATAGCTACAACACCAGCAGCGGAACCAATAATAAGCATACTGCCCCCTGTTCCTGCAGAATAAGCAATAAAGTGCCACAAAGGATTGTCTAATCCTTCAGAGAACATACCAATACTAGCGGCAACTAGAGGCACATTGTCAATCACTGCAGAGCCTGCACCTAATAACAGCACCACAACATCTGAATTGGGAATGGCTGCGTTTAAACCCTCTGCGAAATGAAATAACATTCCAAGAGATTCTAAAGCTGCAACAGCCAACAATATCCCTAAAAAGAATAAAATACTTGGCAACTCAATTTTAGACAATGAGTGGTGCACTGGACTGTGGTGACCAGCCGCCTCACTCTTACCATCTACGTCAGATAAAGAGAATTTAGAGCTAGAATATATCTCAGCAAAAGTGGCTACTACAGCCAAAGATAGCATCATACCCACATAAGGTGGCAAGTGTGTAATGGTCTTAAAGAAAGGTACGAAAACAATTGCTGTTAAACCCAAGTAAAGCATGGTAGCACCATGTCTTGATTTAGGGCCATCTTCTTCTGTGGGATCTATATCTAGGTTTCCTTGAAAAGCTTTAAAGCGGGTAGCGATTAAATTAGGGATTACCATACAAACAATTGAAGGTAATAATACATGTTCCACCAATTGTAGGGCAGACACCTTGTTGGCAATCCACAACATAGTTGTAGTAACATCTCCAATAGGAGACCAAGCCCCTCCAGCATTTGCAGCAATAATCACCATACCAGCAAACCACATACGCGTTTCCTTTTCCTTAATTACTTTTTGAAGGATCGTGATCAGTACTATTGTAGCCGTTAAGTTGTCAATAATCGCAGATAAAATAAATGCCAAAATGGAAAACAACCAAAGCAATTTAGATTTTTTCTTATATTTTATAAAACCTTTAATGGTAGCAAAACCATCAAAATAATCTATAATTTCCACAATAGTCATTGCCCCTAAAAGGAATACTAAAATCTCTGCAGTTTTACCAAGATGGTGCAATAAAATCTCATCTATATGGGTAGGAACCAATTGGCGGAGTGCCGTGTCTACCTCAAAAACATCCATATGAGTTAAAGCTATAATCGCCCATAAAATAGCCATCATGGCCAAGGCAGGAATTAGTTTGTCAATTTTAAGGTTGTGCTCTAAGGTAATGGCCAAGTAACCTACAATAAATACAATCAGGATAATAGTTTCCATAAAATATACGGTGTTTTTGAATTTTTCAACTTAACTGAGACTCAAAAGGAATCCCAACATCTACGCTAACAAATATAAAAAAATGAGCAAGTAAAAATCATTAATTATCAGATTGCTTTAAAAATAATTATTGCGCTTATACTTGAAGGTCTAAAAATCAATTGATTTCAAAAATCATTGTTTTCATATTTACTATGCATGCATAGTAAATATGATTATATTTGAATAGATTAAAAATAGTTTTCTATGGATTTTAAATTGAATGAAGAGCAAAAACTCATCAAAGAAGCTGCTTCAAACTTTGCGCAACAGGTACTCCTTCCTACAATTCTAGAAAGGGACGAAACCCAAACTTTTCCTATCCAAGAAATTAAACAACTGGCAGAATTGGGGTTTATGGGAATGATGGTAGACCCTAGCTATGGAGGAAGCGGATTAGATACTATGTCTTATGTATTGGCCATGGAAGAACTCTCAAAAATAGATGCTTCTGCCTCTGTAATCATGTCTGTAAACAATTCACTGGTCTGTTGGGGATTAGAAAAATATGGAAACACCCAGCAAAAAGAAAAATACCTACCCGATCTATGTAATGGAAAAAAAATAGGGGCTTTTTGTCTTTCTGAGCCTGAGGCTGGATCAGATGCCACCTCTCAAAAAACTAGGGCTGTGAAAAAGGGTGATTACTACGAAATTACAGGGACTAAAAATTGGATCACCAACGGAAGTAGTGCGAGTATTTATTTGGTCATAGCACAAACAGACCCTAAAAAAGGCTCCAAAGGTATTAGTGCTTTTATTGTGGAGAAGGAAAGTCCAGGTTTTGTGATAGGGCCAAAAGAAAATAAATTAGGTATTCGCAGTAGTGACACCCACTCCCTTCAATTCAATCAGGTTAAAGTGCATGAAGAAAATAGGATCGGAGAAGAAGGATTTGGTTTCACCTTAGCCATGAAAACACTCTCAGGAGGAAGAATTGGTATTGCTGCACAGGCACTCGGTATAGCTGCTGGCGCTTATGAATTGGCCTTAAATTACGCCAAACAAAGGGAAACTTTTGGGAAACCCATTAGTCAGCATCAGGCCATTGCCTTTAAATTGGCTCAAATGCATACTAAAATTGAGGCTGCTAGGCATTTGGTCTACAAAGCAGCTTGGGAAAAAGACCAGGGACTCAATTACGATTTATCAGGAGCAATGGCCAAACTATATGCCTCAGAAGTAGCTATGGAAGTTAGCGTAGAAGCCGTTCAGGTCTTTGGTGGAAATGGTTTTGTAAAAGAATATCATGTAGAGCGACTCATGCGGGACGCTAAAATCACTCAGATTTACGAAGGCACTTCTGAAATCCAACAAATGGTAATATCTAGGGCTATTTTAAAAGACTAAACAAAGGCCATTATTGAAATCTCATTTAAAAGTGGCCAAAATTATCACATTACATTTATTTCAACGTTTTTTTAAAAACACTGAACTTTTTTGTTATAAATGACTACATCATTGCCGTAAATTCAACATATTGGATATTTTTGTGTAAACATCCAATACTTATGAGGCTAAAAAAACAGGGGCTGTATTCCCCAGAATTTGAACATGACAATTGTGGCGCAGGATTTATTTGTAGTCTAGAAGGAAAAAAATCCAATGATATTATCCACAAAGCACTCGAGATTCTAGAAAAACTAGAACATAGAGGCGCAGTGAGTTCAGATGGTAAAACTGGAGATGGTGCGGGAATACTCATTGACATTCCCCATGATTTTTTTGTAAGTGAGTGCTCGTTTAAATTACCAGAGCCAGGAAATTATGCGGTAGCTAATGTATTTTTACCTCAAAAAGACAACCAAAGAAATTTCTGTACAAAAGAATTTGAGAAAGAAATAAAATCTCAAGGGTTGGTCCTTTTAGGATGGAGAGAAGTCCCTGTCAATAAATCCGTGCCAGGAAGAATTGCCATGGAAACCATGCCTTTTATAGCCCAAATCTTTATTGGAAAAGAGCAGTCTGAGCAGGACACAGCTACTTTTAACAGAAAATTATTTATAGCTAGAAAAAAAGCAGAACACACCATATACAACTCAAAACTATCTGAGCAAGGGTTCTTTTATCTGCCTAGCCTTTCCACCACAATCATTATTTTCAAAGGCTTGCTCATGCCAGAAGACATTAGTCTTTACTTTAGAGACCTACAGGATACTAGGGTTGTGACTAGGTTGGCCTTGGTGCATCAGCGATTTTCCACCAACACCTTCCCTACATGGGATTTGGCACAGCCTTTCAGGTATATGTGTCACAATGGGGAAATAAACACTTTAAGGGGGAATGTCGCTAGAATGCGTTCCAGAGAAGAACTTTTAGAGAGCGACCTTTTTGGCGAAGACATAAAAGCGATCCTTCCCATTATATTACCCAACAAATCAGATTCAGCCACGCTAGATATGGTCGTAGAATTACTGCTTATGACAGGAAGATCTCTTCCAGAAGTCATGATGATTTTAGTGCCTGAGGCTTGGGAAAAAAACGACAATATGTCTGCGGCTAAAAAAGCCTTTTATGAATATTATTCCTGTATGATGGAGCCTTGGGACGGACCTGCCTCAATTCCTTTTACGGATGGAAATTATATTGGTGCAGTTTTAGACAGAAACGGTCTTAGACCCTCTAGATATTCTGTGACAAAAGACGGTTATGTAATTATGTCTTCAGAAACTGGCGTAGTAGACATTGATCCTAAAAATTTAGCGCATCATGGACGTTTAGAACCTGGTAAAATGTTCTTAGTAGACATGTCTGCAGGGAGAATCATCAATGATGAAGAAGTTAAAGAACAAATTGCCAAAAAGCATCCTTACGAAAAATGGGTCAAAGACAACCTCGTACATTTAAAAGACATTCCATATAACGACTGCCCCTTATTTATTGGAGAAGCCCCACTTGCCCAAAGAAAAGCAGCCTATGGGTACACCTTAGAAGACATAGACACCATAGTAATGCCTATGGCAGAAACAGCCAAAGAGCCTATTGGTTCAATGGGAACAGATACACCCATAGCTGTATTATCGCAAAGACCACAATTGTTGTACAACTACTTCCAACAGCTCTTTGCCCAAGTGACCAACCCTCCGTTAGACGGCATTAGAGAGGAGATGATTACGGACATTAGCCTTACCCTTGGTAGCGACCACAATATATTTGAGGAGACCCAAGAACACTGTAGAAAATTAAAAATTCAGAATCCTGTAATTTCTAAAGAAGATTTAGACAAGATTAAGAATTACGATATAAACCCACACTACAAGGTTACGTCCCTACAAATGTTATACACCCTAGAAAGAGGGCATAACGGATTAGAGGAGGGACTTGAATCTTTGTTAGCAGAAGCCAGCAAAGCCATTGAAGAAGGCAGTAATATCATCATCCTTTCTGACAGGTATATCTCAAAAGACAAAGCAGCCATCCCTGCCCTACTCGCTTGTTCTTATGTAAATAATGGCTTACAGCGTTTGGGAAAAAGATCTAAAGCCAGTATAATCATTGAATCTGCAGAGCCTAGAGAGGTACACCATTTCTGTTTGCTTTTTGGGTATGGCGCCAGTGCCATAAACCCTTATTTGGTTAATGAAATTATTGCAGAACAACTCAAAGAAAACGATATTACAGCATATACTTTTGAAACTGCCATACAGAACTACAACAAAGCAGTAGGAAAAGGCATTTTAAAGGTAATGAACAAAATGGGGGTGTCTACCTTAAACTCCTACAGAGGGTCTCAACTTTTTGAGTGTATTGGGATTAACACCAAAGTAATAGATAAATACTTCCCGAGAACCACCTCTAGAATTCAGGGAATTGACCTCCATGAAATTGAGAAAGAACTCAGCAAAAGACATGCTAGGGCATTTTCAGAAAACCAACCAGAGGCTTCTTTAGACTTAGAAATAGGCGGAGATTACAGGTGGAGAAGAGAGGGCGAAAAGCACTTATTCAACCCACTTTCTATTGCTAAATTACAAAAAGCAGTAAGAAACAACGAAACGAGCACTTACAAAGAATACGCCCAATTGGTCAATGATCAAGCCAGAGACCTCATGACCATTAGAGGTTTATTAGAATTTTCTAATTACGACCCAATTCCGTTAGAAGAAGTAGAGCCGTGGACAGACATCGTGAAAAGATTCAAGACAGGTGCTATGTCTTACGGATCCATTAGCAAAGAGGCTCATGAGAACTTAGCCATTGCCATGAATAGGATTGGCGGAAAAAGCAATTCCGGAGAAGGGGGAGAAGACGCAGAAAGATTTTATAAAAATCAAACTGGAGATTGGAAGAACTCTGCTATTAAGCAAGTAGCTTCGGGACGTTTTGGCGTGAGCTCAAATTACCTGACCAACGCTTCTGAAATTCAAATAAAAATGGCCCAGGGAGCCAAACCTGGAGAAGGGGGGCAATTGCCTGGTCCAAAAGTCAATCCAGATATAGCCAAGACAAGAAACTCAACCCCATATGTGGGTTTAATCTCCCCACCACCACACCATGACATTTACTCTATTGAAGATTTATCTCAACTTATATTTGATTTAAAATCTGCCAACAGAGAAGCTCGAATTAACGTAAAACTAGTCTCAGAAGTGGGGGTTGGAACAGTCGCTGCTGGGGTTTCTAAGGCCAAGGCCGACGTTATACTGATTTCAGGTTTTGACGGTGGTACGGGAGCTTCTCCTTTAACATCTTTAAAGCATACCGGACTTCCATGGGAATTAGGGATTGCAGAAGCACAACAAACCCTTGTAATGAATGACCTTAGAAATAGGGTTAGGTTGGAGTGTGACGGACAGTTAAAAACAGGTAGAGATGTAGCTATTGCTTGTCTATTAGGCGCAGAAGAATTTGGTTTTGCAACAGCTCCATTAGTTGCTTCAGGATGCATAATGATGCGTGCCTGTCACCTAAACACCTGCCCAGTAGGTATTGCCACACAAAATCCAGAATTGAGAAAAAAATTCAAAGGACAACCAGAACACGTGGTTAACTTCATGTACTTCATAGCACAAGAGCTCAGAGAAATCATGGCAGAACTTGGATTCAAAACCATTGACGAAATGGTAGGCCAGGTGCAAAAACTAGACAGAAAGAAAGTATTAAACCATTATAAGTCCGCAGGTATTGACCTAAGTCCAATTTTACATCAGGTAGACGTTATTCCTGGAACAAAACTGTACAATACCACTAAGCAAGAACACCATATTGAAGACTCCATAGAGTTTGACATTATAGAAAAAGCCCACCCTGCACTCTATAGAAAAGAGAAAATGAGTTTAGATTTTCCTATTAAAAATACGGACCGTGCCGTTGGAGCTATTATCTCAAATGAGATATCTAAAAAATATGGCGCAGCAGGAATGCCAGACAACACCTTGAAACTTAATTTTACAGGAGCAGCAGGACAAAGTTTTGGTGCATTTGCCACCAAAGGTTTAACCATGACGGTGTATGGAAACACAAACGATTACCTTGGAAAAGGACTTTCTGGGGCAAAATTAGTCGTGAAAGTACCTGTAGAAGCTACTATTGTTCCGCACGACAATGTCATTACAGGAAATGTGACCTTATACGGTGCTACGGCAGGAGAAGCCTATATTAACGGTAAAGCAGGGGAACGTTTTTGTGTGAGAAACTCAGGAGCTATAGCTGTAGTAGAGGGTATTGGAGACCATGGTTGTGAGTATATGACCGGAGGAACAGCGGTAATACTCGGGGCAGTAGGAAGAAATTTTGGCGCAGGTATGAGTGGTGGAATTGCCTATGTCTATGACCCTAATAAGACCTTTAAGTCTATTTGTAAAGAAGAAGGATTAAATCTACTGGCTGTAGAAGATCAGACAGACATAGACCAATTAAAGACACTGATAGAAAATCACTATCACGCCACACAAAGTCCTAGGGCTCAAGAAATATTAGAACAATGGGAGTCTCAGCTGGGGCATTTCATTAAAGTATTCCCAGAAGAATACCGACTCGCACTAGTTAGAATAGCAGCAGAAACCGCTCAAACTTTATAGGAAAATGGGAAAGATAACAGGATTTTTAGAATTCGACAGAAAAGTAGAATCTTACGAAAAGCCAGAAGAGCGCGTAAAGAATTATAAAGAATTTACGGTTCCTTTAGAAGAGAAAGACCTCAAAGATCAGGGTGCAAGATGCATGAACTGCGGTATACCATTTTGTCACAGTGGGTGTCCATTAGGAAACTTGATTCCAGATTTCAATGACGCCGTTTACAAAGGAAAATGGGAAAAGGCAGCTAAGATATTACACGCCACCAACAATTTTCCTGAATTTACAGGAAGGCTGTGTCCCGCACCTTGTGAAGAAGCCTGTGTATTGGGTATTAATGAAGATCCAGTAACTATAGAAAATATTGAAAAAAGCGTAGCAGAAACAGCCTTTGCAAAAGGCTGGGTTGTGCCTCATAAACCAGCCATAAGAACTGGAAAAAAAGTGGCTGTTGTTGGATCTGGTCCTGCCGGACTAGCTGCTGCACAACAATTAAACAGGGCGGGGCATTTAGTGACCGTTTACGAAAGAGACTCTAAAGCAGGCGGATTATTAAGGTTTGGTATACCAGATTTTAAGATGGAGAAAAATGTCATAGACAGACGTTTGGCTATATTAGAAGAAGAGGGCATTGTTTTTAAAACAGGAATTGAAATAGGAAAAGACCTAAACGCAGCTGATCTTAAAAAAGACTACGATGTTGTATTACTAAGCGGTGGTGCAACTATAAGAAGGACATTAGATATTCCTGGAGCAGACCTAAAAGGGGTGGTTCAGGCCATGGACTTTTTAAAACAAAGCAATAAACGCGTAGGAAAAGAGACCTACACCAATGAAGACATTTTAGCTACAGGGAAAGATGTCATTGTAATTGGCGGAGGAGATACAGGATCTGATTGTATTGGAACCTCTATTAGACAAGGGGCTAATACCGTGTCTAACTTTGAAATTATGCCTAAAGGCACTAGCGAACGACCAGAAAACCAGCCTTGGCCATTTTTTCCAATGCGACTCAAGACAACTAGCTCTCACCAAGAAGGTGCCTCGCGTTTCTTTAGCATTAATACCAAAGAATTTGTTGGAGACGCGAATGGAAACCTCACAGGTTTAAAAACCATTGAGGTACATTGGGAGCACAGCCCAGGACAGCGTTCAAAATTGGTAGAAGTAGCTGGAACAGAGAAAATATGGAAGGCAGAAATGGTTTTATTAGCCATGGGCTTTACAGGCTCTGAGAATACAGTAGCAGAACAGTTGGGGGTAGCAATGGATCAAAGAACAAATATTGCTGCAACTGAGGACAACTATAAAACCAATGTAGCTGGTGTTTTTACTGCTGGCGATCAAAGAAGGGGACAATCACTCATTGTTTGGGCCATTGCAGAAGGAAGACAGGCTGCACACCATATAGATAGCTATCTCATGGGGAGCTCTAACTTACCATTAAAAGGAGAAGGCGATTTACCGAGAATCTAACTGGACCATCAGTAATTGCTTTTTAAAGGGAACCCGTTGGGTTCCCTTTTTTTGTGATTGCAAATGTGACTATACCTAATATTCCCTTGGGAATAGGACAAAAAAAATCCCGAACACATTGCTGTATTCGGGATTCAAAAAAAGGCAACGACCTACTCTCCCACTTGGTATAGCAGTACCATCGGCGCTGATGAGCTTAA